>OBLU010003248.1_pt1 | contig 14724 bp, 12 predicted proteins | sample 1518681 | NCBI WGS metagenome assembly OBLU01 (sample SAMEA3539304, study PRJEB22396) | soil metagenome | biome: tundra; feature: field; material: soil | place: USA | collected 2010-05 | depth 0.15 m
ATCCACAGCCACGACGACTACGAAATATAACCAGTTATGGGATACGGATTCTGAGAGCAAGGTCAAATTTGCTGCAATTGTTCGTGATGTCGCCGACGCCGGCCAGGGGGCTTCGAATTCGTCGGCTACGTAATCAGTGATCTGGGACGTATGGGTCCACATGACAGCCGGGACCTTTTGCTCGGTGATTTTGCTTGCTTGCGGTCGCATGCAGTCGATGCACTTGCAATGGGCTGCGCAGATCCGAGTACGAGGTTGCGCCTGTCAGCCCAGCTATGCGAGCAGTTCCCAGACTTGCAATGGCCCGTGCTAATTCACCCCACTCCCCTGGTCGACAGGGAGAGCACCGATTTTGGACGTGGAGCTATCGTGTGCGTTGGTGCAATCGTCACCGTAAATGTGACCGTGGGGGATTTTTCGCAGTTGAACTTTGGATGCACGGTGGGGCATGAAGCACAAATTGGTCGCGGCTGCCTCATCAATCCCGGAGCAAACATATCCGGAGGAGTGGTTCTGGAAGATGGAGTTCTGATTGGGACTGGAGCTCAGGTACTGCAGTACTTACGGGTGGGAAAAGGTGCGACGGTCGGAGCCGGGGCAGTTGTGACCTCCGACGTCGCCCCTGGTACGACCGTTGTGGGGGTTCCAGCGCGGCCGTTCAGTGCCTGATTGCAGACCCTCTGCGCACGGAACAGATACTAGCCAAGATCATGCGCATAGTCGGCATTGCCGGGCTCGAGGACTGTTGCGGCTTCAAGGGAATCTCCATTCACGTGGGAAGTCAACCACTCGGCGCGATAGGTGCGACCTACTAAACAGAGCGTCATAAGCATTTGCGCATGTTGACGCGGTATGGCAGCATAAATGGTTCCTGTTCGTGGGTCTCATGCGCGTTTAATTATGACAGCGTGTTTTAGAAGAAGGTAGGTCGCCATTGCAAGCACGGAGACCACGATAAAGGTGATTTTTCGAATAGCAGAGTGCAGTGTAACCTGCATAAGGATGAGCCGCGATGCCGAAGGGCCGACCCTAACCCGCGATCTGTTCCGCTGGGGGTTTCTTGTCGACCTCGTCCGAATGATAGTAGCCCTTTCCCTTGTAACCGTAGTAATGCCGATAATAATAATCAGGCGAACGCATGTTCGCACCGTTGACAATGGTGCCCATCAGCGGCGCGTTGATCTGCAGCAGCAAGTTCCGAGCATGACGCAACGCACTCTTCGTAGTCTTACCAGACCGGACTACCAACAGTACGGCGTCCACATTTGCGGAAAGCACGGCAGGGTCGGTGACCGGGATGACTGGAGGCGTATCCAATATTACGTGGTCGTACTCGGTGCGGACCTTTGCCAGCAGATCTCGCATTCTGTCTGAACCGAGCAGTTCAGCCGGATTGGGAGCGGTCGGTCCAGCGGGCATAATGAAAAGGTTCGGCAGCGGCGCGAAACTCTGGACGACATCCTCGTACTTGTCCAATCCTGCCAGCAAACTGCTGAGTCCGGCCGAGTTTGACAGCCCGAATGCTTCGTGAACTCCAGGTCGGCGCAGGTCGGCATCGATGAGCAGAACCCTGCCCCCCTTTTGTGCCAGCACAACTGCCACATTAACGCTGATCGTGGTTTTGCCTTCCTGCGGCATCGGGCTGGTGAACATCATGACACGTGGCGGCTGCACGGCAGAAGAAAGGAGAATCGAAGTGCGTAATGTCCGGAACGACTCGGCCATTTCCGAGCCAGGCCTAAGGTGAGTGACAAGTTGATTTGATGGGATGGCTGTTGGTGCAGCCGACCGCTTCAGGCGTGGCACATTGCGCACGCCTTCCAGAAACTTACTCTCGGGTACCAGGCCCAGTGACGGCGTCCCGATCAGTGCTTGCACCTGGTCGGGGGTCTGTACCGTATTGTCCAATGTCTCGATCACGAAGGCAAGCACGACCCCACCGACAAGACCCATCATCAGGCTTAATGCCAGATTGCGTGGCCAGTTCGGGACTGCGGGGCCCGTGGGTACGCGGGCGACATCCACAACGCGAATATTGCTCGAACGCAAGCCAGCCGCGACGCCCGCTTCCTTCAACTTTTGTAACAAACCGTCATACAAAGTGCGGTTAGCGTCCAAATCGCGCTTAAGGATTGAAAAATCGATGGCCTTCATGTTGAGTTCATTGGCTTCGCCCTTTTGCTGTTCGAATGCCGTCCGCAACATCGCTTCCCGGGCCTGCGCAGACTTAAAGCTCTGTTCCAACTTTCTGATCCAACGTTGGGTCGCGGTCTCCATTGATCGTTCCGTTTGATCAATCTGGTTTTTGGCCTCCAACGACTTCGGATAGTTCGGCCCGAAGGTGGTGGTCAATTGTGCGTACTGCGAGCGGAGTGCGGCCTCCTGCTCCCGCAAGTGGTTAATCAGGTCATTTCGATCATCAGACTCACCGACCTGCTCCACCAGCTTGCCAGCTTTTGCGGTCTCGTAGGCCGCCTGCCGCGCGATTCGATCAGATTCAGCTTCGGTTAGACCCTTGTTGAGTTCATCCAACTTCTCGGTAACGATGTTCTGTTTCTCGTCAATGCCTAAAATCCCGTTTTCCCGCTGGTAGCGAACCAGCTTCTCCTGGGAGGTTTCGACCCTTAGCTGGAGATCGGAGATCTGTTTAGCCAGCCAGTCTGATGCCTTCATGGTTGACTCATACCGGGTTTGGTAGTTGTCTTCCACGTAGGTGTTTACCATGTTATTTACGATTGCGGCTGCCAGCACAGGGTCGGGACTGCGAAACGTAATTTGTATCAGACGAGTATTGCGAACGCTTTGCACTGTCGTGGCAGCGTGGAAGCGGCTTAGCAGAGCCGTCTCACGGCTACGATCAATTTGCTGCACATTGAGTGGGACTACCTTGGACGGCGCTACCGCTAGGTCACCGGCGAAAACCCGAGTCTGATCCAAGTGCAAATTTTCAATCACGCCGAGCGCAATTCTGTCGCTCTGCAGAATCTTGATCTGAGTCTCCATTTCGATCGCGTAATCAGAACCCCCACCGCCATTGTCTTCGGTCCCAGGCACATTCTTGAAGCCTAAGTTTTCGCTGCCTTCGTTGTTGTAAGTGATCTGGGCCGTAGCATCGTACTTCTTGGTCATCCGCAACGACACCATAGTTGCCAGAATCACCATCACGAGTGCTGCCGTGATGATTACCGACCTGCGCTTCCTCAGGATGCGTACGATGTCGGAGAGAGTTGATTCCTGCTGTCCATATCCTGGCGGAATCCGAGCGTCGTCCTCGAGCAGACGTGCACCGAATTCCACGTTCGGCAGCGGCAGCTGCGCTCTGTGTGGGTACCCCTGAAAAGGCTTTAATTCCACCCGTGGACTCCTAATGGGGTTGTTGTATTGTCAGAGTCTAGCATGTATCGGGGTCCTATAGCTGGTTTCATAAACACCTTTAGACCTCGGCTGCCGTCCCGTAAGTGCCGTTAAATCAATACAATGCCAACGCCGAAACATGATCGTAACCATTTATGAAACCAGCTCTATAATAAATTGTGGAAATAAAACACCACCTAGATGCCGGACACACTATTTCACTAATCGGCCCCCTCTATGCCCCAGATTTGAAGGAGTATCAACCTTCCAATTCTGTTCTATGCCAGCGGTGGAAGATATACGCAGAGCTGTCAGCAGTCTGTGCTTGAATACAGGGGATCGGCGACGTATATTCGGATCGACCTTGAGCGCACTTAACCAACACCAAAGTGCCACCCAGAAATCGGCGATTCCGCCGCTATGGCAGCGGCGGGAGCTCAATCCTCGTCTGCTTCTGAGATCCGCGACATTTCGGACGGTATTGACCAACGCGACCATTCTCTTGCTGGGAATGGGCAGCTCAGTGCAGCTTTCGCGCTGGCTGGGGCCGACCGGACGCGGCCAGATTGCCGCTGCCATGCTGTGGCCCATGTTGCTGACCTACATCATGAGCATGGGATTAATCAGCGCGATAATGTACTACGCTGCCCAACCGGAAACTCCGATTCAAGAACTGATGGCCAACGCCGCTGGATGTGCCGTAGTGCAGGGGACATTGGGCATCGTTGCGGGCTACTTCATCATGCCCTGGGTTCTGCACAGCCAATCAACTGTGGTCGTGCACATCTCCCGTTGGTACCTCTCCGTGATTCCGGTATCCCTCTTGACGCAGTATGGGTGCAGCGTTTTGCAAGGCAAGCTGCACTTCGCCGCGTTCAACACGTCGCGACTCGTTATACCCGTTGGTTATGTTCTCGGTGTGCTGCTGCTCAAGATGCATGGCACGCTGACGTTCTCCCGGGCGGTGATGCTGCATTTGTTTCTCAACGTCGCCGCTTTGGCACTCACGTTAATTATTATCCTCACGCTGCATCTCCCGATTGGTTTGCGCACGGATTGGACTCTGGCCCGGCGAATGCTCCGCTATGGCGCCCAGGTGCAGGCAGGTGATTTATCCAGCGCCGCAAATTTGCGATTGGATCAGGTTTTGATGTCAGCCTGGATGCCGCCGGCGATGTTAGGCCTCTACGTTGTAGCAGTGAGTGCCTCCGGACTGAGCGACGTAATTGCTCTCGCCTGGCGCATAGTCGCAACTCCCGCCATTGCCCGACAGGGGGCGATCGCCGAACGCCGACTGACACTTCAGAAAACCTTCCGGAGATATCTGCTTATCAGCAGCCCTTTGACATGCCTGCTGGCGCTAGCCTTGCCCGTCCTTATCCCGGCATTTTTCGGCCGCGCCTTCCGCGACTCGATCGTACCTGCTGAAGTCCTGCTCGTCGGGGCGGTATTCCTTTCAGCCAAGAATGTGTTGGGGGGCGGATTGCAGGCGCTAGGTAGCCCTTGGCTGGGTAGTCGAGCTGATATTCTAGCGCTCATAGTGACAGTAGTTGCATTGCCGCCACTACTGCTAAGGTACCACATCCTGGGGGCAGCTATTGCAAGCACGCTGGCGTATGCGACCCAACTATGTATCGTACTTTACGGACTGCACCATGTACATTCTATTTCGCCCCGATCATTGCTAGTAAGCGAAACCGTCAAAGTGCGCAATTCATGATCCAACGACTTGAGCCTCGTGGTACTCTAACACCCCAAGCATATGGACTCTCGATATGATTCACAACGTAATCAAAGCAGTGATTCTCTGTGGCGGGCAAGGAACGCGGATTCGTGGCGTTGCCGACGACTTGCCGAAGCCCATGATTCCCGTAGGGAATATGCCAGTCTTGTGGCACATCATGCAGCTTTACAGCCGACACGGCATCAATGACTTCGTGCTGTGTCTGGGCCACAAGGGTGCGGTCATCAAGAACTTTTTCCTGAACTATCGCGCGCTGTCGTCCGACTTCACAATCGGGCTTGGCGATCGTGAGTCAATCGAATTCCACGGCTCCGTCGAAGAAGATTGGCGCGTCACGCTGGCCGAAACGGGGGAGTTCTCGCAGACCGGAGGACGGCTTGTTCGGATACGCAAATACTTGGCTGACTCCGAACTGTTCTGTCTCACTTATGGCGATGGAGTGGCTGATATCGATATTTGCGAGCTCATAGCTTTTCACCGCTCTCATGGTCGGGTTGCAACGGTAACCGCAGTTCGTCCGCCGGGCCGCTTTGGTGTCATGCGGACCGACTACATGCAAGGCGTCCCTGTGGTGCGAGAATTCGAGGAGAAGCCGCAAACCGAACAAGGCTGGATCAATGGTGGATTTTTCGTGCTTGACAAGCGTGTTTGGGACTACCTGCCGGAAGAAGAGAGTTTGGTCTTCGAACGCGAGCCTTTGCAGCGGATGGCAAAGGAGGGTCAATTAGTTATGTTTGAACATAGCGGCTTCTGGCAGCCAATGGACACTTACCGAGAGTGGAAACTTCTTAACGAGTTGTGGCGCAGCGGCGATGTGCCTTGGAATCGCAAACCGTGTTTGCAGTCAGTTACCGCGGAGAAGTCGTGTTAGTTACCTGAATACCGGCTTCTGGAGCATCGGTACTTGGAGTCTAGAAGGAAGGCGTGTCACCTGATTCCGATTCATGGATATCCTCCGAAGAATCTTCATGAACTCAATCATACCGTCGCCGCAAGTTGTGCGGTGCCGCTTAAACGCCACGACGCCCGATCGATAGGTAACGAGCGGCGTTAACGCTTGAAGGCTCGAACATACGGCGGGCATCGAAGACGATCTTCTTTGACAGGTCCTGGCCCACAAGCTTTTTATATTCCTGCCACTTCGTAGCGATAATGACACAATCCGCCTTTTTAAGTTGGGCATACCAGTCATCGACAAACGTGACCTTTTGCGCGACATGGCCAAGTGCCTTCTTGAAGTTCGGCGCCGCGATCGGATCGTGCGCCGTCACTTTGCATCCCGCGTCGAGCAGATCGCTAACGATCTTCAACGAAGCGGATTCGCGCGTATCGTCCGTATCCGGCTTAAAGGCAAGCCCCAGCAACAGGCAGGATAGTCCCGCCAGATTTATGCACTCGCGCTGCAGGATCTGCACGATTTGCCGCGGCTGGGCATCATTGACAGCAAGCACCCCGTTTAGTAGCGACATCTCCAGGCCGGCGCTTTGGCCTAGAGTGCGCAAGGCTTGAACGTCTTTCGGCAAGCAACTGCCACCGAATCCGCATCCTGGGACGAGGTAGGTCAGAATGCCGGGATTGATGCGCTCGTTTGCGACGATCGGGTTCCAGCGCTTGTCGAGATGCACGCCGCGCACGACATCCATCACATCGATGCCGCCCAGGACCGCCGCCAAGTTGGCGATTTCGTTGATGGCGGAAATCTGCGTAGCCAGCAACGCGTTGTTGGCGTATTTGATCAGTTCGGCGGTACGCGTATTGACATACAGCTTGTCACAGGCCCATCCTGCGTAGAGCGCTTCGAGAAAAGCCCGGGTCTCGTCGTCCTCATAGCCTAGAACGATACGGTCGGGCTCCATGAAATCGGTTACCGCTTCACCTTCGCGCAGGAATTCTGGATTCATTCCCAGCCCGAAAGCGGCTGAGGTCCCTGCCGCGGCGGCGATTTCCTGCTTGACCACCGTGTCGGTCGTGCCCGGAATGACCGTACTCTTGACGACGACCGGCAAGAAGCGGCCGCCAGTCTTTAAATAGGTGCCGATCCCGCGCGAAGCCTCGCAGATATATTTCAGGTCGATCGCGCCATTCTCGTTCGGCGTACCTACGGCGATAATGACGCCGTCGCTTTTGTCGAGCGCCTGCGCGAGCGAAGCCGTTGCGAGGAAATGACCGGAGGCGATCACCTGCCTCAAAAGGGCCTCAAGTCCTCGCTCATGAATATGAGGAATGCCGCGATTAAGATCTTCGACGATTTCAGGATTAATATCGACGCAACAGACCTTGTGTCCCTTGGCGGCCAGACAGACGCCCGACACTAAGCCGACATAGCCAGTTCCAATTATTGTGACATGCATGATTAGTGTCCTTGCTGGAGTAAGAATTGGAGATAACGCCTGACCCCTTCTTCCACCAGTATCTGTGGGTCGTACCCCAGCAAAGTTCGGGCTTTCTCGATTATCGGACAGCGTCTGTTGGGATTGTCGGTCAAATATTCGGAATCCGAGCTAGATTCGTATTTGAGCTGGCCTGAATAGTTCAAAAGCTCGCGGCCGGCGCCGCAATAGATTTCGGCAAATTGCCGTACGCTGATCTCGGGTTTCTCAATGCCGATATTAAAACTATCGAATTTGCTATGGAGTAAACATAGGAAATAGCCGGTAATGGAATCGGAGATATAGCAGAACGTGCGCGTCGGAGATCCGTTGGAGAGAATAACGATATCCTGCTGGTTCATGATGCACGCCGCAAAGTCCGCGGGCAGTCGTTTATCGCCAAGACGCATACCCGGCCCATAATTGTTGAAAGGGCGAGCGATAATTATGGGCATTCCGTATTTTCTAGCGAAGACATAACACATGGTTTCGCCGAAGCGTTTTGATTCGTCGTAACAGGCGCGAGGGCCGACACAGGCGACATTTCCGCGGTAATCCTCGGCCGTTGGAATGTTGGCAGAATCGGGATCGCCGTAGACCTCGCTGCTCGAGAAAAACAGGAGTCCTTCCAACTTGTCCGAACCCCGGTAAAAATTGAACAACTGCTTAAGGCCCCAGACGTTCGCATCGATCGTTTCCAGCGGATATCGACGGTAGAAGGTCGGAGAGGCGATCGAGGCCATGTGAATAACAAAGCGCGCATTCTTGGCAGTCGGTATGTCCTCTAGCTGGTCATTGGCGATATCGAAGTTGAGCACTTGCAGTTTAGCCGGGTAAGCCGCGGCGAGCGCCGTCAGCCATCGCGGTTTTTCCATCAAGAAAGTATCGAGGCCGATGAGCTTTCTAAGGCCAAGCTCGCCAGAATAGCGCAAGAGATATTCCATGAAATAGTAGCCGAGAAATCCAGCACATCCGGTCACCAGGATGGTAGCATCTTGGAAACGGTTGCGGGATCCGACCACCGAATGGATGCGGGCGAGATCTCCTTCCAGAATGGAGGTCAGGGGCATGGAGCAATCAATGTAATGATAATTGTTAGCCGGAATTTCTTTTATTACTTCAATAACAGCCGTATTGTACACGCCGATTTCTCCCGTTCGCAACGTTGCGCCATGACTTTCACCGTGCGCATCGATAAAGCGACCTCCCGATTGGGTTGGCGTCCGGTGTGGAGCTTCGAAGAGACCATCACTCGAACCATTAGGTGGTACTCGCGTTATCTTGCGTCTCCTGAGGACTGTTCGGCCACATATGCTTCGTGTGTTGCCTGACATCGCTGCTTACGAATCGGCAGCTTGTGAAAAGGGTGTTGCGTGGGCACAACAAGGGATTGGCGCGGCCGCAAGGTCCTGATCACTGGAGCTACCGGTTTCATCGGACGGCACTTGGTAGAGCAGGGGTTGCGCACAGGGGCGATGGTGATCACGAACTCGAGATCTCCGGCGCAAATGTGCAATGCATCCGCTCACATTATGATGGACCTTGGCAACCGCGCGGAAGTTTTGCGAGTAATCCGTGAGTTAAAGCCGGCAGCGATAATGCATGCGGCTTCAGCGGGTGTCTCCGAGAAGGTGGCGCTTGTGGATCTGTTGCGGACCAACGTCATTGGCACCGATAACCTGCTAGCGGCTGCTGACTCACTGCCGGAGCGGCCGACCGTCGTGATAGCAGGTTCCGGTTACGAATATGCAGCTCAATCGCGGCCTCTGACTGAGGACGATCCGGTTTTTCCGACGTCTCCATATGGCATCTCCAAAGCGGCAGCGGCGTTCTGCGCTGCAATATACGCGAAACGAATGCCCGTGACGGTACTCCGCATATTCAATGTCTATGGTCCGGGTGAGCGGTTGCCTCGCTTGTTGCCGTACATTGTGGAGAATGCAAAGCTCGGAAACGTGGCGGAACTGACTGCGTGCGAGCAGGTGCGTGATTTCGTTTTCGTCAAAGATGTCGCCACACTGTTCTGGCGCGCGTTGGAACGTTCGCCGCAAGATCGTCGGCTGCGGATTCTCAACGTGGGTTCGGACTCGCCAGCTCCGCTTAAACGATTTGTCACTATAATGCTTGAAGTTCTGCACGAGAAGGGTTTGGACCCGGAAGTTAAGTTTGGTGCGCGTCCGTATCGTGTTGGCGAACCGATGTACTACGCAGCTGATATAACTCGTTTGCTGGTGACGTTGGGACACCTGCCACGCACCACCCTTGATGCTGGAGTCCGACAGTCTGTGGAGGCAATGCTATGAACAATGCCATGACGGAGCTCGGAACCGTTCCGACCAGCTCCTCGATCAGCGCGTGCCGTTCGTGTGGTTCAACCCAATTACATTTAGTGGCCGATCTTGGGTCGACGCCGCTGGCAAATGCATTGCTGACGGCCGAACAGTTGGACATTAGAGAGTTGATTTTTCCGCTCAGAGTCGTGTTCTGCGCCAATTGCACGCTGGTTCAGATCACCGAGACGGTGCGGCCTGATGTGTTGTTTGGAAGTTACCTGTACGCCTCCTCGTATTCCGAGACGATGTTGCGTCATGCAGAGGCGATTTGTGACGAGCTTTGCCGAAATCGCGCTCTCAATGAGAACAGCTTAGTGATCGAGATTGCCAGCAATGACGGATACTTGCTGCAGTTTTTCGCTACTCGTGGAATCCCTGTTTTGGGTATCGAGCCCGCCGCGAACATTGCTGCCATAGCGCAGCGCCGAGATGTGCGTACGCGAGTGGCGTTCTTCGACAGCGATCTAGCGGAGCAACTTGTGCGCGAAAACGTCCGCGCAGACGTGGTAATTGCCAACAATGTGCTGGCACACGTGGCAGACATAAATGGATTTATTGCCGGTATCAAAAGAATTCTTAAGCCGGGCGCGATCGCGCGGTTCGAATTTCCATATCTGGGTGATCTCATCGGTAATCTTGAGTTCGACACCATTTATCACGAGCACATTTTCTATATCTCCGCTCATGCAATTGAGCACTTATTGCGTCGTCACGGCCTTGTATTTACGGATGTTGAGCACTTGCCGATTCACGGCGGATCACTCGCAGTGACCGCAGCACTTCAGCAGAGTACGGAAGGGAGAAAGCGCGTAGAAAATCTTCTGCAAGAAGAAGAAGAACGGGGGATAAACCGGCCGGCGTTTTATACCGAATTCGGCGCCCGAATACAGACCACGATTTACGAGCTCAGAGACTTACTCAAGCGGCTGCATTCTCAAGGAAAGCGCATTTGCGTCTACGGGGCGTCTGCCAAAGGATCGACCTTGCTGAATTCCCTCCGTCTCCCACCAGGTACCCTCGAATATGTCGTCGACCGCAGCGAACTGAAACAGGGGTTGTTCACGCCGGGTACTCATCTTCCAATCTCGGCACCAGATCGTCTGGTCGAGGATCTTCCAGATTATGTACTGCTGCTGACCTGGAATTTTGCCGATGAGATTCTGCAACAACAACAGGCTTACCGAGATAAGGGGGGAAAATTCATAATTCCAATCCCCAAACCGGTGATTGTGTGAGCCTGGCCGTATGAATATTCCGATTTCGATCGCATTGCCAGTTCACAACGGATCCAATTACTTGCGCGAGGCGCTGGATAGCGTTTGTGCGCAAACTTTCGAAGACTTCGAAGTCGTGATTTCTGACAATGCCTCGACCGACAACACCCCAGCCATTTGCGAGGAATACGCCCATCGAGATCCTCGCATCAGGGTCAGCCGGAGCGAGCAGTTCCTGCAGCAAGCCGAGAATGTCAACCGTGCGGTTGCTTTGTGCTCAGCGGAATGGGTGAAGCTCTTATGCCATGACGACTTGATGGCTCCCGACTGTTTGGCTATCATCCAGCGCCTTGCCAGAAACGCTGGGTCACGGCTTGGCTTGATCGGCAACGGAGAGCAGTGGCTTTTCTCAAACGGGTACTACTATTCCGCTTCCGTGGGTTCTTCGGAGGCACAGCATTGGGAGGGCCGTGCCTATTTACGCGAACGGCTGGCCGGCACGCCCGTCCCCCCGCTACCCTCCCTCACCACGGCCACAGTGCGCAAGTCTGCGTGGCAGGCGGCAGGCGGGTTCGAATCTAGATTTATCCATTTTGACGTATTCTTGTGGACGCGGCTGCTAATGCACTGGGATTACACTTACACTCCAGAGGTGCTGACTACCAACCGCATTCACAGCGCACAGGTCGCGGTATCGGCGCGCACCTCGTTACGATCGATATCGGACAATCGAGTGTTTTGGCCTGAATTCGTCCGGGAATATGGAGACACCCTCGGTTTGGGAAGAATGAATCGACTGATAGCGCGTTCTCGAGGGCTTGGTGCGGCGGGTGCGGCGGTTGCCGTGCAGATGCTGCGCAAGGATTTCGCAACGGCGGCGGCAGTTTTCGTGCGCATGCCAGTCATCTGGTGGCCAATCCTGCCGGTGTTTGTTCTCCGTAGCTACCGCTACGAAAAGCGAAAAATTGCGCCCTTGCGTGCTCACGTGCCGGTGAATGCGATCTATCCCAGGTGATAGAAATGGATGGTCGCAACTCCAGGAACAAGAAGAGCTTCAAACGACTCTCGTTGTCGTGGACTGTGTGTGCGCAAGGCCCTGTTCGTGGCAGTCCAATTTCGCATACTGAGGCTCACAAATGAGTGAATCGCCTGAGCAGATCCAACGGCGCTACTACACCGCGACAGCAGCAATGTATGATGGAATGCATACTAGGGACGACCAAGACGAGCATTTTGTTGCTCTTAAGTTCTTGGAGATGCTGAGTGCAGGTTACGGGTTTGAGAGCTTTCTGGATGTGGGCGCCGGAACAGGTAGAGCAGTTCGCTTCTTGCGTGATAAAGGACATACCGTGCGAGGCGTGGAACCGGTCAAGGCGCTAATTGAAGTAGCGCGGGCAGGGGGCATTCCCGACGGGATCATAGTGGAAGGTACGGGTAATCATTTGCCGTTCGAGGACAGTTCGTTTGACGTAGTTCTCGAGTGTGGCGTCCTGCACCACGTCAAGGATCCATCCTGTGTCGTGTCTGAGATGATGCGAGTAGCGAGGAAAGCAGTATTCCTCTCTGACGCAAATCGTTTCGGGCAGGGACCTCACAGTCTTCGATTGTTAAAACTCTTTTTATATAAGCTGCATCTGTGGGACGCGGCTAGGTATCTACAGACCGGCGGCAAAATGTACGCCGTCTCTGAAGGTGATGGTTTAGCTTATTCCTACAGCGTTTTTGACTCGTATGAATTGCTTGCCAATTGGGCGCAGTCAATCGTACTGTTTCCGACGAAAGTGGATATTTCCGTAAAGAGTTGGCTGCATCCTTTGCTCACGGCTCCTCATGTACTTCTCTGTGCACTGAAGTGAAGGAAGGACAGTTACGTTGCACATTTGTTCCTTAGAATCCCTTGTTTCAAACTCTGCTGTAATATGCTGCAGGATCCGAACCGGCTCGAAACTGCCTGTCGTCTGGGATCAGCCGTGAAGTGGGTAGTTACCTTTGCCGGTTCTCGGGACCACTACCAAGTTCCCCTGGCGCTGGCTGAAGCTAATATCCTCGAGGCCTTGGTGACGGACTTCTATGCACCTCTGGGCGGTCATATCGAGTCGGTTTTGCGCCATCTGCCGGCGGGATTGCTCAGTGTGCTACGGCGACGCTACGAGCCTGGATTGAGACCCGAGTCCGTTGATTACAGCCTAAGCGCCCTACTAGCCGACTACCTTAGAAAAACTCCACATGCAGTGCGTGACCGACGACTAGGGCAAGTGGCGGGTATGTTGGCCAAACGCAAACAGGCGGGACTGATCTCGTACAGCTACTACGGTTACCATGCGTTCCACCATTACGGGCTAGATCGATGGCCGAAGGTTCTGTTCCAAGTGCATCCCCAGCCTTTGTCCGTTCGGAGGATCCTGGAAGAAGAGTTAGAGCTGTCGGAGTTCGGACGAGAGTCCCTGCTAACCGAGGCGGAACTGCAAACGCATAGTCTGCGGTTACACGAGCTTTCTGAAGAACCGCTTCTTGCCGATGAATGCATAGCGACATCGAATTTTACTAAACGAACGCTGGTGGAGAATGGCGTTGCGGAGGAGCGCGTACACGTCGTGCCCTACGGGGTTGACTGTGGAACATTCTCGAGCCATGGGAAAAAGGAAGGAGGTCCCTTCCGGGTAGTATTTGTCGGCCAAATGGTGCAGCGTAAGGGACTAGAGTACCTATTGAAGGCATGGCGCCGCCTCCGACTCCCTGATGCCGAACTGGTGCTCGCCGGCAGGGGACGTGTTGACAAGGCGCTGCTAGCCTCGTTTGCCTCGGAGTTCCGATATGTCGGCCCATTAAGAAATTCTGAACTGGTGGCGTTATACAGAGATAGCGACCTGTTCTGTATGCCTTCTCTGGTGGAGGGTTTCGGGTTAGTCTACTTGGAAGCACTTGCCTGTGGGCTCCCCGTCATTGCAACTCCCAATACGGGCGCAGCCGATATTGTGCGCGAAGGCCGAGAAGGGTTCATTGTTCCGGTGCGTGACGCTGAGAGTTTAGCAAGTCGCCTGGAATGGGCCTATACGCATCGCGATGAGTTGCGCGAGATGCAGTTTGCTGCCCGCAAGCTCGCCGAAAAGTACTCTTGGTCTGCTTTTCGAAAAGGGGTTGTTGAGACACTGGACACGATTGTTAAACACAGCAATACCGCGCCCGCACCTGCACATTGATATAACGTTATGTCAAAAAATGCTCTTACCGCTGCCTCCCTTCGCGAAGAGACGCGCGCATGGACCGCAGCGTGAATCGCTATCGTATCAGGATCAACTGGAAATTCGATCATAGCAGCCTGTGGATACTCCAACATTTTTTGCTCACGCATCTAGACTTGCACCACATGCCGCTAGTACTAATGTGTTATAAACTAGGTATCTTGTGCTGATTTTCCTGGCGCTGATGAATACGGGGCAGTACGTTGAGGGCGATGAACAGCCGCCAACCGGATTTCTCCCGCCAGTCGGGGCGCCTGCAGGTCTATCTGGAGAGGCTGACTCGGGCTGCCGGGCACGCTGATCGCGTTATTCCCATCGAGAACTACACGAAAGGCCTGTTGCTGCCGATAGCGCGGAAGAGCGTCGAGCCGATGGCTGCGCGTCTGGCTCCCGGCAACGTGCGCCAGATGCACCAGTCGCTGCATCACATCGTGGCCGATGCGGCTTGGAGCGATGCCGCGCTGCGGA
>OBLU010003252.1_pt1 | contig 14717 bp, 14 predicted proteins | sample 1518681 | NCBI WGS metagenome assembly OBLU01 (sample SAMEA3539304, study PRJEB22396) | soil metagenome | biome: tundra; feature: field; material: soil | place: USA | collected 2010-05 | depth 0.15 m
GCGGAGGTGGTCAACGCTGATCCCAGAGCGCCTTAAGCGACGTACTGGGCGTAGGAAACGGCCCGGTCCCACACCTGGTCACGGACGACCAGGCACTGGCTGAGCAGTTCCGCGCCCGGTTCGCGGGCAAAGCCGCCGGTGCGGCCGTCAGGGGAGAAGACGCTCAGGATGAGCGTGTCGTCATCCAGCAGCCAGTAATCCTCATCCGGCAGCTTGATGTCCTCGGCGAGGTGACGCGGCAGATAGCGGATGTCCTCGCCCGCTTCGATGTTAAGCGGGGAGACGTCCAGGCCCCACCGGATGTAGCCGGTGTGCGGAACCGACGCGAGACGCACCCGTTGGACCGCCACGCCCGCCATGGTGGCCTGGCGCAGGAAGGTCAGCCAGTCCTGGTGCCAGGCGTAGTCGTCCGGCTCACCGCGGAGCCACCGGCCGAACGCTTCATCCTCGGCCGCCACGTTGTACGAGTCGCGCTGCTCCAGATGGAAGGCACGCTTACCGGACAGAGCGAGCGCCTTGAAGCCCTCATAGCTCAGCGGCTCCATGGACCTCCTTCAGATGGCGCATCAGCTTCTTGGGGACCCGGATGACAGCTTCCCCGTCCGGTACGGCTCCCACCTGACCCAGAGCCTCGACGTCGAGCGTGAAGCCCTGGATCACATACTGGCCGTCGTCGGTCTCCCACAGCGTGGGGGAGTTGCCGCCTTGAGTGTCTTTGCCGAGGAACGTTAGCCTCATGGGTCATCCTTCCGTCCACAAACTTGCCCGAGTTTGCTCGGGACTCTTCATCCGATGCTGACCCAGGACGAAGCAAGAGTCAAGACGAGCACGGCCAAATGGCTCTGGTAGACGTGTCGGCGAGCACGCGAGATCCTTCTCGCGTAGCGAGCGCACCGCCCGCCTACGATAAGTTTCGTGCGCATCGATTGCCTCGACCATCTGGTGCTGACGGTTGCCGACGCGGAGGCCACCGTGGAGTTCTATACCTGAATGCTTGGCATGGAGGCGGTGACGTTCGGCACTTGACGCACGGCTCTGGCCTTCGGCCACAGCAAGATCAACCTGCACGAAGCCGGTCACGAGTTTGAGCCAAAGGCCCGCCATCCGACGCCCGGCAGCGCCGACCTGTGCCTGATCGCCGCCGACCCGCTCGAGCAGATGATCAAGGAACTCGCCGCGCACGGTGTCCCCGATCGGGGAGGGTTCGGTCGAGCGCACCGGCGCCGCTGGCCGCATCCTCAGCGTCTACTTCCGCGACCCGGACCAGAACCTGATCGAGCTCAGCAACTACGCCTGATCCCGGCACGGCGACCGCGTCTAAATGGTGTACTCGCCGGTGGCGTGCATGCGGGTTGAGCTCGGTTTGCCGGCGGGGAGTGAGCTTGGGCTGTTTGCCCGCGCAGCTTGCCCTTGGCACGGGCGACGGCCATGCCTTCGCGGGTGCGGAGCTGGAGCAGGTCGACTTCGAATTCGGCGAAGGTGGCCAGGATGTTGAAGAACATCTTGCCGAGGGAGTCGGCGGGGTCGTAGATGGTGCCGCCGAGGGAGAGCTTGATGCCGCGGGCGACGGGGGAGTCGCCGATGTGGCGGTTGAATCGAAGTACCTCCCACACCCGGCGCAGCATCCCCGTCGGCAGGAAGTGCATATGGATGTCGGCCAGGACCGGCACGCCCAGCGCCCTGCACAACGCCGGGACATCCGCGTCGTCCTCCGGCGGCCGCGCTCCATCTCCCACATCATTCACCTGCACCAACGTGCCACGACCCGCATTCCTTTTTCCGAGCGGGCGCGGGTTCCCGCCTGTGGCCTCCTGCGTCGAACGCGGCGGAGTCAGCCCCGCGACAGCCTCGTCAGGAAACTGAGCTTGCGGGACTCGCCCGAACGGTTCATCAGCTGAGTGGATCGCGTCGAAGTCGGATAGCTATAGTTTGAACCTACCAGTAGCCCAGGGACCAGGTGAGGTGCTTATGCTGCGCAGCACAAGGCACGACAATATCGCCTTCATCCGACAGCGATATCTTGCTATATTCCTTTTAATTCTCCTTGCTATCGTCATCGTTCTGAGTGCGGCGATATCATATTCGTTCAAGTGGCATCCTCTTACTCGCGACCGGCTAGACATCGTGATACCGCTGAGCGTCGTCGCGGCGCTATCGCTGCTGTTGGCGGCAGGTGCGGTGGGCGGATGCAGGGACATGTGGGAAAACGCTATCAACAAGACGCCGGCCGCTAGAATTCATCGTGATAGCGACTTTTTCGCGCGCAAGAGGATGGTCTTCTTCTATGCCGGCGTTTATCTGAGTCTCGTACTATTTGTTGTCGTGATCGAGCAGACCGGCGGCGTCATCACTTCCCCGTATACCGCACCATTCGTAGCCTTGGTCCTAACTGGACAACAACTCAGTCGGTTTAAGACTCAGGCGTCATTTCTGATCTCGACCGGCATAGCGCTGACCATAATCATGGGAATCTACGAGTCTGTGGTCGGCGTGCCTAATACGCCATCTTCACCGCGCATACTCGTGTACTTGCTCATAGCGATTTCACTTGTGGCGGCTGGCCTTATCGCGAACGTCGAGAAGGATCATAATTACCTCATTGAGGGAAAGCAGCACCTGCCGACTCATGCGCGTGTATATAAAGACGCTCATGGCATATGGCACTACGTGATTTACTGCCAACGGCATCAGCTAGATCCAATTGCCGGTTCTGATACTACAAAAGAAGGAACCAGGGACTCCGAGAGTGAGGTTTATGCTAAGGTCGAGGCCGATGTTAGGTCTATGTATCAGGCGGCGGGCTGGGGGCAACCAAGCTTTAACTGGTCACCGAGAGAGCTGGGTAATAGCTTTACCGTAAGCTTCCCCGTCAACGAGGCCGGGGTACCCAAAACGAATCAGCTCGCTTCGGACTCGTAAATGCCTACTACCGACTGGCCGTTCCTAGATAGCAATTTCCCGCTGGCCTTTGCCCATCGCGGAGTTCACCTGAATGCGGGAGAAAATTCAACGAGGTCATTCGAGGCAGCCGTGAACCTCGGCTTCAAATATATCGAATCCGACGTTCGGGCAACGGCCGACAGGCAGCTGATAATGTGCCATGACAAGAACGCGTCTCGTCTCTTCGGACTTGCGGCAAGAATCTCTGACCTAACCCTAAGAGAACTACAGTCGTCGCCATTCGTCAGAGCTGGAGGAACAGACGTCCCCTTGCTGGAAGATGTTCTGGCCGCCTTTCCTGATCTCCGGTTCAACCTTGACGTAAAAGATATGCTCTCCGCCCTGCGCATATCTGATATAGTCCAGTCGACAAACTCGTATGATCGTGTTTGTATCGCATCATTCTCTACCGCAAGAATTCGCTGTGTACGCGCCAGAATCGCGAGGCCGACCTGCACGAGTGCCTCCATCGCGGAAGTCATGCATTTTATCGCGCGGCCGCGCTCCTTCGCCGATCGAGCACAGCCAGCGGTCCTGCAGGTTCCCCTGTCAATTAAAGGCATCTCCGTGTTGTCCGGAAAATTTATCGCCAGTGCCCATGATGCAGGTCTGCCTGTGCACGTGTGGACACTCAACGATGTCTTTAGTATTCGGAAGGCCGTAGCTCTCGGGGCTGACGGGATAATCTCAGATGAGCCCGTCTTGCTAAGAAGTGAACTGATGCTGCGCGGACTATGGCCGCCTGACCCTCCGGATACCGGGAATGGGGGGCGATAACAACTACTCTATGTATGTCATCGCCAACCATCGCGATAGGTATTCGAACGCCTTTTCGCGAGTTGGCAAATCCGACAGGAATACATCATGGACCGCGCCGGGGATCCGAATACATGTTACGTTTCTTCCAAGGTTGACGGATAGGTCGGCGATGTGTTGCACGTTCAAGACCGCGTCGGCGGCCTGAATTTGGTTTGACTTCGCGCGGAAAGACGCACTCATCGCGCTGCAAAGGACCAGGATTGGCACCGAGATGTTCAGGCCTTTATTTATATGCTGCTGGCCTGCCAGTATGCTGGCTAGCCAGGCAAGCCTCAGGCGAGTCCCATTGGTAGACTTCCAATTCGAGTCGAAGTCCCATTCCCCATTGAAACTTCTGTGCAGACTCCGTGTGTACGTGGGGGACAGCCTCAAGGGATAGGCTATCTTCGGGCTGAATCGCGCTATGCTGCTCAGGAATGGCCTCACCAGTGCAGCAACTGGCGCGGGGATACCCGAGCTAAGGTACGGACTATTAAGTATCAAGCCCGCGATTAGATCATGGCCGTTTCCCTCGTTAACCCACAGAGATGCAATCAATCCCCCGGTGGAGTGCGCATTGATAAGGATCGATTCATGGCCGTCATCCTTAATGACCTGCATTGCGGAATCTATATCCGAATAATATTCACGCAATGAATGACAGAAGTAGGGAGTCTGGTGCGGAAGCATCGAGCGCCCGTATCGTCGGAGGTCGAGAGCATAGAAGCTAATACCGCGGGATGCGTAGAACTCGGCTATATGACGCTGAAAAAAGTAGTCGTTATAGCCATGAATGTAAAGTACCGCATACCGCCCGTGTGATTGCTTTTTATATTTTACTACGGTGCCCACTACCTGGCCCTCGTAGTCATCATAAAAGTCTAGCCTGATCATCTCGTAAGAATCGCCGAGGATATCTGGCTGCGGAGGTTTCGGCTTGTGCATACGGCAATCCTACGGCCCGCCGCCGAGACTACGGCGAACCGGTTTCAGGCCGTCGCTGCCGTCTGGTCCGCAGGTGCGGCTCAGACGGCGCCATTGAAGATCTCCACCTCGACGGAGCCTTCTTTGTGAGCGCGTCTTATAAATCGGCGGCCTTGGCTCGGCGGCGGGTCATCAGGGCGATCATGGCCCACAAGATCACGCTTCGTGGCTGGCGGTCAGGTACGGGTGTCCCGGACAGTGCGGCGGTGCTTGCTGATCCAGGCGAGAGTCCGCTCTATCACTCAGCGGCGAGGCAGGACCTCGAAGACATGCCGGTCGCGCTTGGCCGCGATCTGCACGGAGATCCTCATGGTTGCAGCCCAGGCAGCCAGCTCGCCGGTGTACCCAGCATCGGCCCAAAGCAGGCGGACGCGGCTGCGGGCCCGGACAGGTTCCACCGCACCGGCCGGGCGCCGTCGCGGTCCTGGACGGACGACGCGGTGATACTGAGACCAGCAGCAGCCCGGCCGTGTTCACCGCGATATGACGCTTGCAGCCGTTGACCTTCTTCGTGTTATTCCAGCCCCGGGTGGCCTTCGGCGTGGTGTCCGCGGCCCGGTGACCGGACCGAATGGGAGGCGATGACCGCGCGGTCGGCTCGGCGTTCCGCCTGGTCACCTGGCGGACCTGGGGCATGCAGCGTCGGGGAGCCGGGTTAAGGTGCCGTCGTCAGGCCAGGCGGCAAAAGTACCGGCGTGGCGCTCGACGGCGGCTTGGGGCCCAGCGCCGCGCCGTGCGTTTGTCAGCCAGGCAGTGCCGGGTTTCCTGCTGCGAGATCCAAGAGCCAAACCAAGAGCCAACGACCGCAGACGCGAGGAGTCCTCAGGCTACATCCAGCCACGATCGTCGCAGCTAGAGGCCACATCAGGCTACGGCGGGCGACCTACAGCAACGGTTGAAATGCACCTTACAAGCGAGGGGTCACTGGTTCGAACCCAGTTGCGCCCACCAAGTGGTCTTCACGTTAAGTGAGGCCTATTTTCACGTTTGGGCCTGAACCGGACATCAGCCGGACGGGACCGTAGTTTGTGCGGTTAGCGGCTGCGTGCGGCGATGATTTCGCGCTGTCGGCGCGTCCAGTAGTCAACGATCTGCTGGCGCGGAGCGGGGAGGGTTTCGTCGGGGTCGACGTCGTCGAAGTAGCCGAGGCCGAGCAGGATGTAGTTGATGGCCTGATCGGGGTATTCAGGCTGGAAGCGTTCGATAAATAGCGCTAGGCCTTCATCAACCGTGCGACGCGTTTGCTGCTCGATGGTCATGAGGTCGAAGTAGTCGCGGAGCTCGCCACGGTCGCCTACCACCTTGAGCTTCATCGCCATGAGGTCGCTGATATGCGCGATGTGGAGCCCGTCGACTTGGTTGGGGCTTTCGAGCAGCCGCTGCGGGCGTACCTCGTCCGCGTGCAGGAACTGCACCCTGGTGGCGGAGAACACGCCGTTGAGCGTGCCGGGCGCGCGTTCGGTGATTGCGAACGGTCCGGCCGCGGACAGCATGATGGTCAGCTTGTCCAGATCGACGCTGTTATGGTGGAAGAAGAACTCTAGGTCCCGGCTCACCCGGTGCGCGAGGTGGACGGCAATAGCCGTGCCTCCGCCGAGATACGCAGTGGGCGGGACGATCCGGGCGATGGTCTCCCACGTCAATGCCGTATCCCGGCGGCAGGATACCGAGGATCCGCTCAGACAGCATGCGCATAGCTGGCCAGGTTGTGCGCGAGCGCGCGCCGCGCCGGCTCAAGGCCGCGGGTGGCTGCCGCGTGTTCCCAAGCGCTGGCGGGCAGGTTGACCGTACCCCAGGCTAGGCCGTCCGGGTCGAATGTCATGATCAGACGCCTGGCGATATACGGCGCCGAGGTCGCGACATCGAGCTGAGCGGGGGCTTGTCAACACCGTTCCAGAACAGGTGCAGCAGGTGGGGGGGAACCCGTTTGGCGCGCGATCCATTAGCGCGATCCGGCAGCTGGACCTTCGCCACGACGGGGGCGAGCGCGAGCCACAGGGTTCCGCCTTCTGTGGCTGGGCTTTGTGGTTGAGCTGCTGTTACGGCTGTTCTCTCACGCCGATGAGCGTGAACTGTTGTGACGTGAGGCGTTCGCATCGATCCCAGGTCACGTCGTCAGCGATGAGGAGATAGGCCTCGCAGCCAATGCCGACGATCCACTCGGAAGTACCCCCGCCATCCGCGTGCGCGAAACGGCCGATGGCCTCTTCGTCCTTGTCCTCAAAGAACGTCGGAGTCGTGGCCGAGCCAGGGCGATAGCCTTCATGTCGATGTCGCGCCCCGCAGTTCGGAGGCCTGGATCAGTGACATGGCGTGGACTGCGCCTTGCTGGAGGCGTAGCCGGTGTAGCCCGGCAGGATTCTGCCGATGACCGCAGGTTAGATCGTGCCGGACCGGATCCGGCGGGTGGCCAGCCGCGAACGTCCCAGGATGTTCGTGCAGAGCATCTGGTCAAGAACCCGCAGTGTGCTGCCGGTCAGGTAGGCGGCCAGCGGGCTCGCCGCGAACAGGACCGTGCGCGCGACGTCGTCGGGCAGCCCAGCCCGTCCGAGTGGCACAGTCACCAGGACACGCGGCCTCCACTCGCCACATTGATCTTAAGTGTGACAAGCCGGCCTTGCGTGCTGGCCGGGCACGGCTGGGGCGGCATCTTGGTGCAGCTCCTGGCCTTCCGCCGGCCAGAGCTGGTGGCAGCGCTGGTCCTGGTTGACCCGGCACACGAGGACGCGGCCGCCATCCTGCCGGGCCTGGCTCGCTGGCTGCTCCGGCAGGCGCCGAAGCTGAAGGCCCTGACCGGGCGGCCCGACGAGCTGGCCGGAGCTGCGGCGAGCCGGCCGCTGCTACGGCAGCTTCGTGCTGCGGCGCGGCCGTTCCCGGACGTCCCCGTGATCGTCATCAGCGCCACCCGCGGCTTCCCGCGGAGCATGCGCGCACACTGGACGAAGCTCCAGGCGAGCCTGGCGGGCTCCGCGGCGCAAGGACGCCACATCACGGCCGACGGCAGCGGCCACGCCGTTCATCAGCAGCAGCCGCAACTGGTCGCCAAGACCATCCTCAAGGCAACTGCCGCCGCAGAACACGCAGGCCCAGGACCTAACTGAGCCCTCGACGCCGCCACCATCATCCACTTAGCCGAATACGAACAGTAATCGTCAGGCAGGCCGTAACCTGGAAGGAACTTATGAAGGGCTGCACTAGACTAGACGGCCGGTGAGGCGAGCGCAGGCCTGTCATGGCGGGCGAGTTCGGCCTCCTTGGCGAGTTCGTGACCGTGGGGTGTCTTGTCCCACGACGACCGCTGCGATCGAATGAGAAGCTTTCGCAGCGCCCGATACGCCGATATGGAAGTAAATGCCCACCACAGGGGGGTGAACAACAGCCGAAACGTCAGGCCGTATTCCTGCTGGTACAGGTAATTCGCCAGCGGGACCTCGGTTCCTGCGGAGGCCATCTCGGACTGCTGTTGCTGCCGCAGTGGCGTAATGAGCTTCTGACAGAAGAGAACAGCATTGCCGGCCACTGCCACGAAGGCGCCCGCGTAGAACACTGGGGTAGGGAAGAGCCCGTCAATGAATGTGGATACTGCCGTGAGCGCGTCCAGGCGTGAGACGACGTACAGGATCGTAGCCCCCCACATCAGCGGGTTCAGCAGAAGAGAAACGGGCGTCCCCAGCATGAACAGGACGAATGCTAGGTAGCGTAGCGGACCGACGGATCGCATCAACTGGAGCGGATGGCGTGCGTGGACCAGGCCGGTCTGCGCGAATCCCTGCAGCCACCTGCTTCTTTGGTTCTTGGCCACGGTGGCCGTGTCGGGCGCTTCTTCATAGGTGATCGAACTGAGCATCCCTATCTGGTAGCCCGCCATCGCCAGCCGGAACGCCAGGTCGGCATCCTCGGTGACGTTGTACGGGTCCCAGGGACCACGCATGGTGACGGGCTTACCCTCACCATCCTCGAATTCCCACAGGCCATTTGCCCTGGAGACGGCTTCGAGCGCATCGCGGCTGAAATGATTGCTCGTGCCCCCGAGCGGAGGGATAAGCCCCAGTCGTGCCAGGCCGACGAGCACCCACTGGAAGTGGGTCACGTACTCGGCCCAGTAGAAAGAGCTGATCCAACTTCCGCGCGGGTTCCAGAAGACGAGCTTCGCCTGGAGGCATCCGACACGCGGGCGGCGCGCCGAGATAGCACGGAAACCGGCTACCGCCCTGAGCAATTGATCTGGTTCGGGGCGATCCTCGGCATCGAAGATGGTCACTATCGCGCCGGTGGCGTGAGTGTACCCGAAGTTACATGCTTTCGGTTTGGTGCGCGGCCCCGCGTCGGGGGCGGTGAGGACCTGGAAGTAACCCGGTAGGTCCATGGCCGCCGCGGCGGCCTGGGTTTCATAGTCGTCCTTTTCAAGGAGGAGCAGGATCTGCAGTTTCTCTGCTGGGTAACGCAGGCATGACAGCGCCTTCACCAGTTCGCCTATGATGTTGGCTTCGCCGCGGAGCGGCACCAGGATTGTGTACCGGGGCAGATCCGGATCGTCTTCGGCCGGGAGACGGTATTGAGGTTCCTTTGATTTCGCAGCGGCGCACCAGACAATAAACTTGAAGCCCACGAAGACGATGTAGAACGCGATGGCGAGACCGACGCCCACCTTGAGGAGGAGTATCGGCCCGGATGCCGCCGCGGCCGCGATGGCCAGCAGGAACAAGACGACGGCGAACATCATCTGGCCGGTGCTCAGAAGCCGCGCTGCTGTCTCCGGATTGTGCGGAGTGTGCACTGTATCCTCACTTCCTGAGCCGGTAGACCCGGTAGTCGTGATCAGCGGTCGTGTAAACGACCGAGTAGTGGCTGAGCTGCGTATTGCCGAGCGCTAGGCAGACCTTGTCGGGATAAGGAGAATTACCGCACCTGGCAATGATCCAGTCAATATGATTTCCCGACGGATTCCGCAGCGAGGGCAGCCATTGGCGATAGCTTCCCTCGTAGACCAGTTGATCAGATGGAATCTGAAAGGCAATGTTCTCGTTTCCGAACGACTCCATGAGTACCAAGCCGCCGGTGTAGTGCGTCCTGAGGAACGCGACGACTGGCTCCTGTTTGAGTACCGTCGTTGAAGACAGGGTTTCTCGTGCCGCCGTGTACGTAATCACGTTGTCGTGCCGTACCAGGCTGGCGCCAAGTCCGACCGCGAGGGCCAGCACCAAACTGCCCGCGACATACATAGCCAGCCTGAACCGCTGCAACGTCCCCACCAGGTAGCCAATGAGGATGGCTGCTGGCACGAGCATTATCAGCCCGAACCTTACGTTGTAGAGGTCGTGGCTGATCTGCAGGACGTGCAGCGGCCGCTGGCCAGCGTACAGGGACACGATGAAGAATGGCACGATGACAAGCAGCGATAGCACCGGCAATGAGCGGGCTGCGGTGCGCTTGGTGCGCCACTCGCGCGCGATGAGGCACACCAGCCCGGCCGCTGCGAGCAGCAGGAGCGGGCTTGTCTCGTTGTCCAGCATCGCGTACCAGTACGTCTTGGTAGCGATCAGCCAGTTACCGATGAACGGCTCCCCGCTGGATACCCAGTTTGACGGTTTAGCAAATGCACCGGTCTGGAAGTTCAGCGGATTGCCGAAGATGGCCCAGTTCCATATCAGCCACGCCGCGATCCCTGCGAATGCCACGACCGCGAAGGCGATGAAGCGGTCCTGTGTGCTGGTCCAGCGGATCTTCGGCGTCAGGCCAGCGCGCTTGCGCTGCCGGGCGATGACGACCACCGCGATCACCAGGCAGGCCAGAACCGGCCAGCTCTCGTACCGTGTGAGGGTGCCGCACAGGGCCGCGACTGCCCCGGCGATGAGGTACTGGTACTTGTCCGTGTCGGCCCACTGCTGGATGCAGTACACCATGGCAGCCAGCATGCAGAACAGCAGTGCTTCGGTCATCGGCGTGCTCTGCATGTAGAGCATGTTGACGTTCAGCGCGAAGACGCCCGCGGCGACGACACCAGCGAACTTCCTGCTGGTGAGCCTGAAAGCGATCTTGTAGATCAGCGCCGCCGTAGCCACGTATGCGGTCATGGAGACGATGCTGCCCGCGAAGCCGTTCTGGTAAAGCGGGCTGATCCAGACAAAGGGCAGCATGAGCAGGTGCGGCAGCGGCAGCCATACATAGCCAAGCTGCGCCAGGCCGGGGCTTGTGCTACTGACGACCCGGCGCGCAATCTCCAGATGCGAGATGGAGTCCACGTAGAGCAGAACGCCGCGGAGACGGACGGTAGTGACGTAGGCGACCAGCGATATGACGGTTGCGGCGAGCACGACACCCCAGGCCGTATAGTCATGCTTAACTCGTACTGTCGTACGCTGATGATTGATTAGCGACGGCTGTCGTTGCAATGTACTGGATTCCATGTCACCTTTCCGTTCTAAGCGTCAGGCGGAGGTGGAATAGGTAGGTGAGGGAAAGAATCACGACCTTGAGGTCCGAGCCAGTCTGCCGTCCATGGTTACGAGACTTGTGCGTGACGCCGGCTTCGACCATCGTGTAGCCAGCCGATATGGCACGAGCAAGGATCTCCGGTGACACCGCGGCATAGCGGCCGCTAATCCGTGGCTCGACATCTTTGAGGGCTGCCCGGGTGAAGACCTTGAAACCACAGTCGACGTCGCGGGCTGCCTTGAAGCCGAGTACGAGGCTTGAAAGCCAGTGCCAGGCGCGCCCCATAACGCGCCGCTTCAGCGAGTCAGCCCGCGCGATTCGGTAACCGACTGCGAGGTCCGCTTCATGGTCCTGAAGCGCCGCGACAAGCGTTCCGAAGCTCGCGATTTCGAACTGGTCGTCGGCGTCGCAAAACCCAATCAAACCATGCCCGGTGTCGAGAGCAGCGCGGAAACCGGTCTGAAGAGCGGCGCCGTAGCCTTTATTCCTGCTGTGATGCACGGCCTGGACATATCCGGGGTAGTTACGGGCTAGTTGCTCGGCCGCCTCAAAAGTGTCGTCCTCGGTGCTGCCGTCATCCACGATGATGATCGTGAAAGGGCAGGCTAGTCGAAGGAAGTAACCGACGATTCCTGGCACGATATTCCGCAGGTTCGCTGCCTCGTTGAAGGCGGGCAGGAAGAAGGCAACCCCGTCCTGCTGCGCTCGCCCACTGATTTCTTCAAGGCCGGGACGGCATTCCAGTTGGGCGCTGACGCTTTTCCTCATGGTCTCGTCGCGGAACGTGACGAGGTTGTTGAGCGTGAACGTCAAGGCCGCACCGGCCACGATGCCGGCGGACGATGCCATAAAAAGCTGGATGCCAGCGTGCACACCCATGGTGAACACGAGCTCGTTGACAGCCAGTGCGGCGATGGCCACCGTATTAAATCTGGCCCAGCGCGCCGGCCACGCGCTGAGGCTGGCGCTGAATCCGGTCCGAGCCGGACGGACAGGGTGCGCCTTGCGGTCACGCCAGGTGACTTGTGCGCTGAGCACAAAGTTGGCCTGAGCCGACACCCCGAATCCGATTCCGTTCGCCACCACTTCGCTGACGCCAAGCCGGGCGAGCCCTGCTAGGACCAGCAACTGGCCTAGCGTGCAGGATGCGGCCACTGCGCCGAATCGCACGACGCGGTGCCGCCATAGCCGCCTGAGGCGGTTAGCCGGGCCAGCTGATGGCAGTGCCAGCGGCGGGACCCCGAGAGCCCCGTCTGTCCGGCCGGCTCGCGAGCGGACCTGCTGCCTGCTGGGAACCTTCTGCTGCGCGCCGATCATGGACGCTCCCCTGAGTTCGTGACCGGGAGCAGTTGAACGCGCTTCCGGTGTCCTGACCTCAGAGTCCGTCCGGGAGATTACTACCATCGGTGCGCCGACGGTGCATGTGGGTAGCAGCGGACAAATGCCGCAGCCTGGGCAGGGCCGAGGGCAGCGACACCGGCAAGTTCCAGTCATCAGCCAGATTTGTGCACGGATTTGTGCACGAGACGCAACGGGACGGCCCGAGACGGAGGAGACGCGGGTGACCCCGGCCCAGGCCTGGAGGTAAAAGACGCTCCTGTTCAACGACTCGGTGCAGGACGCCGCCCACCGCGCCGGGTTCGTCGCCAGCCGCTCGTACTCCTTCTCGCTTCGCACGCTGCTCGCGGCCGTGCTGGATAACCATCCAGGCCGGCAGGCCTCGCTGAACGATCTCATCGCCGACGTGATCGCGAACGCGTCCAACCACGGGGCTGACCAGGCTGTCGCAACTTGCGGACTTCACCGTCCTCATCCGCGGCATCCTCGAACGCCTCCGGGTGAGCGGCGGTATCCGGCACCACTGGCTGAACGCCTGGATCGGGCGAGCCGGCACCCGCCGCTGGGGCACGATCTGGGGCAACCGCCCCGACGGCATGCCCGCGTTCCCGCTGTCTGGCCGGACCAGGCGCGGAGTGTCCGCGACTGGACCGCCCGCTGCGTGGAGATCCCGGCGGACGCGGCCGGCGCCTGCCTCGCCTTCTTACCCTGCTCGCGGACGAGGGAGTCATCAGCGTTCGCGTCGCCGACGACGGCGTCACCCGTGTTTACGGCCTTCATCCCGGCCACATCCCGGGTCCGGTGCCTCGACGACAGCGAGGTGCAGGCGGCGACGCTCGGCTGCGACACCTGCCACTGGGAGCAGGTCGTGCCGGCCAACTACGTGCAGCGCGTCGGCCGCGCCGGGCGGCGCACCGGGAACGCGTTCCTCGTCACGTTCGCCGGCCGGCGGCCCCGCGAACAGTACTACTTCGCCGAGCCGCGGCAGATGATCGCGGGCGAGATCGTGCCGCCCGGCTGCTACCTGTCGGCCATCGAGATCCTCCGCCGCCAGTACGTCGCCCACCTGGCCGACCTCGCCGCCCGCGGCCATCTCCCCGGCGTCCTGCCGATGCCGCGGCGCGCGTCCGCCCTGTTCAGCGAGTCCGGCTGGCTGCGTCGCCTGATCGCCGCCGCCACCAGGGACACGGACGGCGCCGGCCGGCTCGCCGGCGGCTTCCTTGACCTGTTCCCGCGGCACGTCGACGACGCCGGGAGGGAAGAACTCCGCGAATTCGCCGAAAGAGGCCTCAAGGCTAAGTGGGTGACACCGTAAATTCGTCGGGGGTTGTCATGCGGCTGTCGTGAGGCTGGTTTGCTGCATTGTGTCGTGGTTGTCGTGTTCGCTGATGCGCCGGAGCAGGACGGTGAGGTCGGCGGCGGTGAATTTCCAGCTGAACGGCCTGGCGGTCTGGTTGTAGCGGTCCACGAAGGCGAGCAGCGTGGCGCTGAGCTGGTCCAGGCTGGCGAAATCGTTCGGCGAGACCACCTTCTTCTGGATGACGGAGAAGAAGATCTCGACCTGATTGAGCCAGGACGCGTGGACCGGGGTGTGGATCATGATGGCGTTCGGGTGCGCCTTGCGGAGGCGGTCGATGGCCTTCTTCCCCCGGTGGTCCGACCCGTTGTCCACGATGACGAAGACGCGGGGCGCGTTCTTGTACTCCGGCCGGGCCATCACCTGGCCGGCGAGGTCCATGAACGGGACGATGCCTGTGGTCTTCGGGGTGGAGGCGAACACCTTCCCGGTATGGACGTCCAGGCCGGCGAGCAGCGCGAGCGCGCCGTGGCGGACGTACTCGTGCTCCACCCGCACGGGCCGGCCGGGCGCGGCGGGCAGGGTAGCGTGGATGCGGCCGCGGGCCTGAATGGACGGCTTGGCGTCAAACGACAGGATCCGGTCGCCCGGCCCGAGCGGCTGCCCCTGGTAGAACCCCTGGTACAAGTCCAGGATCACTTTCGCTTTCGCCTCGAAGCCCGGGTCGCGGGGGAAGATCCAGGACTGGTATTGCCACGGCTTGACCGGGTTCTCCGCGAGGATCCGCAGCAGCGACGTCACCGACATCGGCTCACTGACCAGGCCCTGCGCGGCCAGTTCGGCGGCCAGCTCCGGGCCGGTCCAGCGCGCCAGCGGCACCCCGGTGGCGGCCGGCAGCTGGCAGGCCAGCGCGACCACCGCCGCC
>OBLU010003253.1_pt1 | contig 14714 bp, 13 predicted proteins | sample 1518681 | NCBI WGS metagenome assembly OBLU01 (sample SAMEA3539304, study PRJEB22396) | soil metagenome | biome: tundra; feature: field; material: soil | place: USA | collected 2010-05 | depth 0.15 m
ATCATGCCAACGGCCATTTTAATCTGGGTTTGGTTTTGTGCGTATCTCAATTGCGTTGGCTGGACGCTGTCCGCGTTGCATCAATTGAACGCCTCCGGTTACCTGGTCGCGCTCCTGATTGGATTCATTGCGTTCGTGGCCTGGTGGAAACAAACTTCCGGACGGATTTTTCCGCACATTTCCTGGAGGAAATTGAAGCGCCGTTTTCGCCGGCCATTCCCGCTTGCATTTCTGATTTTGGCGGCGATGGCTTTTCTGGGCGGCGCGTTGTATGCGCCGACCAATTACGACGCGCTGGCGTATCGCGTTCCGCGCGTGCTGCACTGGCTGGCCGCGGGCCAATGGCATTGGATTCACACCATTCTTCCGCGCATCAACACGCGTTCGTGCGGCATCGAATGGGTTTCCGCGCCGGTCATTGCGCTGTTGAGGACCGACCGTCCGCTCTTTCTCATCAACATCGTTTCCTTTTTGCTGCTGCCGGGACTGGTGTTCAGCATGTTCACGCGGCTCGGCGTGCGACGGCGTGTGGCGTGGCATTGGATGTGGATTGTGCCGACCGGCTACGGCTTTTTGTTGCAGGCGGGAAGCATGGGCAACGACCTTTTTGGCGCGACTTTTGCACTGATAGCGGTGGACTTTGCGTTGCGGGCAAACCGTTCCCGGCGGCCACGTGATTTCTTCGTGTCACTGCTGGCGGTGGCGCTGATGACCAGCGCCAAGACGAACAACCTTCCGCTGTTGCTGCCCTGGGCGGTGGCCATCCTCCCGGCGCTGGGATGGATGCGCCGCCGGACGTTGATGGTTCTGGCCGTCGGCGCCTGGGCGCTGCTGGCTTCGGTGCTGCCCACCGTGGTTCTGAACTTCAAATATTGCGGTGACTGGTCCGGTCTGGTGCTGGAAACCGGTGGAGTCAAAAAAGACCCGGTATTTCTGGCGGGGGCAAATACAGTGTTGCTGGCCTTGGGAAATTTTGTGCCGCCGGTTTTCCCGCTGGCCGGCCAATGGAATCAATACGCGGACCGGGCGATGCCGGCGTGGCTGGACGAGCGGCTGCAACAAACCATCATTGGGCCGGACAGCAAATTGCAACTGCCTGAAATGCAAATAGAGGAAGACGCGGGACTCGGCTTTGGCGTTTGCGTTTTGCTGCTGGCCAGCATGGTGGCGGTGATGTTCGCGGGGCGAAACCATCCGGGCGACATCCGGCCAGTGGACCGTGGCCGGAAGTGGCAAACTTGCGTGCGGCTCGCACCCATTGTTTCGCTGGTTGCGCTGCTGAGCCAATCCAATATGGGCGTCACCAGCCGTCTGGTTATCGCCTATTATGCCTTTCTGTTGCCGCCGGTGCTGGTGTGCGCCGGACACGAATGGGTGGTCACACGGCGCTGGTGGAGGATTTCGGCGTTTGCCGTTTTCATCATGGCGGCGGGATTGCTGGTGGTTTCCCCGGCCCGGTCATTGTTTCCGGCGCTGACCATTATGGAAAAGCTTCAGGCGCGCCGGCCGGATTCACACCTGCTGGCGCGCCTGCGGGAGGTTTATTCCGTTTATCGCGGCCGGAACGACGGTTTTGCGCCCGCTCGCGCCCTGCTGCCGCCGGACCTGAAAGTTTTGGGAATGGTCACGTTCGATGACCCGGAAACTTCGCTCTGGCGGCCGTTCGGTTCGCGGCGCATTGAGCACGTTTGTTCCGGGGACACGGCGGTGGAATTGAAACAACGGGGCATTGAATACATTCTAGTAAGAGAGGAAGTATTGGGGCTATGGTTCAACTGCCCGGCGAATGACTGGTTGAAGCGGATGAATGCGCAGGTCATTCAGACAATACCGCTTAATCTTCGCGCGTCCCGTGGCGCGCGGGATTGGTATCTGATCAAATTGCAATGAACCGAAAAACCCCGCATCCGTCAATCCGTCCTGTGACCGGAACCGATGATGCAATGCAGGCCGGACAATGGAAGCACAGCGACGGCGGACACTCAACCTTCAACTTTTTTCTGTGGTGTATCAATTTAGAGGTTGGGACAGCGCAGCGCGCTGTCCGGACGCCGCAGCGCGGCGTCCCTACCATTTGAAATGACACCCCCGTTTTTTTCAACAAGCTTGCTGGCGGGCGAAATTCCGCTAACCTTGCCTTTGGATCATGGAAGTCCGCAGCATTGAAACCATTGTCAAGGCGCTGAACGGCGCGAAGGTGAAATATCTCATTGTCGGCGGCCTGGCGGTCAGCGCGCACGGCTATGACCGGCTGACGGTGGATGTTGATCTGGTCATCGGCCTTCAACCCGAAAACATTGCCCGTGCGCTTCAAGCTTTGCAGTCGGCCGGCTGGCAGATGTCCATCCCCGTGACCGCGGAAGATTTCGCCAATCCGAAACTCCGCGAATTCTGGCGCAAGAAAAAAAACATGATCGTGCTTAGACTGTGGAGCGATGAACACCGGCGGACGCCCGTTGACATTTTCGTTTATGAGCCATTCGACTTCAAAAAAGAATTTGCCAGGGCAAAATGGGAGCCGGTGGCCGGAAAAATTCGCGCGCCGATTGTTTCCTACAAAACTCTTCTGGCCATGAAAAGACGGGCTGGACGGGACAAGGATTTGCTGGATATTGAAGCGTTGAAAAAACTCGATCCCTACCGATGAGCAAAAAAGAATTGCGCAAACTTTGCACGACACCCGATTGGCGATGGGGCACCTTTGAAGGGGCGGAATTGCACACGCTGCTGCTGGGACTGTTATGCACCTTCCGCGAAAAGCTGGAGTGGCTGGAGGAGGCGGAAACCCTCACCCTGCGCCTCCGCGCCAGCCGCGAAAAAGCCCGAACGCGGAAATCCCCGGGGTGATTAAAGCTTATTTTGTTGATTTTAAAAGCGGCGGCGGACTGCAAGCGCATTCAAATTTAAAATTCCGGGCAGTTGCGCCGCGTTTGACTTCAGGCCGCAAAAAAATTCAAAGTGCATACCGGCAATAGACGTTTTTTTACGCATCGATTGGGGAATCGGGAAATCTTCCTCCTTTCCATCAGCGCTTGAACGTCCTTGCGCCGCTGATGGAACGTGAAGAGATGCCCCGGCGAAAAAAACCACTTTTTTGCGCCCGGCCTGCCGGGCGTTGGCGTTTGGTGGAATCGAATTGGGGGGAATGCGGTGGATTTGAAATGATTGGATGGTTTGACAAAACCAATCTTGACAGGCCAGATGGCGGGTCTATTTCTTTTTCATGTTAAGAACGTTGATTACAAAGTGCATGGCGCCTTTTCGTTGGGCCGTCCGATTTGAGCTTCAGCGGCGGAGGGACATTGATGGGTGCGATATCGAAGGCGAATTGCAGCGCCGGGCCTTGGCGGATACCGCTGATTTTATCCAGCAGAACCTGATGCACGTTGATTCTGTGGATTTGCCACTGGATATTCTTACTCTGGGCATCAAGCAGATTGACAACAAGCAAGGCCTTTACCTTGAATTTGGCGTCTTTTCCGGCCGAACCATCAAGTATATTGCCAGACAGGTGGACCAGCCGGTTTACGGTTTCGATTCATTTGAAGGACTGCCGGAACGATGGCGTGACACTTGGGGCGCCGGACATTTCAAGGTGAAAAAACTGCCGCAAGTTCCGCAGAATGTAACCCTGGTAAAGGGGTGGTTTGACAAAACGCTTCCGGAATTCCTCAAGGCGCACCCGGGGGATGTTGCGTTTTTGCATGTCGATTGCGATTTGTATTCTTCGACCCAAACAATCTTTATCTGCCTTGCGCCCCGCATCAAAGCAGGGACGGTGATTGTTTTTGACGAATATTTCAACTATCCCGGCTGGCGGGAGGGCGAATTCAAAGCGTTCCAGGAATTCATTGCCCGGGAAAGTTTGGGATTTGAATATTTAAATTACAACCGCAAGGCCGAGCAAGTATCCGTCAAGATTACCGGCCGCCGTTAGCTTGGCGGGGATGCAACTTGACACTACGGCCAATCTGGGAAAAGCCCTTGGAAGGGAACGCCGCGTTCACGCGGCAGCGCCTTGGCGCAGGCGACGCCCGCCGGACCGGAACCGATGACGCAATGCATGAGTGATTTGAGTAGAAACAGGGCATGAAGGCAACTCAAGTATTTTTGCGATTGGGCATGGTTTGAGCGTTGACAGTTTTAGTATTTTGCCTCGCAATTCAAAGATTGAACGACGGCGCAACATCACGGTTCAAATCACCGCGCACAGGCAATAAAATGTCCCGGCTGAAAAAATTCACTCACTCACTTTTGTCCGGCTATGTGGCGCTGGGAGCGAACATCTTCTACCCGCTGGCGTCCGTGCCGCTGGTGCTGCATTACCTCGGCAAGGCGGAGTTCGGCCTGTGGGCGCTCGTCTTGCAGCTCAGCGGTTACATCGCCCTGGTTGATCTCGGCATGGCCGGCTCGGTGTCGCGCATCCTGATCGACCACAAGGACGACCGGATTGCCTTTGCCATCGGTGTTCGGAAACCAATCATAAATTGCGCTCGCAAATAGCCTTTAAAGTGGCATTCTAATCCCCCCCAAACGGACCATAAAGGCAAATTGGACAACTCGACAACATCATCTGAGAAAAGTTTTGCTGGAAAATTACTTCTCCGCCTGGGCCTGCTCGGTTCGCAACTTCGATTCGCCCATCAGCGCGGCGGTTCTTTATGGCAATGCTTCCGGCTTTTCTATTACACCACCATCAAGCGGTCCCTGGCGTTCCGCGGTTGGGCACGTTTCTCACCGGAGAAGATTCTTTCCTTTAACCTGAAGGTGTCCGGACAAGGAACATTCCAGGTTTATGCCCGTGACAATGGTTTGGAGGTCTTCACTATTGAGGAGTTTTTCTCGCCTCATTCGAAGATCGTCCCCCCAAATCTCCCCCCGTTGCAACCTAGGGTCGTGTACGATCTGGGCGCCAACGTGGGCATTTCGTCCCTCTTCTTCGCCACGCTTTACCCCGGGGCCACGGTGTACGGTTTTGAGCCGCTCCCGATGAATTATGAGGTGTGCTCGATGAACTACCGTAATTTACCGAAGGGTCGCCTGTTTCCCTGGGCGATCGGGTCTCGCACCGGCATGGCGGTCTTCGAATGCCAGAACGATCCCAGGGGCGGCCGACTCGAATCCAGTTCGCACGATCTGCGGCACTTGCCGACAACGAAGCGGATTGAGGTTGAGGTCGTATCAATCGACGATTTGGTCCGGATAAAAGGGTTGGAGCCCCCGGATTTTCTGAAAATCGACGTGGAGGGAGCCGAACTCGACGTTCTCAACGGGTTGGGGGAGCAGTATCGGAGCATCCGGCGGATATTTGTGGAAACCCATGGTGCAGACCTCAAGCGGGAATGCCTGAAGTGGATGAAGGATCATGGGTACAAGATCTGGCATTCCGAGTATGAAACGGCCATCTGGGCTGATAGATTTTGATCGCCAGCACCAGGTTCCGCCACAAAGAATTCACGCACTCCATGTTTCCGGCTATTCGCTCCTTCGTGCGACGGGTATTTACACCGGAAACTGTTCACTTTTCGGGCTAAAGAATGGTCAAATGGCCGATGACCTTCGTGGTTATCAGCGCAAAAGAATCTGTAGTTGGGAATGTGCGCTCGCCGATGACGGTTTCACTAACTGGACACTTTTTCCCGAGGCGCCTTGATCGGCCCAAAGAAGAGGAACCGGAACAACGTTGTCCCCATGCCGCGGGCAGCATAGAACGGCCAGTACCAATAGTTAAAAAGACAGCCGGCGAGGAGCGGCCCAAGCACCAAGGTACCCAGTCCCAACGATGTGAAATGAACCATGGTCAGAGTCAAGGACAAGCTTAAGATATTGGTTGCAACCGTAGGCCAGAGATAAGGCTGCCGGTTTTCCATCGAGATCAAGGTTCCCCACGTGGTGAACTGGAGGTCCAGGAAGGAGCCAAGCGTCAAGGCGAGCAACCAGCCTGTTGACAGCATCTCCTTGTTGCTACCCAGCCAACGCAAGAGGAAGGGGACACAGAAAACAACGCCTGCTGCCAGAAACAGGAACGTGAGGTTTAGCAACCAGATCCGTGGCCATAATATCCGTTGCACCGGGATTTGCTCCCGACGCGCCTGATGCTGGCCAATGATCGGCCACTTGGTGCCGGTCCACACGGCGGCCAGGCCAAGAGCGATGCTAATGAGCTGGACCGACAGGCCGTACTTGGCGTTGGCATCCAGACCAAAGGTGTGCACGCAGATGGCAACGTTGGCGTTAATCGTCAAATAACCGCTCATAAACTGGACGCCGGTCCGCCAACTATTCGGCCAGAGTATCCGCAGGTTGTCCTTGATGTTGGCGCCCTTCGCCGGAGGTTCGCCCTTCAACAGCGCCAGGGTGCGCGCCCGCGCCAGGCGGCGTTGGATGATGCTGCCGGCGAGGCTGGCGAGGGGGATGCTCAAAAGACCGGCGCCGGAGAGTAGCAGCGCCACCGAAATGATGAATTTGACCACCAAACCCACGACACCGATACGTGCCGCGGCACGCACCTCATTCAGCGCACGCAAATAGACGGACCACCAGTTCGAATAGATATCATAGACCGTGGAGATCAGGGTTACCAGCCATGCCAGTCGTGTGATGAGCGGGGAAGATGTTTCCCCGATCCGCATCTCAACCATGTAAGTTCCCCAGATGCCTAGGATGAAGATAATGGCCAGCGCCAGATACGCGTATAATCTGCGGGTGGTGAAGAGCAATTGCCAGAGCAGGGGATAATTGGGGCTGCTATTGCTTGCCGGGTTGGGTATGCCGTGGGCTTGCAGGACTTCAGCACCTCCCATCGCATAGCTGACAAACCGGCCGATGGTCGGTCCAAATCCAAAATCCACGATTGGACCCAGGGCCACCAGGCTCAACAGCACATAATACATTCCGAGGTCCGCCTGGGTGAACAGACGCAATACCAGCGGCAACACAATGAGGCCGGAAGCCAGGCGAAAACCATTGAAGATCCACGACCAGACGACGGCGGAATTCGACATTCTTTTAAGAAGCTTTTTCAAAGCAAAAGACGCCTGCTTTCAATGGATTATGGCGGGTCAACAAGCATTCAAAGCACGAGTTTCCCAACAGAAACCCGGCAGTCAAGCGAAAGGTTTGCGCAAGACCACCTTGCAGACCCGGTGTCACGCGCGCTGAGTTTCCGGTCAGCTCCGGGAACCCAAATAAAGGTGTCATTGGCGCAATCTCTGCACACGAGCCTGTAACCCCGGGCGATGAGCTTGAGAATGGATCGGATGGTTTGACGGCGGCGGATCCCCGGCACAATACCATTCTGAAATTCCACGCAGCGCTGCCGCACCGGAATCCGATGTCGCAATATGTCGTCGATCACCTCGTATTCACACCCCTCGAAGTCGAGCTTCAACAAGTCAATGTGAGTAAGGTTGGTGTCTCGTATCAAATCAGAAAGGCGAGGGCCAATTGAGGGCGGGGTGATTTCAAATTAAGGCACTACCGCTTCCAATCTCCTGTAGACTTTGAAACTCAACTCAACTAAAATTAAGTCTCATGCGTTTCGCAGTAGTTCACAAAAACGAGGCAAGGGCAGTGGATTTCAATGACGCCTGCCGAACTGGGCAAGGTCATGGCTGCAACGCGCATCGCTCCTTCCAGCAAAAGCTGACCAACAGCAGTTAAAATAACTGCGTTTTAGAAAATCGAGCTTTTTACCGGCGATTCTTCAACTGCTTTTCGTCCATGAATTCCTTTGGCAAAGCAGCGCAACTCGGCGCGACTGGTGAAAATTGTCGCCACCCAGCTTTTCGTATCCGCAAAAAGGCTGGGGGAAATGACCTGGACTAAAAAACTTTCAAGTTTATTAGAGGTTGCTGTTGCGCTTGAATAGAAAGTCGCAACATTTAATGGAGCCGTCGGAGTTCCGGCTGGCATCGTAATAGCCGATCAGACCAAACCCAAATTGCGACATCACCCGAAAAATATCGGCAATGGCTGGCTGGCCTTGATAAACAGGGACAAAATGAACTTCCAAGTAAATGAGGTTGATGGCACCCGAACGCAAGAGACGTTCTGCTCCGCGCAGAACATGAAGCTCAAAACCCTGTGTGTCCAACTTAAGTATTTCAATTTTTGAGACGTGTTGCTGTTCGCAAAAGGTATCCAGACGCATGGTCTGCACCTGTGTTGTTCCTTGGGGGATGAGTTCAGGGTCATGACGTTGGCCGGCTGCTTCGTGAGGAAGAAGGGAGTTTAGCTGGGAGCCGTAAAAAATATGGAGCGTGGCGCTGCCGTCCGAATCGCTTAGAGCCATGTTGAATTTCTTGACGTGGCGCAAATCCTCGGCGTCCGACAGTTCTTTGAAAGCCTCCGCGCCGGGTTCAAAAGACCAGATTGGGCTGCCGGGAAATATCCCGGAAAACAGGCGGGCGGCGCGGCCTGTATTTGCGCCCACATCAAAGATCAAACCTCCATCGGGCGACAAAATGTGCATATCCACCGCCAGCACCCGTCCCATCCGTGAACGACTGACACGACAAAAATCAAATCCGACCCGGTTAGCAGCATGACGTAGCGATGCGAAAAAGTTCATTTTTACTTCATTCATTTTCAATGGCAGCCAAAAAAATGCAAATACAAAATCAGATTTCTGGGAAAGGCGGGGTAGATCGTCACCCTCTGTGGTGAGGATCAAGGTGATGACCCAACGACGGAAGGATAATCTGCTCCTGCTACTCCGGAGGAGCAGGAGCAGCGGCACGCGCTGCGGCTTATCCTCTGGCCGTGCGCGCCTTCCGCCGTGCGCAACTGAAGGACGCCACACTCGTCCTTATTGGCAGCGAGTTCAACGATTACTCGGAACAGGTGCGGCGGCTGTATGCGGAACTGCCAAAGGGAGTTTCCGTTGGGTCGTGTGGTGATGCTTGAGAGATTGTCCCTGCAATGCCAAAGCGGCGTTGCGCTGCCCTTGCCGCCGCAGCCCAAAATGCCCGTTTCCAAATCCAGTCCCTTGTGCCGGTTCCAAATGGATTTTTAGAGTCCGCCCAAAATCCAGTATTGAAAGACGCGGGTATTGCGGTTAGTGTGCCGCCGATCCCGTTATGGCCGACACAGTAAAAAATCCAACGCGCAGTTCCATTTGCCTCGTCCGCTGGTGGTTCGGCGATTATCTGCCCCACATGGATTGCGTGCTGCGTTCCTGTGCCGCCAACCCGGACATAAACTGGCTGCTCCTTACCGACAATCCATCGCGGAAAAATTTCCCGCCCAATGTCCGCACCCACCTGACCAGCGTGGAAGAGTTTCGTAAATTATTTTCCGACCGGCTTGGCTTTACGGTCAACCTGCCGAAAAGCGAGATGTTAACGATTTTCAAGCCGGCCTTCGGGATTTTTTTTGAGGAACTGCTGGCGGGCTATGATTTCTGGGGCTGCTGCGACCTGGACATGATTTTCGGCGACCTGCGGAAATTTTTGCGCGAAGACATTCTTGCGGCGCATGACAAGGTTCTTTGCCGCGGTCACCTGACGCTTTACCGCAACACGCCGGAAGTGAACCGTTACTTTATGCGGGACTGTCCCGGCGTGAAAGGCTACCGCGAAGTTTTTCAGGCTGGAAAGTTTTATCAATTCGACGAGCGGAGTGGCGTTAATCTGATTTTCCGTTACTACAACCTCCGCCAGTTTCACGATGAATTTATTGTGGACGTGGTGCCGCCGACGCGCTGGAAATTCACGCGGTTTGAGGGCGGGGCTATCAAGAACCAACCGGAGCAGGTATTTTACTGGCACCAGGGAAAGGTGTTTCACGCCTATTACAATTGCGACGAGGGCATCAACGACGATGAATACGCCTACATCCATTTTCAGAGGCGGCCGATGCCCGCGCCGGCGTTTGACCCGTTTGCCGTAAATGGTTTTCTCATCACGCCGGACGGATTTTTCCCCTACAACCGCGAGCCGCTGACCCACGAGGATTTTGCCCGTTACAACCGGGAGCGCTGGCGTCCGAGGGAAGAAAACCTGCGCACCTTCCGCCGGGGCATCGGCAAACGTCTGGGACTGATTCCCCGGGAAATTGGACAATGAAAATTGCTCTCTTGGTCACGGACATGCGCGAGAGTTATCGCAGCTACGCCGAGACGACACCTCGTTTTCCCGGGGGATCCGCCTCCTTGATTGACGGTTTTGCGCGCCTGCCCGAAGTGGAGTTACATCTCATTTCCTGCATCCAACGGCCCATGCAATCGCCGGAAAAACTGGCCGACAACATCTGGTTTCATGGCCTGCTGGTGCCGAAAATCGGCTGGTTGCGCACCGGTTATCAAGGTTGCATTCGCGCCGTCCGCCGGAAACTGCGCGAGATCCAGCCGGACATTGTGCAGGGGGATGGAACGGAACGAGAGTGCGCCATCAGCGCCGTGTTTTCCGGTTTTCCAAATGTGGTGGCCATGCAAGGGAACATGGCCGAGCTGGCGCGCTTGAACCGGCCCCGCATTGGGAGTTACGCCTGGTTGACGGCGCGGCTTGAAAATTTCATCCTGCCCCGCACCCGGGGCGTGTTTTGCAATTCGTCCTACACCGAGAAACTGGTTCGGCCCCGCGCCCGGAAAACCTGGCTGATGCCGCATCCCCTGCGACAGTCTTTTCTCGACCCTCCACCCAATCCCGATCCGCGCCCCTGTATTTTGCTGAATGTGGGGGTCATCTCTCCGCGGAAACGCCAGTTAGAGTTGTTGGATGTGGCCGAGGCGCTCCATCGGCAAGGATTGAAGTTCGAGTTCCGTTTTGTCGGTGTCACCAATCCCGAAGGCGATCCATATTCAACGGCGTTTCTTAAACGGATCAAGCCGATGGAAGAGGCGGGATATGCGCGCTATGTTGGCGCGCCGGGAGAAAGTGAATTGCTTCATTGGTATGATGCCGCGGCGGCCATGGTCCATTTTCCCACGGAAGATGCCGCCCCCATGGTGGTGCTCGAGGGGTTGGGACGGGACTTGAAGTTCTTCGGCGCTCGCGTGGGAGGGATTGTGGACAGCACGCGGGACATGCCCGGGGCGGAACTTTTTGCGCCGGACGATTGGCCGGGTTTGACTGCCGCCATTGCCCGCTGGATTGCACAAGGACATCCCCGGCCGATTGGCAACGCCGCCCTCATCCGGGAACGTTACTATCCCATAGCCCTTGCGAAACGGCATGTGGAAATTTACCGGGAGGTCATAGCTGAAGGCGATAAAAGGAAGGCTGAAGGCTAAAAGCTAAAGGCTGAAACGGGTTGGAGTCATTGAACTTTGGCTGTTGGCTGCTTTTTAAGCTCTCAACCCTCAACCCTCAACTCTCAACCAACCAGCGAAGCACCGCGTGGCAGCTTTAAATCGCCTTTCGTGTCCGGGCGCTTCGCGAGCCATTCGAGGATGCGACTGATGGCCAGGCGAACGGCGGCGTCGGAACTTCGCGGCAAGGCAAAGCCGGCTTTGCGGAGTTTTGACGAAGCCATTCTCGACTGCGGCACGTCTCCCGGCCAGCCGGCGGCGGCGGTTCCGTAGCGAATTTTTGTCCGGCCTTTGAAGCCAAGCTGTTCCACCAACTCGGCGGCGATGAAGCGCACCGACGTGGCCCCGTCCGGCGCGAGATTGAAAACGTCAAATTGTGACGGCTCCAGTTCTGAACATCGCTGCCCGGCGAACATCAACCCGCTGACCAGATCACGGACATAGACATAAGGTTTTGCCTGAAAACCGTTGCCCAAAACTTTCAATTCGCCAGAATTTTTCGCGAGCTGTCGGATGAAATCATAGATGACCCCGTGGGTGGTGCGTTCACCGACAATGTTGCCAAAGCGCAGGATAATGCCACGCAATCCAAAAGTGGCACAGAAGGCCGTGATGAGTGCTTCCGATGCGACCTTGCCAGCCCCGTAAAGACTGACCGGCAGACAGGGCCCCAAGCTTTCATGCGTCACCGTCGTGCCAACATCTCCATATACGGTTCCGGAACTCGAAATGACAATTTGGGGCACCCGGTTGCGCCGCATGGCTTCAAGGACGTTGTACGTGGCGATGGTTTCCTGTTCGAGGTCCAGCCGCGTGTTATCAATTCCCCAACGGGCATCCGGGTTGGCGGCCAGGTGAAAAACGCGGTTGATGTTCCGAAAGTGCGGCGATATTTTTCCAAGATCCAGGAGATCAACAACTTTCACGCTCAGCCGCCGATCCTTTGCGTGCGGCGCGACATGCTCTCGTCGTCCCGAGGAAAAATTATCCAACACCCTGACTTCCTTGGTCGCGGGATTGGCAAGGAGCGCATCCAGCAGATGGGAACCGATGAACCCCGCTCCTCCGGTGACCAGATATCTTTGCGAGCGGCTTCGCGCCATAATCCGGCAACCAATATTGACTGGCGGGGCCAGTGTCAACGACTTTGTTCACCCTGGATCGTATGGGGCGCATCTCAATTTTTGCGCAGGCGTTCGGTTTCGAAGGAACCATCGAAAACAGCCGGGCATTTCAATGCCGGGTCGGTTGGCAAACAATCATCAGTCCCGCAGGGACAAAAGCTAATAGCCCGGCGTTTCAACGCCGGGAAAATTCGGAATTGCATAAGTTCCGAAGGAACGGCTGAATGGATTCCATGTCCTGCATCAGCTCCTATTTTCATTGTGTTTTCAGCACCAAGGAACGACGGCGGCTCATCACTCCGGAATTGCGCAACCGGCTCTGGCCTTTTCTGGGCGGCATCGCCCGGCAGAACAAAATGAAGGCCATCGAAATCGGTGGGGTGGAGGACCACGTCCACATATTGCTTTCGCTGCCGTCGGCCATGGCGATTTCCAAAGCGTTGCAATTGATCAAGGGCGGCTCGTCAAAATGGATTCATGAAACCTTCCCCGAACATCGCCTTTTTGCGTGGCAGGAAGAATATGGCGCGTTCAGTGTGAGCGTGTCGCAACTGGACAAAACCATGGAATACATCCAGGGACAGGAAGCGCATCATCGCAAGATGACGTTTCAGGTGGAATTTCTGGTCCCGCGTTGCGGGATTGAAAAAACACCGCATCGAATACGACGAACGATATTTGTGGAAATGAATATCAGCCGTCCCTGCGGGACTGGTTGTGATCCCCTCAAATCCCGGCGTTGAAACGCCGGGCTAGTTTCAAAATGTCCCCTCCGGGACACAGCACTTTCGGTTGCCCAAAAATTGAGATGCGCCCGTTTGAATGGCCATGGACGGGGCAACATTCCCGGTGCCGGCATCCGCGCCGCCGGTTTGCCGCCCGCGCTGGACGCCGTTGCCGCCGTGGGTAGCGGTGACGCCTCGTCACCACCGTGTGGCTGCGACGCCCTCGTCGCATTTTTTCAGACGCCGGAAAAGACGCCGTGCCAACCGGCGACGAGGGCGTCGCCAGCACCTTTCTGCGACGGGGCGTCGCAGCCACCTGCAGGCCGGCTTCGGAGTTCGGCTTCAAATGTCCTCTGGACTTTGAACGACAACTCAATTAAAACATCCTTCATGCGCCACCCCGACGCTGTCCCCCAATCGAGGCGGGGCCCGTTTTGCCTCCGGCCTTGAAAGTCAAACCAGTGAAATAAAAACGATCCAGTGAACTTGAAGAACAAGAAAGTATTGGTTTTCGGCGGCGCCGGTTTTATCGGCAGCCATTTGACCGAGCGGCTGATTCAGGAAGGCGCCGCCGTTACGGTGTATGACAATTTGAAGACCGGCCGCACCGCCAATCTGGCCAAAGTCTGGCAGCACCCCGCTTTTCGTTTTATCGAAGCCGATGTGTGCGAGCGGAACAAGGTGGAGGAGACGGTTCCCGGCCACGAGGTCATATTTCACTTTTGCGACGACAGCGACATTCGCTCAGCCGCCGAGCACCCGGACACCTTCGTCGAACAAAACATCATGGGATTGTTTTACGTTCTGGAATCCATGCGCCGGAACGGGATCCGCCTTATTTTGTTTCCAAGCAGCACCACCGTATTCGGGGAGTTGGCTCATCCGCCAGCTTCGGAGCTGCACGGCCCGATGATGCCCTTGAATCTCTATGGAGGAGCGAAACTCGCCGCCGAGGGGTTGATTTCGGCCTGGGCTCACACCTACGACTTTCGAGCCATCGTGTTTCGATTTGTCGGCATCATTGGCGGACGCATGGATCACGGGGTGGTTCACGATTTCGTGAGGAAACTGCAAAAGGATCCAACGCGATTGGAGATTCTCGGAGACGGCACCCAAAGTCGTTCCTTTGTGCTGGTGGATGATTGCCTGGAGGCAATGCTCTTTGTCCTCGCCAAGACCACGAAAAACTACAACCTGGTCCACATCGGCAACGTGGACCAGATTTCGATCAACGAAACCGCCAGGGTCATATTCGAGGTTATGAAGCTGAAAAACATCAAACTTCACCCCACCGGAGGAAATGTGGGATGGAAGGGCGATGTCACCTCCAACTTCATTGCCACCGAGACGCTGACAGCCTGGGGCTGGAAACCGCGTCGTTCGAGCCGGGAAGCCGTATTTGAGGCGGCGAGCCGCCTGGCCTTGGAAAGAGGCCGCACGTGAGGTTGTCCAGTGGGTCGGCCTTTTGTCGACCTGCCAACGGGATGCCGTGAGGCGGCAGACATCACGCGGCACCGCCGCAGACTTCCAATCAGAACAGGACCGTGCAGCCGAGACCATCTCAAAACAATTTCTCGTCGGAGGGGCGAGTTACACGAGCCCCCATTTTCAGAG
>OBLU010003256.1_pt1 | contig 14706 bp, 19 predicted proteins | sample 1518681 | NCBI WGS metagenome assembly OBLU01 (sample SAMEA3539304, study PRJEB22396) | soil metagenome | biome: tundra; feature: field; material: soil | place: USA | collected 2010-05 | depth 0.15 m
TCGGCTTTGCAGTGTTTCTCGCTTCCTCCCATGCCATTGGGCAAAGCGGCCCCACATTGGTGGGATCGGGCTATGGGTCGCCTCCGTACGTGAGTGTCGCGCCGGGACAAGTCTTGACTCTCTGGGTTGCCGGTCTGAAAGCGATTTCGCCATCGACTTCAAATGCCACCATGTTTCCGCTGCCTACGTCGCTTGCGGGCATTTCCGTCACGCTCAACCAGACTCAGCGGGCTTTTTCGCAGACGCTGCCAGTGCCTCTCATTTCCGTAGTGCAGACCAATCTTTGTGGTGATCCGTTAAACACTGCCCAGGCTTGCTTCTTAACCGCTGTCACCGGCCAGATTCCGTTTGAGCTGGTGTCTGATCCATTTACATCCCCTCCGCCCAGCACGCTGGCGATCTCACAGGATGGCGTGAACAGCCAGAGTTTTCTTGCCAATACCGTTGAAGACAGTGTTCACGTACTCATGGGCTGCGGGGGTGGATATCCGGGGACCTGCGTCACCCACGCGGACGGAAGCCTGGTTTCATCCGAGCTTCCGGCGCAACCGGGTGAAACCGTAGTGGTTTACGCTGTCGGCTTGGGTCACACTGTACCGACTATCGCGAGCGGGCAACCAACGCCTGAGCCGGCGCCTACTGTGGGCGGGGTACTCGTGAATTTTGATTTTCACTGCAATGCCGGCCCAAGCCGGCCGGCAGGTGGGAATGCGCGGCAGGGCATAGGAGTTAGTCCTGCATTCGCAGGCCTCACGCCCGGGCAAGTCGGTCTTTATCAGATAAACGTCCAGTTGCCGGCCGCCTTTCCAGCTGTTCAGGCTTGCCCGGAAAGCGGCGCGTACTACCCGGCCTTTTCGAATCTGACAATCAACATCGCGGGCCCATACTTCTCGTACGATGGCGCGGCTATCTGGGTGCAGCGGGGGCAGTGATTTGCCCGGGAGCGGGCATCCGGGTGGCCCCGCATTTCTATCCTCCGGATGAGGAACCGGAGCGCACGGTGGAGGCCATTTGGGGAGATTGCGCGCCAGATGGTCATTTGAGGCTTATTTGTTGTCGATCTCCTCGGCGACCCGGTTCTTGATCTCCTGTCTTTCATCGCTGAGGTACTTGAGGGCCAGTTTCTTGAAGACTTGCTTTTTCAGCGTCTCCGACCCAATTCCTAATGCCAGCGTTTCACTGGACGTTGCCGTGGCGGACGGCCCATCTCTTCATCCGTGTCGGCCCAGAAGGTCGATCTGCCGGGCAAAACGGCGATCCGCGTGGGGGTGGGTATCCCAACCAACGGGGTGATGAGTCTGACGAACCCGCAGAATCTGGTTCGGACGGTGGGCCGCCGGGCGACCATGGAAGAGCTGGTGCAGCAGCTGTCGGATACCCTGGGACAGACTGTGGTGGATGCGACCGGCCTGAAGAGTAAATACGATTTCGCACTGATGTGGTCCCCCGGGGCACCTCCGCCGCCAGCTGGAGCCGATGTGGCCGAAGCGAGTGAACCGCAGCCGACGCTGGCGGATGCGCTGCGCACGCTGGGGCTGAAACTGGAGGCTAAGCGGGTAGTCGTGGAGGTCCTGGTGATCGACCAGGGCGAGCGGATTCCGATCGAGAACTAGAGTGGGCCGAAGCATGCCGCTGGGCCAACGGGAAGGTATATCCCGTGATACGCCCCTCAAGGAATTAACGCCCGTCTCGCGTGCGTGGCGACGCGGGCGGGAAGCCCAACGCGTGGAACCAGAAATCTGAACGCTAAACTCGCTGCGTCCTCCAGTTTTGCTTGATGTCCTCATCGCCCCGAGGTAATGTCCATGTGGCTACCGATATGGCCCAATAAGAGGACTGAAATGAATGAGCTGGCATTGGCGAACAGAGCAGCGGACTGGCGCAGGCTGAAAGCTGCTGTTCCGAAGCTGGCGGTCGAGGCGGCCGACAACGGGTTGTGTACAGGAGAAATAAACGCCCGGGGAAATTATCGAGATCGGGGCGAGCGCAGCCTTCAGTTGGTGAATCGGATGATCACGTCGCGCTCAGCCGTGCGGCCGTGGTGGTCGATCACGCGGATGAGGTGCACGCCGTCAGCCGCCGGGGTCCAGGGAATAGCTCCTTGAGTTACGCCTGACCTGGCGATCAGAATCGCACCGTCGAACCAGAAGACGCTATCCACGTCCGCCGCAGTGCTGGCTTCGAGCGGGATGGTTTCCGCGCCGGTCTTGCGGCGGAGGGTGTAGGTTACGCCTCGCAGCGGCGTTGCGATTTTCGGGGTGTCGTTGCTGTCGTCCGCGGCGCAATCGGGTATGGCGGGAGCTTTGCGGCGGGGCATGCCGGCTTCGCGGAATAGCTTCATCATGTCGGACGGCCAAAACTCGAAGATCTCCTGCCGGGTTGCGTTCGGGGCGAAGGGCGGACAGGCGGGGCGCCCGGTGCTGATATCGATTGTCACGGCGCGGTGCAACTGACTGACGCGGATGGGTGACTTGCCCGGAATGTACCAGGTCTCCACTGTTTGAGGGCAGTATTTGTTGGGCAGGTTCCCGTGTGAACATCCGTTTCATGTCGCTGTACAAACTGATCATTACAGCCTATAGCATCAGACCGAATCAATCGACGAGCTGGCCCAGGCCATCCACACCGCCATTTCCATGCCCGCCGGCGAAAGAAAACTGCGCATGCAGTGCATGCGCGCCGTGGTCAGAGAGCACAACGTCTACCGCCGACCCCGCCTTTGTTTGATCCGCCGTCATCCGTTTCTGAGCCTATTTATGAAGCGGGAGTACTTTGATACGGGGCAGCATCCAGGCGATCACTCGCCGTTTCATGTCACCTGAAATCCAGTCGAGCTTTTGACGACCTCCCGAGAGAAGCCGCATGCGATCGATAAGCATTCCGTCCATGTGACGGCAACTCCACCAGAACTCGTCGTCCGGAACGGCGAACGGAATAGCGAGAGCCTTTTTGGGTATCACCGCGAAATCAATGAAGGTTTTCCATGCGTTTGGATTCGGCTGATTACGCTTTCCTTCCCATTTCGCTCCGCTGGCACACTGCACGAGATAAAGTGGGAACCCGATGCGGTTGTCGCTAAATGGTCTCAACAGCACGACATCCAGTCCGGCATCTTTGGCAACTTTAAATTTTGGGAATTTGTCAAGCTTTCCAGCATCTTCCCCGAGGAGCGTCCGAACGTCCTCAACGATCGTCTTAAGTCCGGCGGCTCTTGCGCTGGACCATCCTGTCGAATGAACCTTCCAGCCATCCATTTCCTGTTTCAGCGCCGCACAGGTGATCTCCTCGAAGAGCAAACCTTGTTCGGTGAAGTCCGTCCCAAATCCCTTCGACCAGGTCCTGTAGCGCTCCGCGAATGATAACAGCAGGCAGAACGAGTAGGCCGGGGACTGCCGCCAAGGCATCAGACGCAGCAATCGCAGGTTCTCGACTTGAATCGGATAAGACTGGCCAAGCGCAGATTTCCGGCGGTCGAATTCGCGCCAAACGTCAGCAAGAAACTCGGATGCCGTGTCCTGCTTTTGATACAGGTGCTCTTCCATCAGTACATCTTTAATGTCTGACAACGACATCCTACTATGGCGCGTGAAGAGCAAGCATCCTTCGAGCCAATCGCAGAATATGCTCAGGTCAGTTTGGTGACCATTTCGATATGGTTTGAGGCCGGTTTCTGGCAGCCGCAACATCAGGCCAACTCCTTCTCGATTTCATCTTTGGCTTTCGGAAAGATCTTCAAGAGCTGAAAAACGTCGGCTCCAAGTCTCTTCACAGCCGACTGAACTTCGAACGAACTCTTGTAATGATGAACTAGGCTCAATGCTTGCTCCGCGTTATCGGCAGCCTTCTGAAGGAACTCGATGGTCTCTAGCTCGTCACCACCTGCAATCCGATAGGCAAAATCCAAGTTCGGCCTGTCGGTTCTTTCGAGGTAATCAACAGCTTTCTTGTTCAGAAGCACCTTGCCGAAACGATCCACATAGCGTGATTCCTTTACGACCGGCTCGTGCTTTTCATCGCCGAACATCCAGAGAGCGAACTTGGCTAGGGCTTCAAGGCGGGAATGAGGAACGGGCCTTTTGGCTTTACCCGGCTCAGCTTGAATGTCGATCTGAAGATACTTTTGAACACCTGCCGAGCGCAGCGATAAGTAGAGAACGCTGAATTTGTCCTCGACGCGTCGAAGGTCGATCTCTTCCTCTCCTTCCATCTGAAGAAGGAGGCGGTACGAAATGTAATTTTGACGAACAGTGTCCGTCTTGCTCCCGATCTTGCGCCTAATCTCGTCATAGTCCATCTTGTAAGCTTCGACCAGGTTGGCGATATACTCCGCTTTCTCCGCTGGGTTCCATTCCTTAATCCCGGTGACATGCCTGAAGCCGAGAAAGGCGATGACATCCTTGCGGCTGCCTACCCGGATGAATGGTACTTCTGAGAAAAGATTCTGGGGCGGCTTTCGATGGGCGACGAGTTCGCGCCACGTCTTGGATTCCGGCTTGCCGTCAAAGGCCAGTTTCAACAGTTTTAGCGCAGCTAGTCGCCTATTTCCTTCTACGACTACGCGTCTCTTTTGCCCGTTGAGAAGTTCCTCGACCACGAGCAGGGCCTCTTGGGGCCAAAAGCCACTTTCCAAAAAAGATAGCGCCAGCTCATTGAGAGTCCAATCCGTCATCGCCTCCAGCACTTTTTCCTGGTTTAGTTGACGCTCGGTGGCCTGGCGCCCGAGTCGGGGATTGGAGGCGTCAAGGTACAAGTCGCTCAGCTCGGAATATTCAATCTTGTTCTGGACTGCCATATACTTCTCCTTATCTAAAGATCCCAAATAAACTGAATCTGACAAATTCGCCGGTATGCCATGCGCCCTGTATCGCAAGACCGTAGTCGTTGCCCGTTTCAAGCACTTCTGCTGCTTTCATAACACGTTTAGCGAGCATCGCAACCTGCTGTCCGTCATTGATGATAGTAAGCGCTATGCCCGCAGCGTCCGTCCGGACGCTCCGCAGGACCGAATCGCGCCGTAAGGTAAGTGAACTGTCATCTTGAAGGGACGGCGGCTGCAAAAAGTCCTCCCGCTAATTTCAGGCTATTTAACATTAAAGGCGAGGCGGCCGACATATCAGAGGTAAAGCGGATGTCGCTGACCGTAGCCGGTATCTGGCCTGCGAGTTTCGGGATATCAGCAGACTCGAAGAACTGAAGCGACTCTGCTGCCAGCTCCAGATCAAAGCACTCTTCCATCGCGTCGCTCCAACTGACTCCAAGCGTGGCATAGAAGATGGAATCGAACTGCGTGAGCAAAGCCGAATCGGCTGCCAATATCGCGCGAATGTCATCAGACAATCGACGCAGGGACAGACCGCCCCCAACAGGCTCAACGAACATCGACGCGATGATGAGCCGGGTGCCTGCCGGCGGCGTGAGCTGCACGAGTGAGAAATGGTGCACACGCCGACGACTGCTGCTGCTCTTGACCTCGATGCGCTGCTGACCTCTCAGGAAATCTATGCGCTCGACCGGAAGGCCATGCCAGGCCGCAGCAAGCCCAGCCGGATCGGCTGCTCCCCTGATGACGAGAAGCTCCGCCCACAGTCCCTGAATTGAGTTTTTGGCAGGTGCTGTCAGCGCCTGAAAAAGATCGACGAGGCCGGAAATCGCCCTGCGCACTGCCGCCGCACTTGGAGTCGCGCCAAGCGTCGTGATAATGGGGGAGAGAATCCGAAGAAAATGGGGGAACAGCGACGGGTCGGCGCTGGAGCACTTGATGATGGTGAATGTCCCTTCCTCCTGCTGACCGTCAGGATGACTTATCGCACAGGGCACTCCGTAGGACACGAGGAGATTCTGCAATCGAATCGGTGGCGTCGGAGCAGCCGATACCGGCTGGCGAAGCAGCAGGCATGGTGAGCCGCCGGAGTCCTTTGCGAGCCGGTGAATGCCCGCGCCGGGGATGGCAACGGCGGAGAGGCTTCTGCCTGCCGGGCGCTCCAGGGGAAGGACCAGAGACTCGAACAACTCATAAAGGTCTGTGCTCACAATCCGCCTCAACTCTGCTCCTGAACAAGCCACTCCTGCGCCATGCTCTGGGGAATCCGTACCGCGACGGTCGGAACATTGTCGGCGATGAGTGGCCCGCGATCCTTTTGCCTGACCTGAAGGGTGTGAATCTGAATGGTTACGCCCTGCGCGGCCCGCTCCCGCTCGTCTCCGGGATAGACCATGTCCCTGTGCGCAGTATCTGCGTAGTTCGCGCCCTGAAACAGGGTTGGGATTTCCTGTTCATCGCTGACGCTGCGTAGACGGCCCCTGCCCTTGCTCATTTGGTAAACCGTGGAAGTGGCATCCGGGTGGCTCTCAAGATAGGCCTCAACCTGCAGGAGGAGCCCGGTGAATATCTGCGAGTCGCGCTCCTCGGTCAGTCGCAGCGGAATCAGCAGATCCTCATATGCCTGGCGAAGCGGCACATCCTCAGTAATGAGATGCACCTGCTCGGGCGTTCTGCGCCCGTCGCCCGGCGAGTCCGTCCAGGCATGCCGCTGGATGAAATCGCTGACGGTCTTGCGGTTGGCGTCCAGCAGCTCGTCGGTGCCGTGGGGAACCTTCGGCCAGAACCAGTCATCCGAGACAGTGTCCTGCCGATAGTCAAGGTCGAGAACCTGGCGGCGCGTGGGTCGAAGACCGTTATCAAGGAAGAACGCGCGACGCCACTCACTGAGCGGGCGTCCGATGTCCCGGTGCCTCTGCAGGCGCGTACGGATGTCGCGTTCATGCTCCACATAAAATCGGAAGGCATCGCGGACACTTACCTCCAGAAACACACGGCAAAGCCCCAGATATCCGCGCTTGTATCCAAAAAAGCGTGCGCGCTGCTCGATAGTGTCGGCGTTGCCGACGCCCATATCGCGGGGCATGTAGGTCACAGTCAGGCCCTCGACTGTGAAGCCGCGATCCATAGCTTGGCCGCCGACAAGAATCCATGGATAGCTGTCCTTCCAGTCGGGCTGGGGAGTGATGGGTCGGGCGTTGACTTCAAGCAGCATCGTCTGGCGGATTGAGTAGTCAAGCTCGCTCGCAAGCGTGTCGAAGTCGGGAAGATCGGCGGTAGTGGCCCGCAGATCATCGTACTCAGGTCGAAAAGCGTCTATGAAAGCGACGCGCTCCGGGTCATCGACCGGCAGACTGAGCATTTCGAGCCACTGCTGCCGGATTTGCGTTATCCAGTGAAAGAACTGACCGTGACCTGTCGTCTCGCGCGACGGATGCACAAGCATGGAGCGGTTCCTGCGCCCTCGCTGCTGATCGTGTCCAAGCGCAAACCCTGCAGCGACACCTAGAAAAAATAATCGGAGCGCCACGACGAGGGAGGGAGGCACGTTCTGAAGAATGTTGCTGCGGCTCGGAATCTCTGCGGCGGGAATGACGCGCACGAGGTTCGGACTCTGCTCAAAAAACGTGTCGCCGCCGACATAATCGTCGCCCGGAGTGAGCAGTTCTGCGAACCGGGGGGACAGAATGTCAATAATATGGATAAGCAGGGGCGCCTGTGGCGTGGCCGTGTACTGCAGATAAGCGTGATGCGGAAGATTCTGCCGGAGCGTGACAAGGCGCTGATAAGTCGTGCTCTGCGCCCCCTGCCCCGCGCGCGTGTTCAGGCCCGCCTGATCTGCCTCGTCGTCAATAACCAGGACCGGGGTAGTCCGCAGGTCAAGCTGCTGCAGAACCCGATTGAGATTGCGCAGGTTCGTGGTGCTCTTGAGGACGGTGATGAGCACCGTCTTGCGACGGTGATCCGGTAGCCGCTGATCGCGCCAGGCGGCAAGCACGTCGGCAATGCTCTGCCGGTCGTCCACCTTGGGATTGCGGAACAAGCGCCATTTCCGGTTGTCCTGAAGGCGTAAATCCTGCTCAAGGCGGCGCGTTGACTGGTCAAGGAGCGGGTTGCTGATCCCGGTGATGACGATCACCATCGGGTAGCCGTTGTCGCGGGCGAGCGCGGCAACTGTAGTGAACGACATCGTTTTTCCGCTCTGCACATATCCGAGCACTAGGCCGGTTGTTGAGTCGGCTGGCCCCTGCGGCGGGATGCACTTGCCGAGGATGCCTGTCGCTTCGGAGACGAGCCGCTCACTGCTCTCGCGGCCCAGATCGAGGTGCGTGACAAGCTCCCGGACTTCAGCGCCCTGCAGCGGAAGCCACAGGCTGCCGGGCGGCATGTCATCCTGCGGGGTTATTGTCTCGCCGTTACCAGCATCGCCAGCACTCATGATTCACTCTCCGCTAGGGCTTTGAGAATGCTTCTCTAAGCAATTGGTTAAGATTGCGCCGGATGGTCCCGTATTGGGGCACTCCGGCATCTCTCGCCGTGATCTCGGCAAGCCCCAGAGCTGCCGCGACGCGGGCGAGCGCCTCAATCTCTGAGGAATCCGTCCGGCAGAACTGCCGCATGAAGGGATGCACCAGCGACATGCGGACGGTAATCTCGCGGGGTCCGCCGCCTGACGGCGGCTTGTCGGTGATGGTAAGCCAGTCCTCTACGGCGGGGTCCATCGCCAGCTCGATGGTAATCCGCCATTTCGCGCCGCGATGGTCCACTTCGATAACGCGCGAGCTGGCGGATTGGTCAGGCGCAACCAACTCCGGCAGGCGCTCAAGAAAAGGCTGCGCGGCACTCTGCTGCTCCAGAACGCGCGGAGCCTCTTTCTGAAGCGTCTCGGCAACGCGGGCGGTGGCCTTTTCAGCCTCGACCTTCAGCTCGCGCTGGGCCACGCGCGCACGGTATCCCTCGGCCTGCGACAGCAAAGGCATCGCCTCATTCTCAAGCTCCTCGTACAGCAGCTCAAGAAACGGCTGCTCGTGGTCATCCCACTGAAAGCCGTCTTTGGTGTGGCTGACATTGAAGCCTTCCAGATGAATCTCACCGATGAGGCGCTGCCTGCGGTAGGAATTGCCGGTGCCGAAGATAAACTCAGGCCGGTACGGCTCGTCGAGACTGCCTTCGATCAGCCGCTTCCGCCTGAAGAGGGCGAATCCGGCTGTCGATGTGCTGGCGACCTCTCTCAGGGCGGCAAAGCCGGATGCCTTCAGGCCAAGCCCAAAGTCAAAGCTGAACTCGCGTTGCCATTGAAGCGGAGCCTCGGTCGGCGTTTTGTAGCAGGGCGCTGTCAGGATTTTCGGGATTTCGTAGCTGAGTGGCTCGCGGTTAAACCACAACTCCATCGTCCCCTCCCGCAGGAATATGCGGTAGATGCTTGCGAGGTGATCTTTGATCTTGCTGCCGGTCTTTGTCTGAAGCTTGTCGTAAGGATCGATCAGCGTTATCTCGGTAAAGTGATCGCTGGCGGCGGCGGGTGCCTCCACGACATCAAGCTCCTCGATCGCGCCGCGCACGATGGTATCAATGTCGAGCGTTATGGTTTTCTCAATTGGCTCCCCGAGCGCGGATGTTCTCACTTTCCACTGCGGTGCGAACCAGCAGGCGGCGCTCTTCATGCCCATTCCGAACTCGGAGAGGCCCGTGCGATCACTCGGAAGCTCCGCAGGGCGGAATGCCCGCGCGTAATCGGCGGTGGCGATGCCTGCAGCGTTGTCCCTGATCCTGATGCGAACCTCGTCCGCGCGCTCGACCTCGATCTCGACCTTGAGGCGAAACTCCTTCCCGTGAAGCCGCTCAAGCGTCTCGCGATTCTGCAGATAGCTTTGGAGCGAGTTATCAACAAACTCGGCCATCGCAAACCACGCCTTGTAATTGAGGTGCCGCAGAACGGAGAGAATGCCGACACCTGGGCGGATACTGACGCGGTGCTGCGGCGGAGCGGATTTCGCGTCAGATAGCGGCATAGATCAGGTGCCTGGCTTTCTCCGGTGGAATGAAGAGCTCTCCCGTGGGCATCGAGGCATCGTCGGACTGGGGGCGGAGCAAGCTGGCAGCGATAAGCTGCACCACGTGGGCATTTACCGCGTTACCAAGGGCCTTGAACGCCCTGGTTGGCACCTCCGGTAGATGATTCAGCTCGTGAAGGCTTTGCAGGCGCGCGCACTCGCGCGGCGTCATATAGCGCTGCTCCCAGCCGATGATCGGAACCTGGGTTGTTGTCATCGCAATGAGAGACGGGGCGGTCGTGGGCCGCTTGATGCGGACGCCGGAAGCCCGGAACTGAATCACGTAGTCCCAGACATTGCGCTCCTCGCCCTTGCAATTCCACTCCAGTTTTTGAAGGCTCGGCGGAAAATCGAGGACACGAGGAAGCCACGGCTTTATCCATTTCTTATGGCGCTGGTAAAACTCACGGTTCTGCTGGATGAAAAGCACCTTCCAGTGCGGAAACTTCTCCTCCTGGCTGCGGGCGTAGGAAGGCAGGCCCTCCATTCGCACCTCAGGCGGATACAGCTTGAGCGGGATGCCATGACTGCCTCGGTGCTTGGTCAGTCGTCGTGTGCCCGCCGCATAGGGGGTCTCCTCCTCAAACGGATAGGTGGCACCGAATTCCATTGACCATATGGGGAACGAAGGCAGTTCTTCTTTTTTGGGGAAAGCCTTGATGAACGCTTGCCAGACCTGCAGGCACTTCTTGACCTGCGGCGAGATCATCTTCGCGCCGTCGGGGTTCTCGTCCAGCACCGCGCTGATGGAGAGATTCGTCCCGGCGGTCTCGTCCGGCCACAGAAAATCGCTAAGTCCCGAGCGGCTGCCGACAATAAAGACCCGCTCGCGAATCTGCGGAATGCCGTATTGATGGGGTGAGAGGTGCTTGGTCCTGATGTCGTATCCCGCCGACTCAAGACCCAGCTTGAGTTGTGCCCATGTCTTGCCTTTGCTGTGGCGCTCCAGATTCGGTACGTTTTCGAGAATGACGTGCTCGGGCTTGTGATGCCTTAAGACCCGAAGCACGTGCTCGAACAGATCGCCCCATTTCGGGCAGTCAAAGCCCTGCTGTTCGCCCGCCTTGGAGAATGGCTGGCACGGCGAGCCCGCACAGAGAATGTCGTGTGCTGGAATCTTGGAAACCGGCACGGCGCGAATGTCGCCGTGTGGTCGCATGCCAAAGTTTTTTTCGTATAGCTGCTGCAGGTTGCTATCAAGCTCGCTGGCAAACACGCACTTATGTCCCAAACGCTCCAGTGCGACGTGAAACCCTCCAAGTCCTGCGAAAAGGTCAATGAACCGCATTGCCCCCCCGACTGATGCGGCGCACGCACTCCGCGATTGTCTGAGCGGCCCTCTGCGGATTGCAGTGAATATCCGTCTCCCATACGCGGATGACTGTCCACCCTTCCCTCTTCAGCAATCGGTCGTTTCGGCGATCACGATTACGGTTCGTCTTTATCTTCGGAATCCAATAGGATGCGTTGGCGCCAGTGCGCAGCTTCCTTGAGAGCCGCTGCCAGTCTCTTCCGTGCCAGAAGTCTCCATCGCAGAAGACGGCCACCCGCGCAGCGGAGAAAACAATGTCCGGCTTTCCCGGCAGTGCGCGGACGTTCTTCCGGTAGCGGAGTCCTTGCCGCCATAGCGCGGATCGCAGGAGGCACTCGTGCTCCGTGTCTGCGCTCCGGTTCATTTTCTTGGAGCGTGAGCTTGCGGGCGATGCGGCGGACAAGCCTTTAAAGGACGGAGTTGGTCTTGAGCTCGCATTCATATGGCGCGATCTTCTAAAACAATAAGCATACGTCTTGTTTTGCTACTTTTGCAACTTATAGTAAACAGGAGAATTATTTCGTTTTTCGCCGCGACGATATTACATCGCGCGCGGAAATCGCGCCATCATGCGCTGCGAATGCCTCCTAGAGCATAGCCTAATGCGCGCGTGCGAATCGCGACGGCGGGCCTGCACGCCAGCCATTCCATGGTTCAACCGATCTACCGTTGAGCCGCAGGCGGCCTTCGCTCCAGTCTTGGCGCTCGATCATTCGCCCGTCACCGATTCCGCGAAGATAGGCGCGGTCGTATTGGATGGCTCCCTTGAGAAGCACTAAAACAAACAGCAATGCGGCAACAATCGAGATTAGGCTAAGCCAGCCCTTTATAGCGTCCGTAGTGTCAGCGTCATTCATCGTCGGCTCCTTCGGTGCTGTGGCTCTCCACCGGCTTGCATGGCTCTGAGGATCAGCGCGTCAAAGTCTCCCCGTCCTTGCGCAATCGCGGCGCTGGCTCTCTCCCGAGCTTCCTTACCTGAAGCTCCAAGATTGATCAGGGCGGATTCTAGATCGCGGGTTACGCCGGCATCCTCCCCCGAGTCTACCGGCGCAACCTGTCCCACTCCTGACGCGATGGAGCGGGAAACCCTGCGGGAGCGGCGCGGGGTGTAGGAAACCGTGACGTGAATCCGGTACCGGATCACGTAAAAGAGCATGGTAGCGGTCGAAATGAAGAGGGCTAGATTGAGCTTAAGCATGGGCGGCCTCCTGGAGCCGTGGATGAAACGACGTGACCGAGTACCGGCGCTCCCCGTCCTCGGCCTTGGTGGACGTGACCGTCAGCCCCATCTTCTTGCCCAGGGCACCGGACAGGAACCCTCGGACTGAGTGCGCCTGCCAGCCGGTGGCTTTCATGAGTTCCTTCCCCGAGGCGCCGCCGGGGCGTTTCAGAAGGTCGAGGACCTTGGCGGTACTGCATGACCTCTTCCTGCGCCTCGCTGCACCACTCCTGCACGATCTTCCCGAGCATCCTACGCCTGCCGACATCCATCATGTCGTCTCCGCGCTCGTTGAGCTCTTTCGGGCCGCCGCGACACCAGGAACGAAGACCGTGCAAGGACTCTGGGCGGAACTCTTCCTCATCGCCCAAGCAGACAAGCCGAGTCTCCTCGTGCAAGCATGGCACACCACCCCAGAAGACCGTTACGACTTTGCCACCGGACCAGAACGTATTGAAGTAAAGAGCGCGGGCACGCATGTCCGCCAACACCGCTTCTCCTTGGAGCAACTAACGCCGCCACCGGGCACGCGCGTCATTGTCGCGTCCGTCTTCACCGAACGATCAGCCGGTGGCGCTTCTATTGCCGATCTCCTGGATCGCATCACGAACCTGGTCGATGCAGCACCGTTGCAGGCGCACGCAGAGCGCATCACCTACCTTGCGCTCGGCAGCACGTGGCGAGAAGCAATGACCACACGATTCGACACGGAACTCGCGACTGCATCATTGCGTTTCATCGATGCCGCCGCTGTCCCATCAATCACGGCACCAATTCCGCCGGGCGTTACGCAGGTGCGATTCTGCTCCGATCTCACCGCCGCGCTGACGCTCTCCGCAAACGACCTGCAAGGTGCCGAAGGCCTCCTCAAAGCAGCCCAAGCCAGTACCACGAGACGGCCAGGGCAAGCTCAGGGATTCTTCGCCCCTTGACTCTTGCAACGACGATAGCGGCGTCTTTGTGCTGTTCCCGTCCTTATTGGACCTGTGCTGGCAAAGCGATGGCACGTTGAATGGCGCTCAACAGCGATCCGTGGTACGCGCACGCTTGGCGATCCGTAGCACATTTCCCCGATGAGGGTGGGGGCCAAACGCCCGTCCAAGCGTGTGGGCACTAACGAGGAGTGATACCTTTGGGTATCCAGCAACTGGCGAACGAGGGCTTGGCGCTTGCGTGCCATTTATCGCCTCGTCATGGGGAGGTCGAGACAATGGCTAATCGGTTAGAAAATTCCGCGATTATTCGCTTGCATGGCTGGGGCATTGGAGTGATGAATGGTGACGTATCGGAAGGCGCGACCGAGAAGTATTCTCGATGTCTTCATTTGTGATACAAGGAGGTGACCATGCCCATCGAAAAGGCTGCCGTTTACGAAGCCTTGACTAGAAAGATCGCCCGCTTAGGCTTGAGCAGCGAACTGTCCGAGGATGAACCCGTTGAGCCGGTAGAGGTTCTGGATGCACTGATTACGGAAGCCCGCGAGATTACTGGCGAGCGCCCGGAAGACATCTAGCCAGGGGCGTGATATGCCGTTCATTCTGACCATTCGGGAACGATCACATTCATGGGCTGGGCGGTTGCCCGTGAGGAGCGAACATGCGACCCGCGCTGACGCCGAAGCTGAGCTGCAAGATTACGTCCGTCGCAACTGGGACGCTGAAATCGGAACCGAACCACCCGCCGATCCTGGAGACATGGTCCAGGAGTACTTCTCTGACGTTCTGGAATCCTACGAAATCGTCGAGCGGCAACAGCCGCAGGAGAGATGAGATGGAAATGACACGCGAACTGTTTGATGAAATCGTGGGAGCCGATGAATCAACGGATACGCGCCCTACTCCTGAAATCGGCGCCAAAATCGAGGCATTGCGCGAGGAAGGGCGCAAGGTCTTGTCGGCCATCCAAGAGCGTAACCTTCGATCCTTCCCGTGGTTGTCCGAGTGAAACCGCGACTGATTCTTAAGCCCTGGTCGCGAGCCAGTCCACTGCGCGCGCAAGTGGAGGTCGGTTCATGGTTGTCCCGCTTGCTCTGCCCCTATCTTGCGACCGTTCGCTAAGTCCCCAACCGTCCCGTTATTCCAAATAACGCTGCCCAAACCGCGATCTGCGGCTGGCCGGCGCGGGGCTCTGGGAGTCGGCCAAGCTCATTCTACGATAAACCTGTGTGTCAACCACGCGGGGCAATTTCCGACTGCGCCGTCATCCGCTGCGCCCGTCAACGAAATTGGCCCACTTTCCCCTATCGCGTGTGTTCAGGCCTGGGGTCTTGCCAGCACGATCAACTCGCCCCACCTCGTCTTTT
>OBLU010003259.1_pt1 | contig 14693 bp, 12 predicted proteins | sample 1518681 | NCBI WGS metagenome assembly OBLU01 (sample SAMEA3539304, study PRJEB22396) | soil metagenome | biome: tundra; feature: field; material: soil | place: USA | collected 2010-05 | depth 0.15 m
CCGTTCGTGCTCATGTTCGTGATCACGTCGGTGGCGATGTTGCGCGAGCGAACCAGCGGCACCTTGGAGCGCCTGCTGGCCATGCCGATCGCCAAGCTGGATCTGCTGGTCGGGTACGGGATCGCGTTCGGAGGGGTCGCGATCATCCAGGTGGCCCTCGTGGTTGCCTTCGTCCTCGGTCCGCTCGGCGTCACCATCACCGGCTCGGTGTTCGTGCTCGCGCTCCTTGCGGTGCTCGATGCATTGCTCGGCATGGCGCTGGGTCTCTGTCTCAGCGCACTTGCCAGGACAGAGTTTCAGGCCGTGCAGCTGCTGCCCGCGATCGTCTTCCCACAATTGCTGGTGTGCGGCCTGTTCGCGCCGCGCGAGCAGATGAACGGGGTGCTGCAGGGACTGGCAGACGTCTTTCCGCTCACGTACGCCGTGGACGGGGTCACGCGGGCGGCGACATCGACGGCGTGGAGCGGCAGCCTCGTCGAGGACCTCGCCATCGTCGCGCTCTGCATCCCGCTCGCGCTCGGTCTCGGGGCGCTCACGCTCCAACGCCGGACTGGATGACCAGACCGCGCGGCCGGCGCGTCGCAGGCGGCAACACGCGTGCTGAGATCCTGACCGCCGCACGCACGATGTTCGCCGACGGCGGGTACGTGGCCACCACGTTGCGAGCGGTCGCGTTGCGAGCCGGCGTCGACCCGGCATTGATCCTCCACCACTTCGGTTCCAAGGAGGCGCTCTTTCGCAGTGCGATGCAGCTGCCGATCGATCCGGACGCTATCGCCGCGATCGTCGGCACCGGTGATCGCGACGCGATCGGCGAGCGGGTCTGCCTCTACTTCCTCGGGCTCTGGGAGGACGAGGCGACTCGTGAGCCGCTCCTCGCCATGCTTCGCTCGGCGCTCACCAACGACGCTGCTGCGGAGTCGCTGCGAGGCTTCCTCACGGAGGCGCTGATCGGACGGGTGTCTGCCCTGCTCGACAGGCCCGATGCAGATCTTCGCGCCACCTTGGTGGGAAGCCAGCTCGTCGGCCTCGCCATCGGCCGGTACTTGCTTCGCATCGAACCCCTCGCGTCCGCGGATCCTGCCACCGTTGCCGGTTGGGTCGCACCCACGCTCCAGAGGTATCTCACCGCCTGAGCAAACCTGTTGCGGACCCCTCGCCCGCTGATCGATACTTCCGCCCGCATACCGCCCGCGGGGGCGGTCCGGGACGGAGGAGGCGCTGATGAGTGGCGACACCGTGGTCTCGACGCCAGAAGTGGGTGACGCAGACGCCGCCCAGCTTGCGAAGTTTGGATACGGACAGGAGCTGAGGCGCGTCCTCAACCTCTTCGAGAACTTCGCGGTCGCCTTTTGCTACATCTCGCCGGTCGTCGGCATCTACTCGCTGTTCGTGCTCGGATTGGGCACGGCAGGCCCGCGGTACCTCTGGCTGCTCCCGATCGTCGTCCTGGGTCAGCTCTTCGTGGCGCTGGTGTTCGCTGAGCTTGGCAGCCACTATCCCATCGCCGGCGCGCTGTTCCAGTGGGGTAAGAATCTGATCGGACCCAACTACGGATGGTGGGTCGGCTGGATGTACGGCTGGGCGTTGATCATGACGGTCGCCTCCGTTGACACCGGACTGATTCTCTATGCCGGTCCGCTGATCAACAACATCTTCAACACCACCATCAACTTCGCGGACCCGAATCAGATCCTGATCTGCACGGTGCTGCTCATCCTGGTGCAGCTGGCATTCAACATCGGCGGCGTCAACTTCCTCGGGCGCATCTCACAGATCGGCGTCTACTTCGAGATCATCGGCACGTTCGGCATCGCCATCCTGCTGGCGATCACCGGATTCCACCACAACATCAGCTACCTGTTCTCCACCCAGGGCACCGAGAGTGCGGCAACCAGCCCGCTCGGCGTCGACTTCGGCGGGAACTGGTGGCTCGGCGCGGCATTTGTTGCAATCCTGGCGCACGTGTACATCTTCTACGGCTTCGAGTCCGCGGGAGACGTCGCCGAGGAGGTGGTGCAGGCGTCGAAACGCGTGCCGCGCGCCATCATCTCCTCGCTGCTGACCGCCGGCATCACGAGCTTCGTGCTGGTTGCCGCGCTCATCCTCGCCATTCCTGCAGGCTCGAAAGGACTTGCCAACACCGTGGCCGGCGGCGTGCCCTTCCTCATCAGCTCAAACGTATCGAGCGCCTTCCTCCAGGACCTCGCACTCTTTGTTGTGTGCTTCGCGTTCTTCAGCTGCGGGCTCGCGATCCAGGCAGCAGCGGCGCGGCTCATCTACTCCTATAGTCGCGACCGCGCCCTGCCCGCGAGTGCCACCCTTTCGCGTGTCTCCCCCCGATTCCGCACGCCCGTGAACGCGTTGCTGGTGGCGGCGGTCATCCCGGCGCTCTTCGCGATACTCGCGCGTTTTACACCGTCGTCAAACATCACCATCGCCTTCATCACGATTCCTGCGAAGGTCAACGCACTCTTCTTGCTGGTGTCATTCGCCGTCTCGGGCATCTACCTCTCGTTTCTGCTCGTCGTCGTCGCCGCGCTCATTGCCCGGCTCCGCGGCTGGCAGGCGCAGGGCGCGTTCCGGCTTGGAAAATGGGCGATCCCGGTGATGGTCGCGGGATGCGTGTGGCTCCTGGCGATGCTGGTGAACATTCTCATCCCATCGGGCATCACCAGCCCGCGGGGGGCGCTGTTCAACTATGACTGGATCACGCTGCTCGTCGTGGTTGTGATCGTGGCCATCGGCGGTGTCTACACGCTGATTGCGCACCCGGCGCGACGCATCGAGAAGCTCGTCCAGCAGGGAAACGTGCCTTGACTTCGCCTGAGCGCCCATCGTGGTCGTCGACGATGTCTGCGCGGCGGTGAGCCTCGGTCAGGATCGCGTTCGCGCTCGCGAGCAGGCGACGACTGTCTACCGAGTCGCAGGCCCGAAATTGACAAGGTCCGAACCCACGCAATCGAATGCGTACGTTGTGCCTCCCACATTCACGCTACCGCTTGTCTGATTGGGCTGGAAAGAGGACACAGAGCCGCTGGCGATGCCGCTGCCACTCGCACCGGGACTTCCCAGCCACGCCCAGATGGGGGTTCCACTGCCAAACCCGTTCGGCATGCATTCGACGGCGGGGCCCCGGAGCACGGCTAGCAAGCAGAGCGGCACAAGTCCAAGCGTGAGCACAAGTCCGGCGCCTCCGTGCCAGCCCGGCGAAGGCGTGACGTGCCGACGCATCCGGCTCTGCGCCAGCAGCATCAGCGCGACAGTCAGCGGAGCCAAGACGAGAACGCCGGCCACCAGGAAGCCAGAGAACAGGACGACCGCGCCGGTCGGCGGAAGCCAGGGCGTGACCGCTCCACGCCGTGTGGCCATGACCCCACCTATTCCCGTCAACAAAGCGCAGATTCTTCCGACACCCACCACCCAGAAGGGCATGACGTAGGCCGGCTGACGCCACCAGATCCCGATCAGGATCGCCAAAACCAAAGCCAGTGCGGAGGACGCGATCGCCAACAGTAGCGCGGCTCGATGGTGGGTAGAGCGAGAGTCCGCTATCGAAGGCGGGATCGCTGTCGTCGAGTTCACCACCAGAGTATTGGGCGTTTACGTTTCGAAAGCGCGACTGACCCTCAACGGGGTGCCGGTCGCCGTCGGCTTCCGCGGCCGTGACGTTGCAACTGCCTCGGGGCTGTATCATTCTGGCCGTTCACGCGAAGGGTGCCAGTCGCGACCACGGGTCTCAGCGGTTCGGAGGAGCGTCCATGATCCGGACTTATCGTTTCGTCGCCCCGGTGCTTGCCATGGGGGTCGCCGCGCTGGGCACGGGGAGCGTGTCGGCGGCAGGCGCACCCTCGGGGAACGGTTATTGGCCGATGTACATGGACGGTCCCGCCCATGACGGCGACAATCGTGACGAGACAACGTTGGGCACATCGACGGTGAGCGGTCTGGTGGTCACCCACACCTACACGCACTGGCTCGGCTTTCAGGGTGAGAATGGTGTCTACCCGGTCGTTATGGGCAGTCTAGCCTCGGGTCTGGTCGCTGCCGGCGGCAACAAGATCCACCTGGATGTCTTCAATATCCCGTCCGGGAGTGTTCGCTGGAGCCACCTCGTGTTCCGAGGCGATCCCCTCCCCGCAAACCCGGTGCCTGCGTTGAGCAATGGCGACGTCTTCGTGGGCATCGGCAACGTGATGGATGCTTACAACGCGTCGACCGGACACCTCCTCTGGAGCCGAACGGTGACGCCGGGAGCGTCGTTCAACGAGACGTCCGTCGCCAATGGGGTTGTGTACTCGGACACGTACGGCTCCCTATCAGTCGTCGACGCATTCCGGGCGACGACCGGGGCGCTCCTCTGGTCTGCTGCGCTCGGGACGGAGTGTTGCGACATCAGCGCGGTGAGCGTGGCGAATGGGTTTGCCTACGCGACGGCCACCCACCTGTGGGCTTTCAACGCCATCACGGGCGCTCACCTCTTCACTAGCGCCGTGGCCGCAAGCGGCGGGACGCCTGTGGTCAGTGGTGGTGTGGTCTACCTTGAGAACATCAATACCGTCGCGGCATACAGCGCATCGACGGGCAGTCAGCTCTGGATATCGCCAACCGTCCCCGGGGACTCGTACACCTCTCTCGATCCCGCTCCGGATGGATCGACCCTGATCGCGACGACGCCCGAGTACGTGATCGCGTTCAATGCCACCTCCGGCGTTCGCCTGTGGGCATACGACAGCGGCAGTGACGCGACCGATTACGATCCTCCAGCGATCGCTAACGGCGTGGTGTACGCGGGATCGCTCGGCGACGGCCTTCAGGCGTTCAATGAGGCAAGCGGCGCGGTCCTCTACTCGCATTCGATGGCGAGTTATGGCAGTCCGATCGTCTCGAAGAGCGCTGTGTATCTGACTGGCGACGGCGAGATGCAAGTCTTCGGGCTCTGAGCTCGGACGCTGTTCGGGCCAGCTCCCAGCCCGGGAATCTGGGCATCGTCGGCACAGCAGATCGCGACAAGCGTGTCACTCTCCCTTGGATTCTGGGGCGTAGCGTGACGCGTGATGAAGCGCGAGCCGCGTAGCTGGCCCGCGGCCTCGGGGCCCTGGCGACCCCTTAGCGTGACGGCGGTGACCGTTCTCGGCTTGACGTTGGCGGGGTGCGGCGCAGCGTCGGCTCGGAATACAGCAACCGCTTCGGTGGGGGGCAACGGATTCCACCTCGCTCTACCGGCTGGCTGGACGTCGAATCCACCCTCAACAGAGAACGGCTTCACAACCTACGTTCTGCAATCGACCATGGGCGGTCTTGATATCAGCGTTGCGACATTGCCCATACCACACGATCCGACGAACCCTCAGGTCGCAGCGATCACGAACGACGACATCGTCACGATCGCACTGACCATAAACGGGACCGAAGGTGTCCAGCCGACGCTCACCGAGCCGGCACACCTCGTGACCTTTGTTGGCGCACCGTGCGCGCGCATGGGGTTGGCGATCGGCAGCGGCGGTGACAGCCGCGTCATCACCTGCCGCCGAAACCAGGTCATCTATGACGTATCGGTGAGCAGCGCCTCGCCCGATGCGCAGCTGATCCCGACCCTCGCCTCTATCGCCGCCGGCTGGTCCTGGACTTAGTAGTCGGCGGCGTGCCCATCCGGCGCAGTGTCGCCTGCCGATGTTCCCAGAGCCCAGTGCGTTCGCGGGGGTACTGCGGTTCAGTTTGGCGATGCACGCTGTTTCGGGCGCGTCACCTCAGGTCTCCGGGCTCCCCATTACCATCCGCCAGATGAACTCTGGAGAGGAACGCGCCCTTCCAGATTCAGGCGAACCGATGCTTCCCAACACCCTGACAGCCGATGGACGGTCCTTTTTTGACGGCCATCGATGGCAGGCGGTGCCTTTGCCACCCGAGGTTACGAAGCGTCGTCGTCGGATACCCTCAGCGGTCATCTGGCTGCTCATCGGCATCGGAGCCATAGTGGGCGGAGCGATCCTGTTCGAGATCATCGTCACGATAGGATTGGGAGCAACTCACGAGCTCCTACGTTAGCCTTCGAGCAGAGCCACAATGCCCAGCTCAGGGGAGCACCCCCTAACTCGAGCGCATTCCTATCACCCACATCAGATGCTCAGGCAATCGCGTCCTGCGTCACCGGTTCCGCGGCCGTGGTCACCAGTGACAGCTTCACCTGATCGCGACCGCCGCGCTTGGCCTGGTACATGGCGATATCCGCGGCCCGGATCAGGTCCTCGAGCCGCAACCCCTGCTCCGGGAAGCTCGCGATCCCGATTGACGCGGTGACGTGCTCGATACCGGTGCACGTCGACGGGATCGGGACATTCCGCAGCGCTCGCCGGAGGTCGCCCGCGACTCGCGCCGCACCCTGCGCCTCCGCGTCTCTGAGCACGAGGATGAATTCCTCACCACCGAGGCGAACGGCGGCATCCCCGGCGCGGGTGATGCGTCGCAGCTCGGCGGCGACGCGTTGGAGCACCGCGTCTCCAGCCGCATGCCCGCCGCTGTCGTTGATGCTCTTGAAGTGGTCGAGGTCGACGAGCACGACGCTCAGCGGCATGCCGCGGCGCCTGCAATCGGCGATCTCGAGCTCACCAGCCTCGCGCAGCCAGCGGCTGTTGTACAGGCCCGTGAGTCCGTCTGTGGTCGCGCGCCGCGCCAGCTCCTGGTAGAGCTGCGCGTTGTGCCACGCCATCGCCGCGGTGTGCCCGAACAGGGTGGCGGTCTCGAGGTCCTCGTCGGTGAATCGATTGAGCCCCATCCGCCGGCAGTTGAGCATGCCGAGCTTGTGATCGCCCGCCATCAGCGGGATGAGCAGCAGCGATTCGTGTTCGAACGGCGTGTTGGGCACCGCGGCAGCGGCCGGGTGGGCGCCCGCGTTGCCGAGATTCTGTGGTGTCCCAAGGGCAAACGCCCATCCGTTCACCCCGACTGAGAGCGAGAACACGTCGGCCATGATCTCCGCCGCCTGGCGTCCGGTGGCGAAGGCGGCGACGAATCGGTGGTGGTTGTGATCCGCCTCGTAGATCGACAGGTCGTCGACCGGAACGACACGTTGCAACTGCTCGGCGATCGCGGCAAGAATGCGCTGCGGGTCGTGCTCGGCCTGCAGCGCCAGCGCAGCGCGGCTCAGGGCGTGCGGGAGGCTCTCCGGTGTCGGCAGCGTGGGCTGGGGTCGGCGCCGCGGCGGTTCGTGGCTCGGCGCGGCGGGCACCACCGCCGCCGGGAAGCACTCGACACGACGGGTCGAAAACCACGTCGGCTGGACCAGGGTCGCGCCCGCGACCGCGGGCTCACCGAGGATCACGGGCTCGCTGAGCACGTTGCCCTGGCCGAATTGCACCCCAAGGTCCATCAGGCATCGCAGGTCCGCCTCGGTCTCGATGCCCTCGGCGATGATGCGGGCGTTGATGTGGGTGCCGAACGAGAGCATCGACACGACCAGTGCGCGTCGCGAATCGCTGGAGTGCACACCGCAGATGAGGTCGCGATCGATCTTGATGAAGTCGGGGCGCACCTCCGCAATGACGAGCATGCTCGCGTGTCCCGCGCCCGCATCGTCGATGGCGATGCGGAAGCCGCGCGCGCGGAGGTCGGCGACAACACGCCGGAGGCGCGCGACGTTCGGCACAGGCACGCGCTCGCTGACCTCGAGGACGACGTGTTCGGGATGCACCCCGGCGCCTTCGGCGAACTGGGCGAGCCGCAGCGCGGCGTTGGGCTGGGCCAGCGTGCTCAGCATCACATTGAGAAACAGCGTGGCAGGCGCGGTGTACACGTTCCCGGCGAGCCCCGCGCGAATGCAGGCCTCGTCGAGGTCCTTCTCCATGGTCCCGCCGGCGGCGTCGAACAGCGCGCTCGGCACCTGCGGACCCGCTCCCGGATTGATACGGCAGAGCGACTCGTACCCCAGGGTCACGCCGTCGAGGAGTCGCACGATGGGCTGCATCGCCGAGCGAATGCCGCCCGAGTCGATGAGCCCGCGGATCAGCTCCGGCATCGTTCCAGGTTGGTTCGCGTACACCGGCTCGGGGGTGAGGCCACCTCCAAGCCGCCGCCACGCCGGTCCGAGCTGCGCTGCCACCACCTCCAGGAACGGAAGCGCGTCGAGGACCGCGTGACCGCGCCGCCACGTCACCAGCACGCCGAGCAGGTCGTCGCCGCGTTCCACCGGGACGGCGGTGAACGGTCCCTCGCCGATCTCGCTTCGCAAAGCGGCTTGTTCACCCGCTGACAGGTGCGGTACCAGGCTCATGAACGATGACGAGAGGTCCGGACTGGTCGCCGGTGAACGTCGGGTGGCGGCCGCATGGATGCACGGGATCGCGTTGGTCCGCAGGTGCAGGCTGCTGAGCGGCTGCCCGAGAATCGTCTCGACGCGAGCGATCGACTCGGTCTCGACCGCATCGGCGAGCAGCCTGATCCGGTCCCCGTCGAGCTCGGCGAGGTAGCTGCGGAACCCGAGATCGCGGAGGCATCCACCGGTCAGCTCGAGCAGCTCATCCCTCGACTCAGCTCGGGCGATGCTGCGGCTCAACTGCGAAAGCGTGCGCAGCGCACGCCTAGACGAATAGCCATGAAGCTTCTCGGGTTGCATTCCGTCGCAGGATCGGACGCGCCGGCAGCAGTGCCGATGACGAGGTTGTCGCAGGGCGCCATCAATGGTCGTCCGAGTTGTGGGACCACCCGATGTGCGAATTCGAGCAGCCGTTGCGACGTCCTGCGTTACTACCCCGTCACCGCTTGGGATGGCGCTGCGTCGCACCGGTCTTAAGACAATCTTCTTACCGTCAATGGGGCACCGTCCGAGGAGGAAATGTCATGGGTAGGCTGAGCCGCTGGATCAGGCTGGGGATTGTCATGGTCGTCGCGAGTCTCTCGTTGGGGACCGCGACCGTTGCTGCATCGGCGTCGACGTTCGATGGAACGCCACAGCCACAGGCGCACGTGCACTTCTAGACCGAATTCGTACGAGGGGGTGCGCCGCTGAACCGCGAGCGCCCCGGGTGAGATCGGAGTGAGTCGGGGACGCCGCCGTCACGATGGACGGCGGCGTCCCGCTCCTCCGTTGGATGGGAGTCATGGGGTGACGTGAGGGCTGTCCTGCGCAGGATGGTCACGAGAGGCACGCCGCATCGACAACCGGGCGAACAGATTTGTCGGACGCTCGGTGCGAAGGTGTGACGTGGACACGGGGGAACGGTGCCGAACGGGGAACCAATGTGGGGGACAGCGTGAAATCCGCAGTCATGAGGAGCGCTTCGGCCAACCGTGCCGTGAGAACGGTTCGGCGGGGAGTCGCACTCCAACCGGTGATCGACCTCATCGATCGTGTCGATCTGGGGTATGAGGCGCAGCCGCGCCCTGCGGAGGCCTCGCCACGGGCGGTCATCACCGCAGCGCTGGCCCTGGCCCAGCACACCGGTCCGGCGGTCCTGCTGGTGCCCCTCCATCGAGACGTTCTGACGGCTGACGATTTCGGTCTCGCGGCCCTGGCGCAGCGACATGGCGTGAATCCTGGCGAGCTCGCATGGGTCGTCCAGACCGAGACCGATCTCGACGACTGCGGTATCCGACGGCTCCAGGAACTTCGCGAGCTCGGGTTCCTGCTTGCGGTCGACGGGGTGCTCTCGCCCACGCTCGAGCGTCAGTTGATTGCGGATCTCCGCCCCGACTTCGTGTTTCTCGATCAGTCTGTGCCGGCCCGGCTGCATGACAACGAGGTCGCGAAGGCGGGTCTGGCGGCGGCCGTGGTGTACGTGGCTCGGCTCGGCGGTCGCATCGTCGCGCGCGGCATCGACACCAAGGCGACGGCGGCGGCGGTTGCGGAGTTGGGCGTCCAGTACGGCGTCGGCCCGCACCTCGCGCATCCGCTGGTGGTGGATGCAGAGCTCGCCGAACCGATGGATGAGGTCGTCCCCGTTGCATGGTTCCAGCGTCGCGAGGTGCGGGTGTTCCGCGAGCGCGGCGACACCCTGAGCGCGCCGATCGGGATGACATCGCTGCCCCGTACCGGCGGCCCGCTCGACGATCGCAGCTTCGCCCGTTTCCTGGTGGACGCCGCGCGCACGCTGCAGGCGGAACACGACCCGGAGCGGATTCTTGAGATTGCCGCCGAGCGGGTCGCCGAGGTGGTGACGGCGGACCGCCTCGCGATCTTCGAGGCGGACTGGGAGCGCCATCGCTTCCGGCCGAGGGTCCTTGCCGGCCGGGGGATCGAGGGGTTCAACGAGATGGAGGTTTCCCTGAACGAGGGCATCACCGGGTGGGCGTTTGGACGGGGTCAGCCGTACCGGTGCGCCGACACGGACTCGCATCCGGCCGCATCCACCATCCCTGGCACTGCGCGTGAGCCCGAGTCGCTGCTGGCAATCCCGCTGATCGCGGGGGACCAGCGTCTTGGGATCCTCGACGTCTGGCGCGACGGGCTGGACGCGTTCACCGAAGAGGATCTGGAGCGTTGCGCGTTGCTCGGCTTCATCACCGCAGCGGCCTGGAGCAACGCTCAGATGTACGGCGAGCTGGAGCGACGCGCACTCACCGATGCGCTCACCGGCCTGTTCAACATCCGCTGGTGGCGGGACATGGGCCCGAGGGTCATGTCACAAAGCCTTCGCACCGGCACGGGTGTCGGCATCCTCCTCCTTGATCTCGACTATTTCAAGCGGGTCAACGACACCGCGGGTCATGCTGCCGGCGACTCGGTGTTGCGTGCGGTCGCGCGCGCGATTCGGCGCGTCGTTCGCGACAGCGACTATGCGGTGCGCTACGGCGGCGAGGAGTTCCTCATCGTGCTGACCAACTCGACGGTCGAGGGCGCGATGCGGGTGGCGCAGGCCCTGCAGACGGCCATCGCGGAACTGCGCGCACCGACGCCTGCGATCGAGCAGGTGACAGCGTCGATCGGTGTCGCCGTGTTTCCCGATCACGGGGAGGAACTGGACGATGTCGTCACGGCAGCCGATCTCGCCATGTATCAGGCCAAGCGCGACGGCAGGGATCGGATCGCGGTTGCTCCCATCTCGCTCCGCGAGCTCTCTGGTGACGACCCGTCAGACGACCGGCTTTCCTGACGGAGCCAGGCCCAGGGCGTCGCTCAGCTTGACGCGGCCGCCGACTCGGAGCACCGAGTTGCGATAGATGCGCCCCGCGATCGCCGCGAGGATATAGATGGTCGCGATCACGAGGATCACGCTCGCCAGCACCTGCCAGAACGGAACCACGCCCGCCGCGATGCGCACCGGCATGATCACCGGCGAGAGCAGCGGGATCAGCGAGAGGATGGTTGTCGCGGTGCTTCCGGGATCGGGGGCCGCGACGGTGAGCGCGAGGATCCACGCTGCGACGGGGATGAGGATGACCGGCATCGACACGCTGGCAACGTCCTCCTGGCGCGACACCATCGAGCCCGCACCCGCAAACAGGAGCGCATACATCAGGTAGCCGAGAACGAACCACACGATGCCGCTGATGACCACGTCGACACCGAGCGTCGGTATCGACACGAGCTTGGTCGCACTCGCGAGCACGAGGGCGACGCCGGCGATGATTGCGATCTGCACGACCGCAACCAGGCCGATGCCGGTGATCTTGCCGATCATGAGCTGCCATGGGCGCACCGCCGTGAGCAGGATCTCGACGATGCGATTCGACTTCTCCTCGATCACTCCGGCCGCGACGATCTGGCCGTAGACCACCAGGCTGACGTAGAGCGTCCCCGCCACCAGCAGGCCGATGACGATCTCCTGCACTCGCTCGGCGTTGATGGGCGAGAGCGCATTGACGCCCACCGAGAAAGCGAGCTGGCCTTCGATGTCGCCCGGGGGAAGGCCGTGCTGTGTCAGGTATTCAGTCAGCACCTCCTCGCGTGCGACGTCGTTGAGCACCGTCTGCATTGTCGGATCGACCGTCGACTGAACAGTCACGGTGGTACCGGCTCCGGATCCACTGACCAGGGCGTCAAGCGTGCCGCTCCGAACATCGGCTTGTCCGGCGGCTGTCGACGCGTAGGGATGGATCGTGATCGTGACCCCGAGGCTCGCTGCGTCGGCCTTCACCGGCGCCGAGATCGCCTGCGCTTCACTGGTGAACCCGACGTCGAATGACGTCGTCGATTTGTTGAACACATACGCCTGGAGCAGGATGTATGCGCCGATTGCGACGACGGTCAGCGCCGTTGTGATCCCAAAGCTCCGAGTACGAATCCGCGCCATGAACTCACGCGCTGCGATCACCCGGATCAACATCTGACTATTCATCGACCGTCGTCCCACTCATCACGTTGCGGAACAGCTGTGTCAACGTTGGTCGATCGCGGCGGAACTCGTGCACGGGGCCGGCCGCCAGCGCCGCACGCAGCACCGCCTGCTCGCCAGCGGCGTCGTCGAGTTGGAGCAGCCAGCGTGAACCATCCCGCTCCACCAGTGTCACACTGGGGATGCCGTCATACCAGCCCGCGGCGGCGCCGGGAACGTCCACCCAGAAGCGGACCGGCCCGCGCTCGGTGAGCTCATCGACGGTCCCGGTGGCGACCATCTGGCCGTGGTTGATGATCCCGACGCGATCACAGATCCGCTCGACGATGTCGAGTTGATGGCTCGAGAGCACGACCGGTTTCCCAGCGTCAGCTTCCGATCGCAGGACCTCGGTCATGGCATCGACGGCGACGGGGTCGAGACCAGCGAATGGCTCGTCGAGGACGAGCAGTTCGGGTGAGAACACCAGGGCGGCGGCGAGCTGCACCCGTTGCTGGTTGCCGTGGCTGAGGCTCTGGAGCTGGCTCTTGGCGCGATCGGCGAGGCCGAAGCGCTCGAGCAATGCGGTCGACGCCCCTCGTGCGGCATTCCGTTTGACCCCGTGCAGCTGCGCGAAGTATTCGAGCTGTGCGATCACGGACATCTTCGGATAGAGCCCGCGATCCTCAGGGATGTAGCCGATGCGCCGTCTTGCCGCGAACGTGATCGGCGACCCGTCCCAGATCACGCTCCCCGCATCGGCCTCGAGAACTCCGAGAACCACTCGCATGGTGGTGGTTTTGCCGGCGCCGTTGGCGCCGACGAACCCGAAGATCTCGCCCGGCCTGACGGTGAAGCTGAGATCGTGGAGCGCCTCCAGCTGGCCGTAGCGCTTCGTGAGGTGGCTAAGCTCGAGCACCTGATGGATCTTCGCCGATTTCCCGCGACCCAGCGTCGCCTGCTGCTCCGCAAGGTGCCCGAGGTCACTGCGGGATTCTGGGTCACGAAGGTCTTGACCACCGGGATGGGCGAGGCGACCTCGGACACGCTGGTCCACCAACTCGACCCGGTCGTCGCGGTCGGGCTCGGTGCGGTGGGACTTGTGGTCGCCCTCATGCTGCAGTTCGCGGCGCCGCGATATCGACCCTGGATCTACTGGCTGGCCGTGGTCATGGTCGCGGTCTTCGGCACCATGGCGGCCGATGTTCTGCACATCAAGCTGGGGATCCCGTACCTGGTCTCGACCTGCTTCTTTGCCTTGGTGCTCGCCGCCGTGTTCGCGCTCTGGTACTCGACCGAGCGCACGCTGTCCATCCACACCATCAACACGCAGCGGCGCGAGGCCTTCTATTGGCTGACCGTCATGGCCACCTTTGCCCTCGGCACCGCGGCCGGGGACATGACCGCCACCACGCTCCATCTCGGGTACTTCGTCTCGGGACTGGCGTTCACGATCCTGATCGCGATTCCCGCGATCGCCCACCGCTGGTTCGGATTGAACGCGATCTTCGCCTTCTGGTTCGCGTACATCGTCACCCGGCCGCTCGGGGCCTCCTACGCCGACTGGCTCGGGGTGTCACACGCTCGTGGCGGTTTGAACTGGGGCTCGGGCAGCGTCAGCATCGGCATGACTGTCCTGATCATCATCGCCGTCGCAACGCTCGCGGCCACCCGAGAGGGTGCGCTGCCGGATCAGCCCTAGGAGCTCAACTCCCGGTCAGCGCGGCGACGTGGTCTGCAGCGGCGGCGTCGGGGCCGGAGGGCTTGCGGCGCGGGCGACGACGGGTTCGCCCTGACGCCACAACCCGGACGGCCACCAGTTCCTGCGTCCCAGCAGCACCACGATTGCCGGAACCAGGATGGTGCGGACCACGAAGGTGTCCATCACCACGCCGAAGGCCACCCCGTAGCCGATCTGCTGAATCTGTGAGCCTCCCGATGCGCCGCCGCCAGCGAAGGCGAGGACGGCGAAGGTCCCGCCGAGGATGAGTCCCGCGGTGGTGACCGTCGTGCCGGTGGCGCCGATTGCCTTGCGCACCGCTTCGCGCGTGGAAAGCTGATGGGACTCCTCACGTATTCGTGTCATCACCAGCACGTTGTAATCGGATCCAAGCGCCATGAGGAAGACGAACATCAGGAAGGGGAGCACGAAGTTGATGCCGCTCTGACCGCCGAAGTGAACGAAGATCAGGGCGGTCAATCCGAGTGCTGCGAGATACGAGAGCAGCACGCTCGTCACCAGATACAGGGGCGCGACGAGGCTGCGCATCACGATCGCGAGCAGGATGGCGATCAGCACGGCAACCACGGGGATGATGTGCCACAGGTCGGAAGAGGACAGCTGGTTGACGTCGTACGCGAACGGCTGGATGCCGAAGACGCCCTGTGCCGCAGCACCGACAGACGCCCCGGTGTTGGTGGCAAGAGTCCGCACCGCGGGCACAT
>OBLU010003260.1_pt1 | contig 14692 bp, 9 predicted proteins | sample 1518681 | NCBI WGS metagenome assembly OBLU01 (sample SAMEA3539304, study PRJEB22396) | soil metagenome | biome: tundra; feature: field; material: soil | place: USA | collected 2010-05 | depth 0.15 m
TAACGGTTAAAGTATGCGCCCTATTTCGCGCCGATGACATTTTGGCGAGGCACAGCATCTCAATTAGTCTCTTTTTGCCTTTCGTTGGTCCGTGTATCGCACAGCCAGTTTGCTTCCGGTATAGGTCACTTCCTTTGTGCTGCCATCGGGGAGCGCGATGGTTAAATGACGCGTGGTCAGCATTCCCGGATAGTGACCTTGTCTATCGCCAATGGTAAGGATGCGTTGGCGGTCGTCCCACCGCATCGGAATCCGGGCGAAGATCCCTTTCTCGTAACCATAGGTATTGCCGTCGTCTTCGTAGAGCGAGAAGGCTGCGTCGGCACCGGGATAGATGCGCACTTCGAGAGGATCTTCTGCTTCGGCAGTCGATTGTGTCACTGGACCCAAAGGCAGAATCGTGCCTGCGCGCACATAGAACGGAATGACATCCAGTGGAACCGGGGTGAGATCCAGCGTTTGTGCTCCGGCCACGGCCTTTCCGGTGTTGCCGTCGAACCATTCGCCTGCGGGCAAATAAACTTTCCGTTCGCCGCCCTTGGCGAGGACAGGCGCGGCCAGCATCCGATCACCCAGCATCCACTCGTCATTCAGTGACCAGGTTGCATGGTCGTTCGGAAATTCAAAGAAAAGAGGCCGGATGGGTGGCAGGCCGGTGCGATAGGTAGCCTCCGCGAGCGTGTAGATATAGGGGATCAGCCGATAGCGCAGATAGATTGCTTTCGTCATGGCCGCAAGCCCGTCATCTCCAAAAGCCCAGGGCCATCGTGGCGAATCGTGAGTGCCATGCGCGCGCATGATGGGGATGAAAGTGGCCTCTTCGATCCATCGCGTGTAAAGCTCCGGCGTGGGAGTGCTCTGAAATCCACCCGTATCATGGGAGACGAAAGGCATCCCGGCCAGACTCCAGTTGAGAAGCGTTCCCGGCTGCTCGCTAAAAGCCGCCCAGGTCGAGTCAATGTCCCCGGTCCATGCTGCCGCACCATAGTGCTGCATGCCGGGGGAAAACGCCCGGTCGATGGACCACTGCCGATTTGGGCTGACGGCGCGCCCGCCTAGATACTGCTGCTGGGACATGTAGAAAAATTCGTCGTAGGCCTGTTCGGCCTCGTCGTTCCACCAGCCGTCGACGCCGGCCTTCAGCAAAGGCAGTTGATCGTTCCACCACCAGGACCGCGCGGATGGAATATCAAAGCGCAGATCGAATCCGAACGGTGCTGGAATCGCCCAGTCGTGAGCCTTGGCATAGTCGGCGTTCACACCGGCCACGCGCGGCTTTCGAATGCCGACAAAGTGCAGGTTCATCGCATGCATACGCGCAAGGTCGGCGGCTGGGTCGGGAAAGGTTTTGGGATTGAACTCCCAGTCTTTGACATACCAATCGTAGTCGTAGATGAATGCATCAACTGGTATCTTGCGATCACGAAACTGCTGCCATTTATCCTGCACGTCGGCGGCATCGCGGTATCCCCACCGGCTGAGGAGAAACCCGAAGGTCCAACGGGGCGGGATGGGCGCAGAACCTGTGAGACGCGCATAGTCGCCGAGGACACCCGCGCTGTCGGGCGCAGCCATCAGGTAGATGTCGGCGAAACCCTCAGGTACCGTCCAGGTGAGCGTTCCGTTTGAATCGGACCAGGTAATATGGCGGTTCACGTCGCGGATATCGTTGGCAACCAGTATGCCGTAGCCAGACGGCGACCAGATAAAGGGAATGCAAGTAGTCCCATTGTTGACGATCTGCTGGCCGGAGGTGTGAACGAGTGGGCCGGCGTGGTTTTCACTTTCATTGCCATTGCCGTAAAAGCGGTCCTGCGGATTGTGTTCAAACGTGAAGGTTGTCGAGGCGCCGTCGGAGGCGACCGCCGTGAGCGTCAGCAACACCTTTCCGGCAGCCGACTTCAGAACGAGCGGATTCGATCTGTTCCGGGGATTGCCCGTCAGTGTCCCGGAGGAATGGTTTCCGATGGGAGGAGGTACCGATTTGCCGGGTTCGACCACGAAGGGGCTGGCCGGTGGCATTGCTGAATCTGGCAAGGCATTCACCACGAGATGAAAGACATCCGGCGCAATCGGAGGGCTCACGGTAACGACGGGCACGAGATCGTTGCTATTTGAGGAAGAGGCGTTCTGCGCGGCAGCGGGCTGACTTCCCAGCAGGAAAACAACACCGGCAAAAAGAACTCTACGGAGGTTAATTTGAATGAATTTCATAATTTTTGCGAGCGCTCATAACGACGGTCAGGCATAAAAACTTTTACCAAAGGGTAGGTCAGCTCCACTCAATTGGGGGAAGGCTTTTCAATGTGGTCGATGATGAGCTTGAACCCGGGGTACGTGCCGGATTTCAGATCGAGTCTGAGACCGTCAACTGGCCAGTTGTACCGCATCTCATACAATTCACGCGAGGGATGCTCGATTTGTTGCAACGTGAAGTCATAGCGGCCAGTGAGACCTGTCATGTCATGTACGGAACGGCCCGCGCTATTGGACAAAAACGCTGCAACATCTTCCATGATCGCCCCATAGAAGACCCATCTTAACTGGGCATCGTTTTTATCGAAAATCATAACGCCGCCACTTGCCAGTTTCACGCTTTGTTTTACGCTTTCCGGAAGCGTGGACCCCGGAGCAGTCTCTTTAGGTTTCGGCCCATTCTTTCCAGGCAGCAGTTTGAAGTCCGGGAGGTCTGCCGGTTGCTGCTGGAGCGCGAGATTGCAACGCTCTTCGAGCGCGGCCCGCAAAGCCGAACGGAGGAGCTCTTTCTCTTTGCCTTGGTGGCTCCAGGCCTCCCGATCCTCGTCCGAGACGCGGGCATTTATGTCATACCTATTCAACCCCGATGCCCAATCAGGCAGATCCCCGGGGCGCCTATGGGACCGAAGTTCCCGGTGAGCCAATTGGGATCGGGAATCGAGCTGACATTGGGGCTGTTATTCGGCAGGTTTTCATATCCCTGCTCCCACTGGAGCGTAAAAAACGTCTTGTTGCGACCGTCGTAAATGTGGGGGATGTACACCGGGCCGTCGGCCTCAAGCCCGAACTGGTCCCGCTTATGCGCGGGTTTGACTACAGGAACTGTAGGGTTAATAGAGTGGTTGTAATCGTTGGTGTAATTGTCGGCATCGAGCCATGGACGCCGGGCGTATTCGTACATGTCTCCGTGAATCTTGTTGGTACCCGATTTCAAGGAGATGTCGACCGCGCCGCCGCCTGCGCGCCCGTATGCGGCGTCGTAGGGATTGAGAACCACCTTGAACTCGGCAATGGAATCAGGCGGAGGCGTGTAGCCCATATTAAAGCCGCTGCCACTGGGCATGTCATTCATGGCGCCGTCCAGGTTCTCCTGCACCGGCTGGCCGTCCAGGCCATTCGCATGCAAGTCATTGCCGACGTTATCCTGCGGGCGCGTGAATTGGGGGTTGTGAAGGTTCACTGTGCCGGGACTCAGTTCAAACAATTCGAGAATGTTCCGTCCGTCGGTAGGCATCTCCTGCACCCGCTCGGCTCCGATGATCTCGCCGCGGTCAGCCTTCGACAGCTCGATCTGCGCGGCGCCTTCTTCCGAGACCGTCACCGTCTCGCTTACGCTACCGACGGGCAGGACGAGGTCGATCTTAGAGCTCTTGTCGATATCCAGAGTAATGTGCGTCTGGCTCACGGTTTTGAACCCGGCCTTGTCTACCGTAACCGTATATACGCCGGGCTTCAGATAGGTGGCGGTATAGTCGCCCGCCCCGGTGGTCTTGACGATGAAATTTTCTCCCGTATTCTCATTGTGGATAGTCACGGTCGCCCCGGCGATTACCGCGTGCGAGGTATCGGCCACATTTCCCACGAACTGCTGGGTTGACTGAGCTGCTGCTGGGCGGGCAAGCATCATCAGGCAGAAACACATCAGAACGAGAGTGCTTCGCACCAGGCTATTGGCAAGCGACTTTTCCGTACGGATCGAGGAAGCAATGGGTGGCGTTTGCATAAATATCTCCAAGTCTTTGGCACACGTGGGGAACTCATAGCGTTCTGCGGGATGTTCTAGCTCGTTCTGACCGCATACTGCGAGCACCAAGTTTGCTGTATTACCTTGCTTTTTGACAACGTTGTCAATGGACAGGCAAAACTGTACCCGAACGGAATTGCGTCTGTCAAGAAATTTAAATAGCTTGCGAAATATCGCGGACGGGGATGTTTGTCCTTCCGCCCAATGCTCTTGACCCACCCCGACGTCGCAGTGTCTGAGATGAACCACATATGTCTAAGTCCGTCGCTAGCGTTCCGCTAACAGCCGCAGGACTGTCGGATAATCAAGCTCGTGGGCAGAACGACGGCACGGGGCTGCCCGCCTGGGCCCTTTAGGCGCTCGAAGAGCAATCTTGCGGACTCGCGTCCCAGCATCTCAGCAGGCTGTTGAACAACCGATAGCCCAGGCGTCAACATGTCCGCCAGTTCAAAATCATCGAAGGAGAACATGGAGATATCTCGACCAGCCGTCTTTCCAAGTTGGCGCAAGCCACGCAAAGTGAGCATGGTACAAACCCAATTCAGGGTAATAATAGCGTCGGCGTCCTGAAGGCGAAAGACCTCCTCCGCGAGCCAATCCGCAGTCAGCCAACTCTCGTGCTCTACAAGACATACCCTTGGCTGAAGAGACGCTGCTTTCATCCCCGCCCTGTAGCCAGCGACTCGTTCCTTGCAGGTATAAAGGTGCGGGCGTGCCCCAATGGCGACAATCCTGCGCAAGCCATGACCCGCCAAATGCTCAGTCGCCTGTCGGGCGCTGCTACGATTGGTCACCGTTACAGAGTCGAGTTCGACATCTCGGAGCAACTGGTCGAACGTCACAACATGAACGCCGGCGGGGATGATATCACTGAAAGTATCCACTCGACTGTCGGCCGGCGCGATCACCAAACCATCTATTTGCCGGCCCACTAAGGTCTGAATTTCCGACCGTTCCGCATCGACGTCGCCGCCGGAACTCGCAAGAATGACCACGTACCCATTGGCCCGCGCAACTTCCTGTAGTCCATGCACCGCATTGGCTGTGAATGGATCGGAGAGATTTGGCACGATCATTCCGATGGCTGCCGACCTTTGTGCCTTCAGTCCGCGAGCCAGTGCGTTCGGCCGATAGTCGAGCCGTTCCATGACAGCACGCACCCTCGCCGCCTTCTCTTCGCTGACATTTTTTGAGTTATTCAGAACTCGGGATGCGGTCTTAAGCGAGACGTCAGCTTCTCGAGCAACGTCTACCAATGTGGGCGCCTGACTCTTTGTTATCGCCATCTGTCACCCATTTCCGTCACCAATCCCTAGTGAACCTATTCCCGTCAGCGCTGTCCGTTGCAACGGCAGAACCAAGTACAGTCCCCCGTGTCTCCGGATACCAGAGCAACACAACAATAATCTGCAGAACCATCATTAAGGCGAAAAAGTAGAAGGTTCGGATCGATGAGGCATGTTGCGCCATCGGAAAGGTTGAAACCAGAATAGCATTCGCAATCCAATGCACCGATGAGCCGTATCCCTGTCCCGCCCCACGTACTCCCGGCGGAAACAACTCACTTAGGTACACCCAAACGACTGTTCCTTGAGAAAACGCGAAGAACGCGTTGTATGCAACGAGGATGGACAGATACAACAACGGAGCGAAATGATGCGGGATAGCGAGGCCCAGGCTAAGTAGGCACGCTGCCATTCCAGCGGAACCAAGAAATAAAAGTGGCTTGCGTCCTAACTTGTCAACGAATGCCATACCAAGCAAAGTCGTCGCCAGACTGAGGCACGAGATCAGGACTGTATACGTATGCCCTAAGGAGAGACCAACACCCGCGCTGGACAGGATATCTAAGATGTACAACAACAGGATATTCACACCCGAGAGTTGATTGAAGATCGCGATGCTCGTTGCCAGCAGGATGGGACGTCTGTTCCTCCAACGAAATAGCCTTTCATGACGAGAAGATCCGTCGGAATCCGCCGCAGAAGGGTTAGCGGATGCCGCCTTCTCGCTGTCGCCAGTGGCGGGTTCTCCCTGACGCATTAGCAGCAGCAGAAAAAGCAGAGCTACCGCGGGGACAACTCCCCCGCCTAAGCTACATTTCCATAGAGCATTTGAGGCTGACAGGTGTGCGAACATCGATCCGACGGAGAACGCGACCACTACTCCTGCGCCAACCTGAACCTGGAACAGGCTGACTAATCGCCCGCGCAGGGCAATCGGCGCCAATTCAGAAAGATAGAGCGGGCACCCAACTGTAAAGCCCCCAATAGCAGTTCCGCACAGGAATCTCATGACGAGAAAAAAAAACCACTCCGACGAGACCGGCAGAGCGATCCCGATCGCCGCAAGCGCATAAAGGAGCGAGGACCCGGCAATCAAATCCCGCCGCCCAATATTGTCCGCAAACCGGCCCGCAAGGAGAGACCCGCAGATGGTTCCCCACAGCGAACACGAAACGGTCAGACCGAAAACTGCAGGCCAAAGCTGGAATTGATCTCTGAGGCTTTGGGTTGAAGCAGAAAGCGCTCCAAGATCGTACCCAAAAACGAATCCGCCTGACGAACCAACCAGGGCTGCCGTGATCAGGCGCTTGTTCAACCGAGATACCTCAATCCCAGCACGTCGCTGATTCGCAGAATAGCCTACCCTGTCTCAATGGTCATTCTACCGGGCCGACCAACCCGAGAGGGCATCTCTGAATTCAGTACCCCTTTCAATTACGAAGCGGCGATTTATACTACGCTTCATCCACTTGGTCAGGAGAGATCAATCCCCAAGCCGCTTGATCCATTTGCCTGCTCTCAACCTCGTCGCGATCACAAATCATCCCGCAGCAACCCTCAATTACGGTGTGGAGTGATGCGCGAGCATCTCTTTATGGGGAGCAACAGTATCGGGGCTCAAACTATGAAGAAGCTCTTCGTCTCTATTGTTCTTATCGCCACAAGCGTCCCTGTGTACTCGCAGCAAGCAGACGTGCTTCCATCAGATGCCTCGCCTGGCGATAGTAAGACACCCAAACGAACTTTGACAGATTGGTCGGATCTAACTCGGTACAAGAAGGACAACGCCGCTCTCAATCCGCCGATTCAGGACGAGAAAAGAGTTGTGTTCTTTGGATCTTCGACCATTGACAATTGGGGACGCAAATTTGACTCCGTATTCTTCCCAGGAAAGCCGTACGTAAATCGAGGTATTTCCGGGGAGACCACTCCTTAAATGCTCCTCCGCTTTCAGCAGGATGTCGTCGCCCTCAGGCCTGCCGCTGTCGTCTTCCTGGGAGGGACGAACGACGTTGCCGGAAACACCGGACCCATGACACTGGAGATGACAGAGGACAACATCTGCTCCATGGTGGCGGTCGCACAGGCCAATGGCATCAAAGTAATTCTCGCCTCACAGCTTCCGGTCAAGGAGTTTACCTGGAACAAGGATGTGCATCCTGAATTGGAGCTTCTCGCACTCAGCGCTTGGGAAAAACAGTTCGCAATCGTTAAGCATCTGGGCTACGTCGACTACTACAGTGTGCTTGTAGGTCCTGTGCCTCGCCAAAATTATGATCTGCCGCGCAATCAGTCAGATAGGAGTGTAGCCGGTTTCGCCTGTCTTTCCGTGTCAAACTGGCTCCATGCTGCGCCTGCTGAGGCTTCTGTTCGTATTGTTTGGCCTCGCCAAAACTCCATCCGACCGAGAAATCGCAAGTCTTAACGGTTAGGAGCCGCCCGATCCACCAACCCGCGGCCAGGATGGAAAGCTATGAAACTAAAGGCCGACGGCATTTTGGCGAGGCACAGCCAAGAGTCAAAATGCCTCAATCGCTCTTCCATCATATTTGCTCAAGGGAAGGCGTAGTTTTGTCAGGCTCGCCACTATCTCCCTTTTCAGTTGTAGATATTGCTTTTTTGGATTCCCAAGCCAGGCGTCTTATCGAAAAGACCCCGCTCACGTGGGTGCTCCAAACAGGTCTGCGCACCGACAACCAGCACACGCGTTGAACTAGTCTAGGGCTTAGGAGTCGGATAGAGATTCGATAGTCGGGGCAGTGAGCGCTGATCTCCGGCCTAAAGCTTCTCGTCCCAACATCTCAGCCGGCGGTTGAACCAACCGATAACGCGGGCGTCCGACATGGAAGCGAGATCGAAACCACCGAAGACAGGCGGGATCTCCACAGGCCGTCGCGGCCTTCTACTTATGCGACAGATGCGTCCCGGTCAAGGATACTGCTGCGGAATGAGGAAGATAAGATGGGTCGTCCGCCTCGCCCACGAAGATAGTGCGGCTTCCGAAGTCCGTGACCCATTGCTGGCCCGACTCGCTCCAGTATTGAAAGGAACGTTGATCTAGATTTATGGTCAAGTTCTTTGCCTGTCCTGGTTCCAGATATATCCGATCAAAGCCGCGCAACGACCGCACAGCTTGTTGCACGCCGTCAATCTTGGGCCCAGGACCCACATAAACTTGTGGCACCGCTGCGCCTCCAATTCGTCCTGTGTTTCTCACATCAAAGGTCACAGTGACGGTACCATCGTCATTCGCCTTGAGTTTCAGCGACGAGAACGAGAACGTTGTATAAGACAATCCGTACCCAAACGGAAACTGCACCGGCAGGCCTAGCTGGTCGTAATATCTATAACCCGAGTAGATGCCTTGGGACTCCGTGGACGGGTTCTCGCCCTTGCCATTTAGACGACTTGGATGGGTTCCCGCCGTGTCACCCGGGTAGAGCCCTGCTGCCTGGTTGTAGCCTTCAACAGTGTCCGTGTTGTCTTTGGGCCAAGTTACAGTGACATGCCCGCTCGGGTTAGCCTGACCGAGCAGCAGACGCGCCGTTGCCGTGCCACCTTCCTGGCCAGCGTGCCACATGTTCAATACCGCCTTGATGCTTGGATCGTTGATCCACTCTTTGACAACAATTGGTGTTCCTGTGTTTAGAACAACCACTGTGTTTGGATTCTTCGCCGCCACAGCTTTGACCAATTGCAACTGTTTACTGTTCAGCGAAGAAACCGCGGTCGCACTCGGGACGGTGTTACGTCCCTGGTCATCGACAAACACCAGTGCGAGCGCCTTGCCTTCCGCTGCAGCAGCCGCGTCGACGATGTCGCCGTTGGTACGCGAGATGGCGAAGCGAAAGCTCAACCTTGAACTTGAGGGCATACCCGTTGAATCAAGGGTGAGCGTTACCCTATGCCAGCCGACACTGGGCGAATCACTACACGCTACGATCGGTTCCGGCGACCTCGACTTTTTTTGCAGCACCGCCGCACATTGCCGGTTCCTTAGGCCCCTCTCGATATACCCACCGTTCGTCGGAGAAACAACCACGGACATATTGCCGTAATACTGCCCCTGATAGAAAGACTCCGAATTCACCAGGGTCTTAGCGCTGTTATCCAGAGTGAACCTGACGCTTGCATCGGGTATGTCGGCGCTGTGCTGAACGCGGAATACATAGGAGTCGACCATCGGAACATAGATCCAACCATCCCAGTGGTAAACTTTGCCGCCATTCAATTGGTCGCGAGATGACACGGATGAGTAGTCTACATTCGGATCGACGCGCTCCTTGACAAGGCTATCGACAGAGGAGCCCGAAGAAAGCTGCAGGCCGCTCTTGGCGTCACAAGCGGTACCCGGAGCCGCCGCCGGCGCCGAGCCACTTGTAGGCACGCTGTTAAGTACATTGCATGGGACTGCCTGGCCGGAAGGAGAATTTGCCGGCGTATAGGTAAAGGCAGACCGCGCTCCACTAAGTGCCTGGAGTTGTTGCAGCGGGCTTATTGCGTTGCTATCGGCGAAACCGGCGGCGCCTTCGTTGTTTGGGTTCGCGACCAAAAACTCAGCGCCGGGGCCACTGACAGCGATTCCACGCTTCAGATCGTCAGGTGTAATCGGCAGAGCTTGCTTTTCATTCTTGAGAAGTACAGCCCCTTCTTCCGCTACGCGCTCGGAGATTGCGGCGTCGCCGTTCTTGGACCCGAGCTCCGGAGGTCCAGTCTTACTGCCCTCCGGAATCGGCGACAGGCCGCTACGATCCGTTCCGATACCGCCTGGGTTCTTACAATCGGCGCTCGTGTTGTCGCAGCCAATAAATCCGAACCTCTCCTCTTGATAGAGAACTCTCGCCAGTGCCTGGTTGAACACAGACAATGGAATCATACCGCTCACCACGGCATTGGCCACGCTGCAGCCGGTGGCAGGACAGCCTGGACCAGGTATTCCTGCGACATGTATGGCTCCAGGTTCACTGCACGAAACCTTGTTGCCGGTTATGTCAGCGCAGGTGCTGCTGGTCGAATCGATCCCCCGATCAGAGCCGTTTTCAATACCCTCGGGATTCGTGCCGTTTAGATATGTTGCAGATGGATCTTCGCGATCATCCCCCTGGAGAAAACCCAGCGAGCTATGCGCACCACCATAATCTGATCCGACAAAGACCTTTGAACCCCAGAGGTTTCGCAGCACATATGTCAATGTGAGCGGATTCTCACAAGCGTAGTGAATCTCATTGAGTGGCCAGGTCTTCGTCGACCCACCCAAGAAAGGACTGGGCTGGGTAAGAGTATCAACTTGTTTATTCAGATATGGCGATGCGTCCCTAAACTTTTGATAGGAACACATGATCGACGACGCTCCACCCTCTTTGAGCGCGAGCTCGTAGGGCGTGAGAATCACTTCGTGTAGAGCCTGGTCTTGAACGTCGGTGAAATTACCGTCGGCACCGTAATAAACTGCGTAGTGCTTGAGCTGTGACATTAGGCCTTGGCCTTGAATCCCGTTGATCTGCGCGGCTGAGATGACGCCGTTCAGAAACGGGTCCTCACCCGGCGTATGGTGCCCGCGACCCCAGTTGATGAATACATCCGTGTCCGCCTGTGGCCCCAGAAGTCCGGTCACCATCAACTCGCGGCCTTCCCGGCCTTCAACCTGTCCCATTGCGTTGGCGAGGTTGCGGTCGAACGACGAAGCCAGCATGAGCATAGAAGGCAAGCCGGTTGCCTTTTCAACGTTCGGCCCCGAGACGACATTGAGCCCGAGTCCGTCAGAAAAGCATAGCGGCATGATGCGGGGGCTCGTGATCGTCTTCAGATTCACGTTGGCAAGGTTGTGACAGGTCGGATTCGACCCCTCTGGGTGATCGTATGTTCCGCCATGGGTCGACAGAAGGATGGAGGCGTTTGCTAATTCGGCTGGTGTCGGGGGATTATGGGCCTCTAGTTGTCCGATGAGCTTAAGAACTAGTGGCGTGTAGGGCGCTGATGGGTCTTCCGCTGGCGACTTTACGGGGGCTGGGAGCACAACTGGCAGGGAATAAGGCACTCCGGGATTGGCGACCGGCGCATCTTGGGCAGTTAGGCTGCCCGGATAGAAAGAAAGAAGCGACACACTAATGCAGATCGCCGCCACCACTCTGGCTTTCACTGTTTGGCAGATAGTGGGACGTAACGTTTGCTGAAACATGGAAACCTCACAGCACTCAATTTCGACAGTCGAAGACTAGAAAGGGTAACGCCTCAGCGCTCTCAGGCGTCAGTTTCGACAAGCTGCAGATAGAAAGACAACGTTGTCTAATTGCACTGAAAAATTATACGCTGGCAGAGTAGCTGCTTCCCCTCTCGCTCAAACCGGAAAAGATGATGTTCCCTCGGGACCACACCAGGCATACTTCCGATCAGCTTCATTTGGAGACGAAAACCGCCATTCCTCGGGAGTCGTTCCACTCGTCGGATGTAATGGAAATCCGTGCCCACCTTGTGAAGCAAGGAACATCGCATCTTTCATCGCGGACTTTATCTCCGGCGTAACAGCAGTTGGATCCGGCGAGAGAAAGAGCGACGTTCCGCTCCGCGCTACCACGTCCATCCATTGGCTCGTTACCCGCCAATCGACCGACGAAGTGACAGCGACGCAGTCTGGGTCGATATGCGAGAGAGTACGATGCTGGACAATTCGATGCGCAAGGCCGTTCACGCCGTAGCGTCTGGTTCGTTCCCAGTCGTGTCCGCTTGTGTCATCCGCGATTCGCTGCGATTCGAAGATCCCGGCTGCCAGGTGGCCGACCGTATTACAGCCAAGGATAGTTGTTCGTTCCCCTGCCGCAACACGAATGGCTTGGTACAGGTCGCGGACGATCTCTGCGTTCGTGCGCGATCTGTCATGAAATTGCCAACCCGGACGGGTGATTCCACTGGACATTTCCGATCCCCATCGTCCGAACAACTCATAGGTCGTGAAGTCGTGTTTAAGGAAATCGTATCCCCACCGAACTGGCGTATGCACGGAACTCACGACTTCGTTGAGAGCATCCGGATGTGTCGGATCGAACGCTAAATTGTTGTGAGGCGCGCCACTCCCGAAACGTTTATCCGGCAGCAACCAAGACTCGGGCGTCGCGGCTGTCGCTCGGAGCGGTCGAATCCAGAGGCCAGGCTGCAACCGACGAGTTCGAATCTGTGATGCGAGATCCGACATGCTCGGGAACCGGCCAGTATCCTGCCAACCGTCATCAATCACAATGTGAGGTCGGACTTTGCCTGTTGGTGCCAACGAAGCGATCAGGTCTGAGTCGCGAAGAATGCCCGCCGCGGAATTCTTGCCATAGGCATAGTTCCAGTCATTTAAACCGTAAAGAGGTTCAGTCGGCAGGCGAGGAGCAGGGCACATTAGCCTGCAGAACTCGTGTCCAGCCCGCCAGATCGGCTCCCCTTTCGGTCCCATCCGCGTCACGACACTGCAGGCATGGAGTTCCCGGCTTCCCAACTCGGTAGCTTCTCCGCCATTGTGTAGATCGATGGACGGCGTTATTCCTTCGCTGTCTCGCTGCCAGAAACAGAATGCTGAAGGTTGAGTCTTTACTCCGTACCCATTGGTCCGTTCTCCATCGAAGGTGAGGAAGTACCACGGCATCACTCGGTCTGGGATTGTTCCCCGCCACTCGAGATCTCCATAGCTTCTCTCCCAGTGATCGCCAATCGAGAGCAACCCCTCGCTCTCTCTACCTTCCCAGCGAAGATGAACATAGGTGAGATTTTTTCCCTCATTCATTACGTTGATCGGCAACTCGCTGTGAATGCCCGCACGTACGGGCTCCGCCGATACGTGGATGCCGAGACATGTCCAAGCCTGGGCGGAGTGTTGCATTTTCACAACGTCCCCCCTGCCGAATCGGGCAGTAACGTGATCGGGGGGGCGCAATAGATCAAGGCCCCGAGTGTTAGTACCCTTGTGAGGCGCGTGAATAGCCTGAGTCGCGGACGCGCCAACTGACACGGTCGATGCAGCCGCGGCGGCGACCGTCTTCAAGAAATCTCTGCGGTTTGCTTTACCTAATCCCATAGTCACTTCGTTAAAGGGTTGAACAGCGCTTCACTAGTGCACCTGCCAAGGCGAACACCAACTCATTCAATCGAAGACTAGTTTGCTGCACTCACGCGCAGCATCAGCACCCCATGTGATGGGACCTTGGCGGCATAGACACCATCGTGGAATGCTACGCTCGCATGGGTCCACAGATTGCGAGCTGACTTCGCCGGGGCGTCTAGTCCAAGGTCGCTCGCCTTTATGGTAGCCATAGACTCACTTGCGCCCATGTTCACCACACCCACGGCAACCGAGCCATCAGCCAGCGGCTTGACCCACGTCTCCATGTCTCCACTCTTCACCGGTGTTGCCTGTTTGCCCAACGCATCTTGATCGACCGCAATGACCTCATGATTCATCAGAATCTCTTTGATCGCCGGTGTCATGTTGCGGATGTCGTTGCCGGCGATCAACGGAGCCGCTGTCAATGCCCACAGGCTCATATGCGTCCGGTACTCTTCGTCGGTCATCTTCCCGTTGCCGATCTCGAGCATATCGGGATCGTTCCAGTGTCCCGGACCCGCATAGGGAGCGGTGTGGGCCTGCTTCTCAATGTTCGAAATCATGCTGGTCCAGTTATCGCTGATGTCGCCCGTCGTGCGCCAAAGATTGCCGCCTACCTTCGCCCCCCAAGTCTCAACGTTGCCTACGCCGTACTCGCAGAGGCTATAAACAATGGAGCGGCCGCTCTTGAGAAGAGCGTCACCCATCTTCTGGTAGAGCGGCTGAATGGAATCGTTGCTGTAGATCATGCGCGCACCACACCAATCGTACTTAAGGTAGTCGATGCCCCATGATGCGTATGTTTTCGCATCCTGCTCTTCATGCCCGTAGCTGCCTGGGTACTCGGCGCAGGTACGCGGCCCGGGCGAGGAGTAGATACCAAACTTCATGCCTTTCGAATGAACATAATCAACCAGTGCTTTCATGTCCGGGAACTTCTTGTTCGGGACAAGGTTTCCCTGCGCATCTCGCACGCCTTCCCAGGTGTCGTCGATGTTTACGTAGACGTAGCCAGCGTCGCGCATGCCGTTCACTACCATCGTATCGACAACCTCGCGGACGGTCTTGTCGTCGATCTTGCTCTGGAACTGGTTCCAGTCATTCCAGCCCATCGGCGGAGTCTTCGCGAGTCCGTTGTACGGCACATCGTGCAAGGCCGGTGGTGTCGTATACGCCGGATATTCATCGCCGAGTTTGGCTGGCACAGCCACCATCTGGTCAGTGTCCCGCGTCAGGTGCAACTCATTCGCGACTAAGTCGCCCACCACTAGCAGCCCGTGGTGCAATGGGCCTGATTTTGGCATGGCTGTGTTTGTAGCTTGATGG
>OBLU010003261.1_pt1 | contig 14692 bp, 27 predicted proteins | sample 1518681 | NCBI WGS metagenome assembly OBLU01 (sample SAMEA3539304, study PRJEB22396) | soil metagenome | biome: tundra; feature: field; material: soil | place: USA | collected 2010-05 | depth 0.15 m
GCTTGCCAGGCAATCAGGCATTCGCGGATATAATCAATGTCCGATAACAGGTATAGGGTCCGCTTGGCGGCAGGCATAACGGAAGGTCTAGCACGGTCGGGCTCTGGCAGTCAACCTGCCTCGCACGTGTGGCCGGGGAAAATTCCCAAGCGGTCGGCGCGGTTGACCCGGCGCGTGTGCTACGCGGCTCCTGCCTCCGAATTTCCTCTCTGCTTCCCGCAACGGTAGCTAGGCCGTTCCTAGGCGTTTCCTGAGGCTCATGGCGAGGGGCTGGGCAAAGCACACTGCCATGCAGATCACCTCGCCAGCGGTAAGGAAAGGGGCAAGGCGAAGGCATGGCGAAGGTGGGGCGGGTGGCCTGGGCAGTTCCCAGGGCAGTCTCACAATGAGATTGGGTAATGGGTTTCCCCTAAGTCTCACATTGCGACTATCGCTAAGCGTATGCAAGGGAAAGGGTTCCGCACCTGCGAGGTACACCGCTGTGGACAGGTGCCCCCAGGGCTGGAAGAAGGCTCATTTGCAGGGGATACCCCGCCATGCGAATCTGCCAGGGGACTCTCCATTGCCCACTCGCCTAGCAGTAAGCCTAGCGTTTGCATAGCGATACGCGGGGAGGAGACTGACTGAGGTCGGTGAATGGGGAGGCTGCTTGGCAGGCGCTAGGCTACCGGCAGGGAGGTGGGTAGGGCAGACCGCATGGCGAACCGCTGCGCGTCTCCTCTGTCGTCTACAGGTGGCGGGTCTTCACGGGTCGGATTCGAAGCGTATCGTGTACGCAGTAGTCCCGCGCCCTCTAGGCTTCTTCGCGTACGGTGACATTGCAGCTTGGGTTTGGAAATGATTCTCAGACATTGTGAATCTCCTTCATAAATATCGTTGTACTTCAAAAGTGTGCCGCGTGTTGTTCTACGCGGACTTTGGGGTAGGTTCTACTTCTTGATTGCCGAGTGTTCTGGATTGGGGTCTAAGCCCATCTGCTCCATTACCTCAGGAGATAGGCCACGGCGCATGTCACTAGAGGCGTACTTCTCAGGCACCGTAGGAAGAGAGATTGATGGTCGTCCCTTAGGCATTACAGGGTCATACGGTTTGTATGGGTAAGCTGCCTTCGCGGCTGCCATGGCTTCCGCATTGGTTGGTCCAGGCAATGAGATAGACTTGTTAGCGGCTACCTTCAGTGCATAGGCTTCCTGAGCGGCGAAGTAAGACTCGTTCTTGCCTTCACTTTGTTTAAGTGACGCAGCAATGCGATCTTCTTGCAACTGGTTAGCCGCATGTTCCTCTAACAACACGCGGTCTAGTCTTTCTTTGCGTTGTGCGGCTTCCTTCTGAAATTCAGTTTCCATTATGAGTCCTTCTTCTGAGTCTCTTCTTGCGTGCTTCCTCGCGCTGTTGCTTGGGTGTGTGCCATGCACAGTTGCTGGGCTTATAATCCCCAATGTCACCGAAACGAGAGAGCGATGTACCTGCTGGGCGTGGTCCCATGTCCGCTAGAAAATTCACGAACTTTAACCAGAGTGTGCATACTCGTACATTGGTGTATGCTGCGTGCTTTCCATCGTGATTTCCAGAGCGAGAGCGCATAGACACCCACGTTCTGTACTCAACAGTCTTGGTAAGACCATGCGTTGTAACTGCGATGTCGTGAAGTTCCCGTTGCTTGCAGCCACAACTTAGTTGGTCACCTCTCTGGAGAACATCGAATCGTATAGTGAATCGTTTTCCGCATGCTGTACACAAACACAGCACCAATGGGTGCTTGTTGTTATCGTAACCAGAGCGTGCTTTCACTGCAATGAAACCAAACGTACTACCAACTAGTTGTCTTAACTTATGAAGACAGTGACCACTCAAGAACCGTGTTGGTTTACCTTTGATGTTTCCATAACGTGTTTTCGTTGCTAGTGGTGTTGGTTTACCACAGCCACATTCACACAGTTTGCCTTTGTCTCTCACTGTTGTTTCCTTCCTTAGAAAGTTCGCACAGGGATGTGTCTAAGGCACACCCCTGCGCTGTCGCGTAGGAGCTACCCACGCGCATCTTATTATTTACGCCAAGTTACAAATTTTACGGACTTGCCGTCTGTACTGCGCACGAAGCCTTTACCACTGATCTGAAGCACCTGAAGGTCGTTGGACGTATAACTACGACCACCAATTTTCACATCGCTCCTGATCAACGCTTCTGGACGGCTGGCAACGTAGATTGGTTTTCCCGTAGCAACTGAAGAGGCTGCGGACTTCGCTGCAGCACCCTTAGCGGCAACCGCAGCGGCTTGCTTACCAGCGGCTGAACCACCCTTGGCATAACCGGGGTACCTTGTCTGGACTACTTGACGAACGAGGGCATCTCCATGGGACTGTAGCCATGCACTGTGTACCCCGACCACCTTTGCACGGTCAACAGTCTTTGCAGACCATAGACTTTTCATCTGACTCTGGTAGGCTTTGTCAGCCTTCAGGTCTCGGTACAAGCGATCCTTGATTCCATTGCCAAGGTCAATCTTAGTTTCACGGGACCAGTCTTTGAAAAACGGCAGTCTCAAGAAGCCACCGAGGTACTTACCTAGCACCGTGTTGGTGGTAGACTCACACTCTTCAGAGGTACCGTTTTCAACTTTGCCTCGCTCTGCCTTGGCGCTTTCAGTTTCCTTAGTGGTGCGCTCTGCTTCCCAAGCGGCACGTTCCTTGGAAATCTTAGCGCTCTCGCCTTGCTCATCGCGTAGGTTCACATAGAAGTCTGCAATGTTCTTGGTAATAGTCTTGGCTGTTGCCATGTCGTTTGCTAGGAGTGCCTTGTGAAGGCTGTTAAGAGCCCCCGGCATACCTGCCTCGTCCATGCCTTGCAAGAAAAGTGGTTTCGCAACCTGATCGTAGTAAGCGGTAGCATCGGCTTCTTTAAGGTGCTGGACGAAGTTGGATACAACTTTTCCGTACATACCTTCTTTGCCTTGCGCTTGCATGTCATCGTAGACATTCTGGCTCAGGCTGGGATCGGCGGCGTACAGAAGTTCATCTGTGGCCCCGACTGCATCGAATGCTTCGGTATGCTTAGCCAATGACTGGCTCAGTTCACCAACAGTCTTTACCCCTGCTCCTGCTAGAACATCTCGTAAACCAGATACTCCACCTTCGCCTAGCATAGGTTTCATGGCATAGTATCGCTGTGCAATGCCATTCATCTCACGAGCCATCTTGGCGTTCTCTGGGTTAGACGCCTTGAATGCCTGTAGGGCCTTCGTTACGTCCTTCGGAAGAGGATCGCCGGACTTGTCCGTAGCGCCTGCGGCTTTGGCGACTGCATCTGTTTTAAATTTCTCTTGCTGCTCTGGTGTCTTTTCAGAGCCGTCTGCATTGGTTGTTTCGTTCTCTGTGCTTTCCTCTTCATGTTGTTCTGAGGAAGAGTCGATTACCGCTAGGTCTGTATCGCCTGCGGCTGGGGTATCTGTTGTTGCTGTGGTTGTGTCTGTTGTTACTGGTGTTGAGTCAACGACGCTTGCTGCGTCGAGTAAACCTGTGTCCATTGCTGACATTGAGTCCTTACTTTCGTGGCGCTGTGCGCCGTGAGTTGGTGTTGCTAATGCTCCGTGTCTGAGTCACGGATTGAGTCCTGTAATCTGTGGTCTTGTCTCTTTTTCCTGAATTACAAGGCTTGCACAGAGGTTGAATGTTGTTGCGGTAATTCGTTCCACCTTTGGAGAATGGAATCACATGATCTGGTGTGAGTCTTCGTTTCCTGTGGCAGCGCAGACATACATTTCCATACATCTTGCAAAGTGCAAACCACTGAGCACCTGTCCACTTGCCGGGAGCACCATAGTACTTGGCATGGCGTGTGGCGTTGTTAGCACTCATATTTGCACGGTGCTTTCTAGGGTTATTCTTTCTCCACTGCTGGGTGATCTGTGCTGCCCTTTGTTTGTGGGTTCTCGCCCAGTTACGGTTGTCGCGTCGTGCCTTGTTGATGTTGTTGTTGCGCCATTTGAGAGAAGCCTTGCGATGTGCTTCTTTCTTCTGTTTCTTCGTCATTGTTCCCTCCAAGGAACGAACCCCGCAGTGTTGGAGCACCGCAGGGCTCTAGCCCACGCTGATCAAGGCGTGAGATGTTATGAAGTTGTTTTTGAGTCGGTGTTACCTATTCCATTGTGAAGCGGGGGTAATGGGCGGCAGAGTCGGTATGAGTCTGTGCTCGCGCCTTTGCTTGAAGCCGAACGTTTCCTGCTCTGCAGTCGGTGAGGAGTACCTTGCAGTTGGCTTGGGTACTGCTACTTCAGCAATCTCAAGCATCTCGATACAGTTGAGTGCTGGGTGTCTAATGCCCAACTCGTTGTGCTCACTCGCATTGGTGAACTTACGCTTTTTACGCCGCGACATGTTCATCATCTTCTTCCTGCTTTGGTTCGGGCAGGATAACTCCATCTACGAGGCTGTACGCTGAAGGTTCCTTATCGTACATAGTTTCCTGTCTCAATCTATGTAGGAAGGTTTCAGGAACGTAGTAGCGGTCTTTGTTTTCCTTAGCAAACGCACAGAGTGCTTCGTTCTGAATCCATTCACTCTCTGGAATGCCCTTTGCCAGTACTTCGAACCTGCTTGGCACAACCTTGGGGTCAATCGTCCTGCCACTGCCAAACGCTTGCTGTTGCTTAGTCAGTTTACGCATTGGCTTCTTGACTTTCCAGCAACTGGCTAATCATTTCCAATACGCCGTCTGCTGACATCGGCTTAGCCTTTGCCATTGCGACCACATCGCGTGCTGCTTGCATAAGTGGAGTTTCTTGCCATGCTGCTCCGAGGTCATCCAACTTCATAGGACCAACGGATATGTGCATTTTGGTCTTTGAGCAACTTCTCAAGTTGGGTGCTTACTGACATGTCTACAAACCGTTGCGCTTTTCGGTTAGTCTTCTTTGGCGTGGGCACGGGAGTAGGCAACGCAGTCTGCACTGTAGATGTACTTGGACCGAACTCTTTTATATCTTCGGTGCGGTCGAGTTTCATCTGACGTTGTGCGTTCTGCTCCGATGTCATTCCTTGGTAGTCTGGTGCCGCCACTGTTTCATCTTGGGTTGGTGGGGCGAACAGCCGAGACAAGGGTAACGGCAGTGAAGATAATGTGATAGGCTTTGCTTCCTCTGAGGAGGCGAATTCATCGTCTGGACTTAGCAGTGCACGTTGCAACTCTGCCTCAAGAGCGTACGCCTTGGCGTTTTCTTCTTTGATCTTCTCAAAAAGAGCCTCTGCCTTCTGACGAGACAATTTCTCCGCTGCGGCCTGGGCGTTTCTTTGTTCGATCTGTAGGCGTCCCGCTTCGTTCTGTCTATCAATCTCGGCTTGCTGCTCTGCTTCTCTAGCCTTGCGCTTTTTCTTTAGCTCTTCTAGGATTAGCCGCTCCTGAGCCTCTTCGTCTTTCCTTTTTGTGGCCGATGCAGATATAGCGTCAATCTGCTTCTGTGCACGTTCAGACTTGGCCTGTTCAATCTGTTGCTGCAGCTTTTGCTGCTTGATTGCCAGTTCAGCTAGTTGCTGTTCCGGCGTTAACTCTTGCTGTGTTTCTTCCATAAATTGAGTCCTTTAGAAAATGCCTGTTTTCGATAGTACTGTGATCATTATCTGGCGTGAATGACTACCATTGGTTGGGACGGCCACGAGTGTGCAGTAGATGGGACCATCAATTACGCTAGGATCAGAAGGTGGTCTGTAATGTGTCGAAAAAGAAGGACCAACCGTAACCGTGGGTACAGTTTCGGTCCCATCCAAACTACCATTCCACCACGTGCTATTCTTTCCACCATAAAAAGTGGCGGTGCCTTGAGGGTTTGTAGACTGTCCACCAGAGGGGGTCAAAGTGAAGAGGCACTGAATGGGTACACCGTTGTCGTCGTAGCTATAAATTACCAAGCCATCGCTGTCAGCGGCGAGCGTGATGGCTGTAGGCAGTGGATTGCCTTGTGCTGTTTGTAGGATCATTGTGTTTCCTCTTTTCCGTACTTGTTGCGAAGCCGTGTTATGCGGTCGCTGTTGTGATCTGTGTAGTAGAGTGTCCTTCGTTCTACACTGCGCTCATCACGGAGCAGGGCGGAGATTATCTTGGCACAGTCCAATGCCGTTTTCTCTGGTCGGGAGCTACGCCAAGTCTTGGCCTTTTCCAATGCCGCCATAATCTGTGCATCGGTGTTTGAATTCCACATTCCTATAAAGCGGCGGTCAGGAAGTTCCTCACCAAACGTCATAAAGAAGTATTTGGCGATGGGAAGTGTGCTTATGTTCATTGCTGTCCTTTAAGAAGTTGATTACCCACGGGGTTCGGAATGCGCGTGGGTCACTGAGTCGCCGTGGCTTCTCTCGCCTGCGCCCGTTCCCCGTGGGTTGACTTCGCGGTGACTTACGTCACGACGAAAACTTGTGTTGTTGAACTTTACGATGCGCTATACGCATTGCCTGCGGCAGTCACAATTGAGCCACCAGAGGACTTGAGCGTGACTGTTAGTTTTGCGCTCTGCCCACTGCCTGAAATCGAGGTAACAACGCCTTCAACGGTCACATCATTGCCTGCTAGGCCGAACGGCGCTCCATTGATGCTGCGTGCAGGGTGACTGGCGTCTGCTTGATGGGCGACTGCTGCTGCATCGTTTGCGACGATGTTGAATGTTGAGGCGTCTAGCGGTGCCTGAACCGTGACCGTTGCAAGACTGCCTGAACCTGAAACCGATACGACTTTAGCTACGATGGACACGCTGTCATTAACACTGACAGTGCCACCGTTATTATTGATTCCTGTACTCATTTTCTTTTCCTTTGTGGTGCTGAAATTGGTATTGGGAAGGCCCCACACGTAAGAGAGGGACAAAGAACGTGTAGGGCTCTCTTTGGCGCAGACTGTTGATTTTAGGTCTGCAAACTTGCTTAGTTAATTGTGATGATGAGCGACCGTGCTGGAGAGCCATCTGCAGGCGTAACGATGAGCACTGCATGCTGTTGTCCCTGCCATGATTGCGGGGCGTTCTTTGGTAAGTAGTAAGTCACGGAGGTTCCTGTGGCAGTGAATACACCAGCAGAGGTACCGAGGGAGCCAATGCGCTCGCTGTACTGGAATCCTCGGTCATACGTCAGTGTCCACGTGCTGGATACTGGACCATTATCATTCGTAGAGTTGAACGTGATGGGTTCATCACCATACTTCAAGTTGATGGTCGAGGGTACTGGGTTATGCTTGATTAGTAAATTCATTGTGCCTCGTTTAGATGTTGATCAGTAACTCTCGCGTCTGATCACCTGACGTAGCAACCAGTCGTACCTTGGCGCTCATGTTTCTATTTCTGGGATTGCTGGGGTAGAAGGTTACGGATGTCCCAGTGATTGCTGTAGAAGCAATCTGTACTGAAATAGGATCGGCGGGGTCAATCCCGACAGTCGCAAAGCCGTTGACTACTGGACTGTTGAGGCTACCAGGGCGACTGGCAGAGTCGTCTGCTGCTCCAAGATACCACGTGCAGTTGACGGGTGCGTTTGTTGTCTCATCCACGGCGTAAACTGCTAAGGGATCAGACATGCTGTTCAGTGTAATCTCGACAGGCAATGCCGTGCCGTGTGGTGCTGCTGCAGATTTGAAAATCATTGTGGTACTCCTTCTAAAATCGTTTGTGCTTCTCGGACTGCCTCGCGTATAAGTTGCTCATGCTCTACTGGTATGCATAGCCGCGCATTGCTACCTGCCACGATGCACGCCAGGGCGGCTGCGTAGGCTACTTCGTTCGTGCCATGCAACGCCTTGCAAAGAAGTGCAGCATCACCACCACAGCCGTTCATAAGTAAGGTACTGGGAAAGTGCAGGTACTCGTTGACTGCTCCGCTCACCAGCACCACGAGTTGCTGCTCTGCAGTGAGATGGTGTGGTTCGGGGATGGTCAAGGGGCCTTCAATGCGGGATGCTACGTGGTAAAAAGCGAATGCTGCCTGATGTCCCCGCTCGTGGGCTTCTATTTCTTTTGACATATAATCAGAACCGTGGCGATCCAGAGCGCAAACAGTGCGCTGCCGATTACTAGGCTCACTTCAGCCGCCAGTTGCGCTTCTTGGCAGCGGCGAGTTCTGCCTCGCACTGTGTACGGGTCTCATCGGAGACCTTACAGGTGTTCTGCAACGCATCCATGAGTTCCTCGCGCTCAAGTACTTCGGTGAGCCATGGGTTTTCATCTAGGCTATATTGCAAATTGGTAAAGTGCTGCTCGTCTTCTTCTTCAATAAGGCGGTAGTCCATTGCGTCTTTCATGCTGCCTCCTGAGTCATCATTGCGTTTGTGCAAGCAAACTCTCCGAAATACTTCAACGCAGCAGTGTCGTACATTTCTTTAGCTTCCCCTTTTGAAACGGACATACCCAAATACGTTTGCTTACCATTGATGCATATTTGCGCTTTCCACTTGTTCCCTAAGATGTCCCAGCACACACCTTTGCACCCACTTATATTTCCAATGTGCATTCTTTTATTATGCATATTCTGTAACCCAGTCGCTAATCGTAGATTACCTCTGCTGTTGTTTAATCCGTTGTGGTCTTTGTGATCAACCTTCACATCCGGGTCTGTTATGTCCAAAATAAACCTGTGAAGATACTGTGGACGCCTTTTTCCATCTGCTCTACGTATGTTCCTTGTGGCGTACACAGTAGCTATGCTTCCATCTTTCCTGTGAACAACCAGCGCGTTCCACTTGTATGTTGTGACCTTCGCATAATCCCTGTTCGAGACCAGCGCGACGTAGCCTTGCGTTAATTGAATCTTTTTCATTATGTCCTCCTTCAAAGGACGAGCCACGGCAGTTGAAGGCTGCGCGTGGCTCTAGCGTGGGAACATGTCAGGCCCACGAATGTTGTTAGATGTTGTTGTTGGCTTGCTTGACTGTCACACACTTCTCAGCACATAGCATCTTTGCTCCGCTGGGGTCAAGGTAGATGTATCCAGAGATGTCCACCACATCGTTGAGTTGGATTGTTCTGCCGCTCACTGTGTCTTTGAGGTTATTGCATGCAGCTATGGGATACACTTCCTCGTTCATAAATACTCGTCCTTCTACTGTGTCTTCCATTTGAGTCTCCTTGAAATTTAAGCGGCTTTCAGAACTTGTGTGCGCGTGGGATTGTGGAACCCCCGTGGAGGTTCACCCTGCGCATTCCTACTTGCCGCCTTGTGTTCCCCTCGATGTTTAGGCATCGGGGAAATCTTGTGCCGCTACTGTCCGAGTACTTCGGACTGCGCCATGAGTCGGCGTTGCCTTGCCTGTTCTTTTGCTTCGCGCTCTTCTGCCGCAATCCCTAGCGCCCTGTTCTGGGATTCATAATCCCGAAGCAGTTGCGACAGCAGCGATTTGGCTTGGTACAGCATCCTTAGTTGTGCTTCGTTCATTGCTTCACCGTGTACGACCAAGGCCGCTTGGCAGAACGTACAAGCAGTCCCCGTGCACATGCCATGGCAAGCGCTGCGCTTCTCCGCTTGGCTGTGTCTCGCTCTCGCGTGCAGATGTCACTGTGGAGAGCGCCGGGGTGGTCCTGTACGAACTGCACGAGAAATGCCAAGGTCTGGTCTAGGACTATTGCCATGGGGTAGCCTCCTGAGTTCTCTTTGGGTAGGGCAGGTATGGAAACCTACATTCAAGGTTGGTGTTCTCAAACCACACCCAGCGTGACTTCTTGCTGTCAGTCTTCTTTGTGTAGCCGAGACGTGTTAGGAAAGCATACTTAGGTTCTGTGCCGTCCCAACCTATGCGCTTGAACTTAGTGTCAGACTTCTTGTTGAAGTGGTAGCTGGTAAAATGTGTTCTTCCATCTGGTGACGTAAAGGAGTGCTTAGGGCTTGTCTTGTGGGTTCCTATGAACTTCCAACCTACAGCCTGATAAATGGTTCCAATCTCTCCTGCATCACTGTCGCTGTACGCAAAGAAGACTTCCCAGCCGTGATCCCGGTGTGCTTGACGACATGCTTGACGCACAAGGAAGGAACCTGCATTGGTTGGTGCATGTGGAACACAAATACCGCGAGCTAGTAAGATAGTCTTGGCTGGTGTTGTTGTTAGTCGGGTAGACTCAGGACTTCCTAAGCCAGTTGCGAAGGCCACAGCACCTAGTAGTTCTCCGTTGAGTTGTAGTCCGTAGCAGGCAACTGTGCTAGTCGCCATGCTTCCAAGCCATTCATACTTGCATATCATAGCGGAGGCTTCGGACTTCTCCACCGGGACAACCCATGCGCCTTTCAGCGACTCAAGTTGTGGTCGGCCTTCTATCTGCGAGTAGACTTCGCGTATGTACCGTTGCCAGCACTTCTCCGGTTTCAGCCGGAAGGCTTGCATGGCAGTGTCACGTGGGGAAATTGGAGCGACAGCCTCGATTCGAACCGGGGCTTCCTGAGGGGTTAACTCAGGCGTTCTCTGTAAACTACCGTCGCATGTGTTCATAAATATTAATCATTGTTGTCTCCTCGTAGAGATGCGCGAGGGTTCCCGTACGAGCGGAAACCCCAGCGGCTACCCGAAGGTTCGATGCCCTCGGGGATATGTTGAATGTGTCACACTATGCTGTCACGGACGGCGGCACCTGTGGGCTTTGCCAAGCGTTTCTCTGCCGCCTCCCCATCTAAACTTTACAAGAGGGAGAGCCCGGTTCATGCAATAGGTTCATGTAATAGGTTCATGCATAGTTCATGGACGGTGCCTGTTGCTGTCACCGTGACGCTCGAATGCTGTCACACTGTCACGCTATGCTGTCACCAATGTCACACTATGCTGTCACCAATTCAGCAGTTTCGGCCTGTTTGAGTGAGTCGGCCACTTTACTTCTCCACTTTGCCGTTCTCTCACGTCCTTTTTTGCGTTTGGCGTCACGCGCTACGTCTTTCCGACTCTCACATGCCTTGACAATTTCCTGCAACCTCTTCAGGTGCATGTGGTAATCCGTGGCCTTGCCAGAACCCCAGACAGGCTCAGTGATGGAGATGATCCCCAATTGAGACCAGTCCTCGTTGTACTTCCTGATGGTGCGTTCATCCAGGCCGGTCTCGATGCTGATCGCCATGTAACTCTTGAAGAACTTGTAATCTTTATGAGAGTTCACTGCGTAGTAGAGCAGCAGGCACTTCGCTTGGGTAGTAGCACAGCGGAGATCACGCGCTGCAACGCAGAGTGCTAAGAATCCATTTTCGTTAGCCACGGTTCGCCTCTTCGATTTCATCGTCGGCTAGTTCCATGGCTACTGCTAAAGTGTCGATGCTGTTGAGTTGGTTCAGAACTTTACGCTCCGCTGTCCACGTCCCAGTTGTTGGGGGCAGATTACGCAAGGCGCGTATCTTACGCAAGCCGTCTTCCGCTGCGCGTGACAATGCTTTACTCATTGGGTGGTGCCTTTCAGTTGTGTTGGATTTGTACTGCGGTGTTGTTTGGTTATTGGCCGGAAAACTGCCCAGCGTCAGCGTTGCACTAGTTGCTCGTGTTGGATAGCCAGCTTTGCCATCTGAGCACTAATAATTTTGCATAACTCTACAGCAGTCCTCGCCGGATCATCCTTGTAAATCCTGCCACCGATTTTAAATGCCATGGTAACTACGTTGATCTTGCGATGCGATCCACACCAGAACTCTAAGAAGCTGCTTGGCAATCCCATGGTAGGGAAGTACCGTCGCCACAGTTGCACGTAGTCAGATTGCTTAGCAGTCTGCAGAGTGTAGTGGTTGTGGTGGTCATACTCTCTTGCAAGGTTAGAGCGCCTGACGCTTGCCGATATCATCTTTGCCAAATCTAGTGTCCCTCGATCTGGATATTGGTTAAGGAATACTTTGGCATCGTTGAATGCACTGATCACGTCCATAGAACGACGAGCCGTCCAGTTCTTGAGAAAGTCCTCGGGGAAGGGAAGGTCGAACCTCTCACTCCAAAGTGTGCGGCAGAATTCTGCATCGGCAATGCGTGCTTTGTGTTCTATCATGCTGCCTCCATCATCTCGTTTGTGGTGTTGGCCAGTCCTTCCAAAGGGGGCAGGAGACCGAGCATTACATTTGTGCAGCAAAAACGTTTGTGTAATATGACTGCCGCTGCATCGTAAACACGGGCTGCTGCTTCTTTTGAAGTGAAGTAGCCAAGTGTAGTTTGAACTGCGTTAACAGTGATGTGTGCTGTCCACTTCTGGTTTAGTTTGTCCCAACACACGCCCTTGTACCCTGAGGTGTTGTTGATGTACAGGCGCGAGTTGTGCGTGTTATCCGAATGGGTTGCTGGTCGCAGATTGTGCTTTTGATTGTTGAGTCCGTTGTGATCTTTGTGATCCACCTTAACAGTGTCATTGAGTACGAAATGGTGAAGACGTTGTGTTATGCATTTTGTCGTTGATATGTGAATGCTGCGTCTTGCGTACACACTGCGAGCACTTACGGATGCATACCACTTAAACTGGTTCACTCTCTCAAAGTCTTCGTCGTCTACAAAGGCGACGTACCCTTTGGTTAGTTGAATTGCTTTCATTTGTGTTTCCTCCATAAAAGGTTTGGGCTCCAATGTGTTTATGGCACACTGAAGCCCTGCTCCGAGGAGCAACCCTCGGGATGTGCTTATAAAAAGTTCTGATTGGTACTACAGGACTATTTGCAGAGTTCTAAGATTGAAATTGCTTCCTTCTGTTTGGCTAGGAGCGCTCTGTGCTTGTGCGACTGTTTACGGCAAGTCTTTAGCAGAGCATTCAGTTGAAACCCTACTCGTCCCTCTCTAATAAAGATGATGTCACTTTGTTGATCGCGTAGCCCTAATTCCCACAGGCTTAGAAGTTCGAGGGCCAGGAGCATCCATCTGCTAGGTGCGCGTCTATCGTTGCCAAGACTCACGCTGCATGCGTTGGGGTCTTCACTGAGTCCCTGCAGGTAGTACATGATGGAAGCGGTTGTGTACTTCACGCCGGGTGTGTCTGATGGCAGATCACGGGCGAAGCGCGGAGCGTACCTTATGTCGGCATCGCGTGTGCCACGCGGAAGCACAGGTACTATCTTGCCGCTTGCGAAGGACTGCACGACTGACCAACATGCTTCTCCTGTCGCTAGGATTCCATCTGCTATTCCCATCGTTATGGCTTTGCTTCTTTTTCTATTTGGTTGGCGTACGAGCATTGTGGTGCCTCCTTCTCGCCCCTGAGTCAGGCGTGATGTTTAACTTTTTAATATCTGTTCAAGAGTCAAAAGTCTAGGTAGTTGTGGCTGTGGGAGGTGTTGCCGATGTGCTCTGGCCAGCTCCTTGCATCTTCGGCTGCAGTACTTTTTAGGTCCGCGTTTCATGAATGACTCTTTGTTGTGTGTGTGGTCATAACACTTGTAGTAGCTGCATGTGAGCATCATTGTTTTGTATTCTCCTTTCTTTACGCTGGGTAAAAGGGGTATTCGGTTCCCCCGGGGTACCGCATGGGGAGTACCTTACTAGTTACTACGTGCGCCGGTGCTACCGGATTAGTAGAGCATGGCAGTTTTGGTATGACCAACGGAGACCGTTGATGATCAATAAAGTTTGTATGTACAATAATGATGTACTCTATTTCGGAGGGCGATGATGCGGAGTTCAACTGCGGCCATGCCGCGAGCGGAGCCGGGGCAGTACCTTGTCAACTTGTACTCCCCTATAGGATACCATACTGATCAAGAAATAGCAAGTTTTTTGTGTCACACTAAGTTATTTATAATCAATAACATAACAAAAAGATTTGTTGATAACAAAGGACATACACACAATCTTTCACGGGCAAGAAAATAGTTCAGTCTCACGTTGAGAACGAATTTGCTTGACAATAAGTCCTTTGCTTGCAGCATTGCATACTCTCCTTAGCGGCCCCAGGGGTCGCTGATACTCTCCTTGGGAAATGGACGTGACCCGTCAAGCGGGTCAGGTTCAGTACAGCAACTTTCCTTGGTAGTGTACCTCAGGGGTACGTTGCCGTGCGTCTAGCGCATTGTTCACGTGAAGCGTACGTCAACTACGGCTCGCCTGCACAGAGCGGTCGATTATACTCTCCTTGAGAAATGCATCCTCCGGTACGGTACCGGAGGATTAGTACAGCAACTCTCCTTGGTAATACACGATCTCCCACCGTGGGAGATGATCAGTACAGCAGCTTTCCTTGGCTCCATGTTCCTGCCGGGTGTATGTACATCAGCGGCGTCTACGCATGCGCAGTCTTTGTTTGGTCAGGCACTGGCGGCACAGGTTCCTGCTTCGCGGATCGCGTGGCCGGTTGCATCGTATGCACTCGCCGCGCATCCGCTTCGCGTCTTCCGACTTCAATTGTCTGCACCAGTTCCGCATGCTGCCTCCACTGTTGCTCTGCACGCCGCTTCCTGTACACGGGCAGGGAACTGCCGAAGGCATCATAGCTCGCCGCCGTGAAGGGGTCCGGCTCAGATCGACGCACGGCACCCAGCAGTGCCAGCGCCAGGGTGAACCCATCGCGCTCCTCCGCTGTTGCACACTTCTGTGCGCGGCTGTATAGGTAGTCCACGACGCGGCCTAGTTTCTCTCGCGGCACAGACCCCAGCGTGCGCTGCGCTCGCGCCGAGGGACAGGGTACGGCAGTCGCTAGACCATCGCCCTGCGGTTCCTGAGCGTTTGCTAGGGGTTCCCATGCAATGTCCGATAACAGGTATTATGTAAAGCGACACGGCGTGAGGTGTTGGTACG
>OBLU010003264.1_pt1 | contig 14688 bp, 15 predicted proteins | sample 1518681 | NCBI WGS metagenome assembly OBLU01 (sample SAMEA3539304, study PRJEB22396) | soil metagenome | biome: tundra; feature: field; material: soil | place: USA | collected 2010-05 | depth 0.15 m
CGCCCGGATGCGACAACGCGGCTTTCACCTCCGGATACTTGTCGTACCGCTTCCCTATGGGCCTGTTATCCGGCCGGTTCTCGCCGGTCGCTACCGACCCGAACACACGCACATCCCGGCAGCCGCGCATCTCTGCCAATCGGATAATCTCGGTCTTTTGTTGCCGCAAGGTGTCGAGCGTCACCATAAACTCCCTCCTGCATGTTCTTCCAAACTGATCTGGCCTGTTTCAGGACAAGACTCGACTTTGCGTCCTTATGCTTTAGCGATAACTATAAGTCTTGACTATAACATGCATGGAGACCTACCCTGTCAGGCGGAGGTATTACTCACCGTGACTAACCGGCGCCAACCAACTAAGGAGAGCAACAGCCAGATTGAAGCGCTACTCAATGAGGTCCAGTATTCGCGGATAACAGGGCGGAGTGTGGGCAGTGCCCGGTATGACCGAGCGCTGGGAATTGGGTGTCCATACGTGAAATTGGGCAACTCGGTACGCTATCGACCGGCGGACGTGCGAGCGTACATTGAAAAGAACGTCCGATTGAGCACAGCCTGCTAAGAGAAGGGGACTTGGAATGGCCGCGTTGAAGCCAACGTCGGCGGGGATAGACACGCGAGGGTCGATGGGGAGATGATTATCGAGTTCGCGCTGAAACTGGGTGCCGCGAATGTCAAGCCGTCAGGGGGAGAGCGGCAGGGTGTCCCGTCGGCCCCGCTCGGACCCTTACGCGTGGCGCCGGTCAAGGGCTTTCGCGTCATTGACCAGACGGGCCAGCGGCGCGGACCGTGCAACGCCGAGTAAAGCACTCAGGTCAACCTGCCGCGTAGGGTGGCTTGATAGGGTGGCTTGATGACACCGCTTCGAACGCGCCTGGCCTGTTGGCATTGTTCTTGGACAATCCGCGGCGGTGTGGCCGTGCTAGCATGTAGATGAAAATCATGGTTGAGCCCACCATCCTTGAAACGAACGAGAGTGGCGAGCTCCAGATCCCGGCTGGAGCCCTGGGTGCAGGTCCGCGTGCCCGGTTTCGCCTGGAGCATGAAGGCAGTGTTCTTCGCCTAATTCCCGAGGCCTCACACGCCCTCTGGAAGTCCCTGCCGCCCCGTGAGCGGGCCCGCACATTCCGCGATTGGGTCACCCGGCTGCCGAAGCGCAGCGGCCCTCCTATTCCGGCTGAAGCGCTGCGCCGGGAGAACCTCTACGACTGATGAGTTTCCTCATCGATACGAACGTCCTCCTGCGCATCGCAGACGACCGAAGTCCTGAGCATAGCCTCGCCGAGGCGGCTGTAGAGCACCTGCTGGCGAGCAACATCTCCCTGTTCATCAGCGCCCAGGTTCTTGTGGAATTCTGGGCTGTCGCGACTCGTCCCGATTCAGTCAACGGTCTCGGGTGGTCGACCGGGACAGCAGCCGAAGCAATCCGCGGGTTACGCGATCAGTTCCCCCTTCTTGCCGAGACTCCGGATGTCCTGGACCGTTGGTTCGAAATTGTCGACCGCTGCCAAGTCGCCGGAAAGCGAACCCACGACGCGCGCTTGGCGGCGCTGGTGGTGTCACATGGACTTCAGCAGCTGCTGACGTTCAACACGTCTGACTTCCCGCGGAGCTGGGGGGTGGAGGCGGCGCACCCAAGAGAGTTCGTAACCACGCCAACGGAGTAGACATGCTCAACGGCAAAGCGTGCGGCGCCGGCATTCCACCCGCGTCGACGCCGTGCCCGTCTACCCGCCAGCGGGGCTTGGTCCACGGCCTGCGCCCGCAGCGATCTGAAGTTCATGATCTGTGTCAACCTCACTTAGTCTAACATCGCCTCAACGCCGACAGGGGCCGCATGCCGCAAGTGTGACGTCTAGGCCTTGTCTAATGGCGGCAGTCTAACAGCACCAGCTCTTTCTAACTGAGCCTAGATACTAACACTGCGACCTAACCGCACTTAGTAATAGCCAGTAAGTCTAACTACTAACTTCTATGTCCAGCAAACGGAATTGGGGGAACGGTGAGTGCCGGGTTGGCAAGGATATCTCATAGTGGTTGCGTCACGGTCCGCCAAGCGGCGATTAGGCATAATGTTCGACGACGACGCGGTTGACAAAATGTCCCAGTACCTGAACCCGCGAGGGATAGCCATTTGCTGAAACGCTTGCTCAAGAGCATCTCCGCCATCTTCGCCGGGCAGTTTCTGAACATAGTCGGCAATCTGCTTCTGGTCCCGCTATTCCTCTCCCGGTGGTCGTCTGGCATGTACGGCGAGTGGATCGCGCTTTCCGCGGTGGTTGCCTACCTCGGCGTGACGGACCTCGGTATGAACGCCGCCTCCGTGAACGCAATGACTGTCGCTTACGCCCGCGAGGACTTGGGTCGGTACCACTATCTCCAGGGTTCGGCGATGGCCTTCTATCTGGGCACGGCCTTCAGCCTCTCTCTCCTCTTTGCCTTGCTAATGGCTATTCTTCCGATACCTGCATGGATCGGCGTCCGGCACATCCCGCCAATCGTAGCGGCCGGGGTCGCGTGGGTACTTGCCGCGAGGATCCTTTGGCAGCTGCCAGCAACGCAGTTGTGGAGCATCTATCGTACGACCGGAAACCTCGCCGCCACGCAGTGGTTGTGGAATCTCCAAGCGGGTGGCTTGCTGGCCATAACGGCGACCGTGCTCGTGCTTCAAGGAGGCGTCCTGCGTCTCGCCCTTTGGGGCGGGGCCCCCATGATCGTCGTCACGGTAGGCGCCTGGTTCAGCCTGCGACGCTCGCATCCGGAGCTATTACCGAAACTGTCGGAAGTTAGGATTGCGGGTCTCCGGGAGCTCTTGAGCCCGAGCCTGCTGTTTGGCCTTATCATGCTCTCCTGGGCGCTGACTCTACAGGGACCAGTGTTGCTGGCATCCAAGGCGCTCGGCGGCACTGCCGTCGCGCTGCTGGTCACTACGCGCACGTTGACCAACGTTGTCAAGCAAATGGTGGCGCCAGTGCAAACCGCGCTCTGGCCTGAACTGACGCGCCTGGACGCGGTCGGGGCCGAGGCGGTGCTTCGCCGCGGGCACCGGCTGCTGGTAATTGGCTCGGTCACGCTGAGCGCGGCCTTCGCTGGAGCGCTCTGGTTTGAAGGCGCCAGCGTGATGGCGGTCTGGACACTTGGGAAGCTTGCGGCGGATGTCTGGTTACTGCGCGTCTTCTTACTTGCCATCGTGTTGCAGGCTACATGGGTGCCAAGCTCACTGTTCACGATGGCCAGTAACCGGCATCGCCGCCTAGCGCAATCGTACTTGGTTTCTGCAATTCTCACGCTGGCGGCAACAGCGCTCTTGATCCGTCCCTGCGGTCTGCTTGCGGTGCCCTTGGGTGCGCTTATAGGCGAGGCCTTGGCCTGCTATCACTTCGTCATTAAGGACGCGTGCGGCGTCCTCAAGGAAGAGTACGCTCGATTTGCCTTACGGCTCTGGCCGGGAGTCGCCGCAATTTCTTGCGCTGCCTGGGGCGCCGGCTACCTGGGGCACTCCGTTGCGGTCGGCCCAGCCCCGTTGCGATGGCTCCAGGTTGGCGCTCTGACAACGCTAGCCGCCGCTCTTACCGCATGGGGCCTCGCCCTACGAAAGGACGACCGTTCCCGTCTTCTGAGCTGGGGCAAGTCCCGCTGGTTGTGTCCCCGACCTGCGGACGCTGAACTTCCAGCTTGAGCTTCTCCGCCCCGAGGGAACTCCGATGCCAGTTCGCCAGCGAAGTGGGGTGCAACCGCAGCAATGAGGAACAGAGCCAGACAACCCGTCGTGATCGTCCTTTTCTTGGGTTGCGCTCAGCCTGTCCGTTCTTTATGTCATTGCCTCGGAGTTCGCCACCGCGCAAACTCTTACTGGCGTTAGTCTGGTCGTCCTGCTTGAAGCACGCGTTGTGCTAATCCTGATTCTTCTGCCACCGCGTGTGCGTTGGTCCAGCGTGGGGATCATGGCTACTGACGCGAGACGGTCATATTCATTTGGCGATTATTTCCCTTTGCATTTTCTGACCACTGAGGTCGCGCTGGCGCTCATCGGGGTGATGGCCGCCCTAGGCCGACAAGCCTCAGCGAAACCGGCAGCGGCAGTTGAGTTGGAGGGCGCTTCCGCCATCCAGTCCGCCCCTAGCTTGGAAGGAACCGTTCTCTGCTTGCTCTGACTTTGTCTATGCCCACATGGAGGGTTTTGTGATCCGCGTTCTGCACGTTCATAGTCCGTTTGGGTGGGGCGGTGTGGAGACCTGGCTGTTGCAAACGCTCCAGCACATCGACCGGAAACGTGTCTCGCTGGACTTCTTCACCAACGCCACCAGGCCAGGGGTGGAGGAGATGATATGTGCCTCTGGTGGGAGAGTCCTGTGGGCGCCCCCTACAGCGAGGCCATGGTCATACCTAAAGCGCTTGACCAGCGTCTTGCAGACCGAGGGGCCGTACGACGCCGTGCACACCCATTTTCTCGAGCACGGCGGATTCGTGCTCTGGTGCGCGAAGCGAGCCGGCGTACCGGTCAGGATCGCCCATTCCCATGGGGTTTCGAATCGGATCGGCTGGGCCAGAGGGAAGTACTTCGAGGTGGGGCTCCGGTTGCTGCGCAAGCATGCCACCATGGGCTTCGCTGACAGCCGGAAGGCAGCATGCTTCCTGTACGGGGACTCCTGGACCCGCGACCCGCGATGGAGTGTACTGCTGTGCGGGATCGACTTGGCACCGTTCGAGGCGTCGGAAGATGGGACCGCCCTTCGCGCATCCCTGGGCATTCCTCCAGATGCATTTGTAATTGGCCACGTGGGCAGGTTTGCCCCCGAGAAGAACCACGCATTTTTATTGGGGGTTCTGAAAGAGCTCGTAAAGCGCGACCCGCGGACGCTTTTACTCCTGGTCGGCGACGGGGAACTCCAGGAGACGATCCGGAGCCGGGCAGAGGCGGACGGTATGTCGAAGTGGATACGGTTCGCGGGTTGTCGTCCCGACGTGCCGCGCCTGATGTTGCATGCTATGGATGCGTTCATCCTGCCGTCATTTTGTGAAGGACTGGGCCTTGTCGTTGTGGAGGCCCAAGCGGCGGCGCTGCCTTGCGTGATTTCGGATGTGGTCCCGGGTGAGGCCGACGTGGTCCCCGGTCTGGTACGCCGGAGGAACCTCAACGAGCCACCGGCCACTTGGGCGGAGGAATTGCTCGCAAGCCGTCAGAAGCAACGGCTTTCCAATGAGTCCGCGCTGGAAATACTGCGCAACAGCCCTTTCAACATAAAGAACATGGTTCGAAGGCTCGAACGGGCCTACTTGGAGGCAGCGACCGATGTGGCAGGCCGTTCCCTATCCGCTTGATCCGCGTTTTCTCGGGCGGCGTCACCTCCTGCCTACCTGGTTGCAGGAATGGCCGTTCTGGATGGCCCTCGTTATCTGGTCGTTTTTGCCAAGCAGGATGACAGGTATCTGGCAGGTCTTTGGCCTTCCCGTCAGGAGCCGCGAGCTCTTGGTCATTCTGCTTGTATGTCTGTACGGCATGGGTTTCGTCACTAGGCCGAAAACGAGGGCCGAAAATGCGGGTTGGCATCGGGACTTGCCTATCGCCCTTGGGTTCACCTTGCTATATGCGTTGCTCTCCCTGGCATGGAGCAATCTGAAAGCTGAAGACGCAGCCAAGATGGCGTATCCCCTAGTCTCAAACGGGGCTTCTGCCTACCTGGGGTACATGCTGATAACTAAACAGTCCGGTGCGGGAACTCGCAAGTTCCTCTGGCGACTGACGATCTTTATGGCTGTTGTGGCCGCGGTCTACTCGGCGGAATCGCTCTTTTCTCTGGGGTTGCGGAGCCCGGTGGCGATTTTTACTGGCGATGGAATGGACCGAGTCAAAGGGCCGCTATTCCAGTCCAGCACAGGCTACTTCATCCTGCTGCCGGCCCTGGCGTTCGCGCTCCAGGAGACGGCAGACGGCCGTGTGCCCCGCTTTCTGGGAGGCGCCGTCGTGTTTACGCTTTTGGTGGCGATTCTCGGTCTAGGGTCCCGAGCGGGGATCCTCGTGCTGTCGGTTTTTCTCGTTATCTTCGCATTCGTGCATGGAAGGCGCCCCGGCCACCTGATTCTGGTCGCCGCTCTGACTGCCTGTCTGGTTGGCGCGTGCCTGGTGGTCTTCTCCCACGCGACGACGACCCGGCTGACTAAGACGGAATCCGACAGGTCCTACAACTGGGCTACTTCTTGGGAAATCGCCGCAGGCCGCAGCCTGGTTGCCAACTTGGCGGGATCCGGGTACGGCTCCTGGTGGCCATGGTACGCCACGGAAATGAGCATCGAGGGTCGCGATATTGCTAAGGCGAGGCTGGACAGTCGTGTTACTCGATACGGAATACTTCTTTACCACGCGCATTCGACGATCCTAGCCTTGGTCATCGAACTCGGGCTCGTTGGATTTCTGTTCGCAGTCACTCTGGTGGGCACACTCTTTAGGGCGGCCCTGCGGTCGGGCCACATTTCTTGTTTTGCGTGGGGCGTCGCAGTGAGCACCATTTCCCTGCTATTTGACCTCTTCCTGTTTATGACACCAACCCGCGACCTGGTGTGGTGGGTTTATGTGTTCGGCTTGCTTAGGCTCATGCCTCCAACCCGTGGCCGGTTGCACGCCCGAACCGAGCCGTGCTCCCGTGTTCGGTTGATGGGCCCTTCGGCCACCGCCTGGGACGTCCGTAGGCGCTTCGAGGATGAGCCGAGGGACTGGGAATCCATTTTATCTACGCCCACCTCTCCATCCCGGGAACCTGGAAGCGTGGAGATAAGTTCGACATCGTGATATTTGCAGAGTCACGTTGAAGCGCCCTCACGCAACACTGAGGCCCGGAAGAACACTGATATTGACTACGCCGAATTTAGTCCAACTCAGCAATCGGATATGAATACTAAGCGTCCATCTAGCGTCTCAAACTGCATTGCCGTTATACGCAGGAAGGATCGGTGAAAAGGTGCGGCTGCTCGCCGTAAACGAAAACACCGTCTATTCGTTCCACGGTGACTGGTATTGTGAACGTCAGTGGCCCCTCGTAGGTCTACAACTAGTACGCGAAGCTGGCGAGGGTACACTGTTTACCCCAGTGACAACCCTGACGTCTCCGCCCAGTGCCGCGCTGACCAAACTCGATGTAACCGGTGTCACCATTGTTAACTCGGAATTTGTTGGAGGAGCGGTGGGGGAACTGCGGCACCGGCTCTTCCTGTCAGGGAAGTGGCGCAGGGCCGTTCTCGCAGTTGTGGCGACACACGATTTCGTCCTCTACCGTGTGCCGTCCCCTCACCTGCGCTATGTCGCGGAGGCCTGTGCGGCTCTGGATAAACCGCTCGGCTTGATTGTAGCCGCGCACAGGGTAAAAACGTCAATTGGAATCAACCGAGTGCCGCCCCTCTTGCGAATACTCGCGCGCCGTTACTTAATCCGCCAGAATATAGAGCAGCTTTCCATTGGACGGCGCCAGGCGCTGATTGTCTTTGTTAACGGGGCGGAGCTGCTTGCTGAATGGCAACACGTCGGCAATGTTGTGCTGTGGCAGGATGGCCACGTCACTCCCGAGGTATTCTACGAACGCGCCGATACGTGCACCGGGTCTACAAAGCGATTGGTGCGTGTTTGCGACCTCTCAGCGCCGCGGGGCGTGGAAGTACTCCTTGAAGCGTTTCGGATTCTGTGTGACGACGATCCAGCCTTGGTGCTCGATATTGTAGGCGACGGATCCGATAGCGGTTATGTTCGGAGGTTAGAGAGACTTGCGAGCAGCATTGGTGATGGATCCCGTGTTGTGTTTCATGGCTGGTGCAACAAGCAGCGCGTCATCGAAATCATGCGTTCCGCCGATATTCAAGTGATTTCGTCCTATGCTGACGCCGTGCCACGAGTATACCTCGAGGGCGCGGCTAACTGTTTGCCTCTTGTCGCAACGATGGTGGGTGGGATTCCTAGCTTTGTTCGTGACGGGATAGACGGCCTTCTGGTTCCACCGGGAGATCCGTTGCGAATGGCGAATGCCATTCGGCGCTTTCTGAGGGACTCCTCACTCCGGCGGAGAGTCATTGCGTCTGCTTATCAAAACGCTTTGGCGTGGGAAATGACGCAGACGCAAAGACGTCTTATAAGGCTGGTCTGCGATGCCATGGCGCAGGCTGGCCGGCGCGCAAGTTAAGCGCATATTTGATCTATGAGCTGAAGCGCGACGATGGGATCAGCCGCGTCTGGGCACAGTCTTAAGGAGTTTAAGAGAATGAGAGTTTGGTTGGTCACCGTCGGCGAACCCCTGCCCATCGACACGGCCGGCAATCGGCTGTATCGCAGCGGGATGCTTGCTGAAGCTCTGACTAAGCGGGGCCATGAGGTACTGTGGTGGACCTCGACTCTGGACCACATTCGCAAGGATCATCGCTACAGGCAGGCGACGAGCGTCGAAATGCCCAGCGGCCTCGTTCTACGGTTGCTCCATGGCGTGAGGTACACCAGGAATATCTCTGTCCGCCGGATGTGGAATCACTATCAGATTGGCAGGCAATTCTACCGCGAAGCCGCGAGCCTGCCCAAACCTGACATCATCCTGTCATCGTTCCCGACCATCGAACTCTCGGAGCGCAGCACGGCAATCGGAAGAGAAGCCGGCGTACCAGTGCTTCTCGACGTACGAGACTTGTGGCCCGACATATTCGTACAGTACCTACCGAAGGTTCTCCAGCATCTTGCCCGCCTCGCAGTTCAGTCGCTGTTTCGGAGCACGAGGAGAGCTTTTGAGAACTGTACGGGCATCATAGGGATCTCGGAGCAATATCTACAGTTCGGCCTTTCGTATGCCGGCCGCGAACGGTGTCCGCAGGACGCGGTGTTTCCATTGGGGTATACGCGCCCGGATAAGCCGCCAGCCAATATCGAGGATGTGGCGGCGAGACTCATGGAAATGGGGGTCAATCCCCAGAAGACGATTTGTTGGTTCGTGGGTAGTTTCGGAGCGACCTATGACCTGGCTCCCGTTATTGAGGGCGCGCGACAGATCGAACGCAGCAACGAACATGTGCAGTTCGTCTTCAGCGGAGACGGCGACAGGCTCGAAGAGTGGTCCGCCAGTGCGGCAGGGTTGCGCAACGTGGTCTTTACGGGGTGGCTCAACGCCAGCGGGCTGGCCTACCTGTCGAGCGTAGCAAAGGTCGGGCTGGCGGCGTATGGGGCGGGCGCCCCTCAAAGCCTGCCGAACAAGATCTTCGAGTACATGTCCGCGGGACTTCCAATCGTCACGAGTTTGGGCAGCGAGTGCAGAGCGTTACTGGAGTCGCACGGCTGCGGGTCCGGCTACGCGCCTGGCGACAGCGCCAGCTTCCTGGCTGCGCTGATGCCATACCTTGAGAGTGAGACCTATCGCACCTGCTGCGGTGACAATGCAGCGCGCCTCTTCCAGGAGCAATTCCGCGCAGGTGACATTTACTGCCGCATGGCCGACTTCCTGGAAGAGGCCGCCCGCGGACGTTCGGTAAACAACAGTCAACGAACCCGTGAGCAGCAGGAGAATAAAAGAGGACGCGAGCAATGACGCACATCCATCAAGGTCGTTTTTGCTTTATCTTAACTGCTTGGATTTAGGCCGCGAAGGTTTCGAAAAGTACTCCGCATCGTGGCCGGTCGCGGCGCCTTCATCATGCAGAAGGAACTACGAGCTCGTGCTATCCGCGTAGGCAACGTCACCGGCGGTCTTTGCGGGCGTTCTGATGCTCCATTTGTGCGCCGATCCGCTTTTTGCCATTACTGTGCCTAATAAGCATGCTGGGTAATTGAGCCCGCCATCAGCCAGAGGATTTCCCAAATATGCCTATTCAGACAATACCAGACTTCAGCACCGTCACCGAAGTCCCGATGGACGGGGCGACGGCCGAGCAGTTCCAGATAATGTACACGCGCTACGATCTGGCGGCCAGGCACGCTTCGGATAAGGACGTGCTCGAGGTTGCGTGCGGAACCGGGGTCGGGCTCGGGTTGCTCGCTCGCGTAGCTCGCCGCACCGTCGCTGGCGACATCGACGAACGCAATCTGGCGGTAGCGCGCGAAACCTATTCGCTCAGCTCTAACGTCGAGCTGAAACAATTCGATGCTCAGGAGATGCCTTTCTCCTCGGCTTCTTTTGATGTCGTCCTCCTTTTTGAAGCGTTGTACTACATTCCGTCACCGGATAGCTTCTTTTGTGAAGCACGACGCGTCCTTCGTCCCGGGGGCATGCTCCTGATTTCTACTGTCAACTCCCGCTGGAGCGAATTCAACCCGAGCCCGTTCAGCATCACATATTTCGATGCGCGCGCGCTGAGCCGAAGCCTTGCGCGGCACGGCTTCGACGTGGAGCTGTATGGCGGATTTCCAGTCTCGAATGGCGGTCTAGCCTCAAGTGTTATTAGAGGACTTCGAAAATCGGCGGTCCGGCTGCACCTGATTCCAAAGACGATGAGAAACAAGAAATGGCTGAAGCGCCTGTTTTATGGCAAGTTGAAGCCGATCCCGCGCTCACTCGACTCCGGTGCATTCACTCCCGCGCCGCTCGTCAGTCTCGCCCCTCCCTATGATGTACGCCAATACCGCTTCATTTACGCTGTCGCCAAGACGAAATCCGCTTCACAATGTGCGCCAGAACTCCCGGATCTCAACTCTCTCTCACGTCCAACACCGAACCGTGACGGTGCCACGCCATTCGGCCAGCGCAGCCTTGAAGGTCCCAGCAGCAGCCCCTCGCAGGACCGCCGCCATGAGTGAGAACAAACCACTTCGGACTGATACTGAAACCGATTCCGCCAAAGCCGTTGCCAGAATCTTTGACGAATGCCCAGACACGACTGCGATTAAGCTTGAAAACTTTACCAAGTATGTTCGCCGTCAGCATCTCAAGCGCTTTCTCGCCACATATGAGGTATTCACGCTGGCTATGCCCGTCAAGGGTTCCGTTGTCGAGTGCGGCGTGTTCCGGGGCTTCGGCCTGATGGCCTGGGCCAAACTTAGTGCCATGCTCGAACCGGAAAACTTCACGCGCCGGATTTACGGGTTTGACACGTTCGAAGGCTTTCCTTCAGTCGGCGAGCAAGATCAGAGCACGTTCACCGACGCAAAGTCTGGCGATCTATGCGCAAACTCCTACGATGAACTGACCGAACTCATCCGAGAGTATGATCGCGACAGGTTTCTGGGCCACATCTCCAAGGTCGAGCTCATTCGCGGAGACATCACGCGGACTGTCCCTGAATTCGCTGCTTCACATCCGCACTTGGTGGTCAGCCTCCTATACCTGGACGCAGACATGTACGAGCCTACCAAGGTTGCTCTAGAAACGTTTCTTCCACGGATGCCGAAGGGCGCCGTTGTCGCATTCGACGAACTGGACAATCCCATCTGGCCGGGCGAGACCGTCGCTGCGATCGATGCCGTCGGGCTACGCAACCTGCGGCTGCGACGCCTGGAATGGGACCCATATATTGCCTTCGCAGTTCTCGAATAGCTCGGCACCCAAATCATCCCGTCATGCGTAACGTTCCATTTTTCAACTACCCGGCGTTCTTCACGTCTCAGGAGGCAGAATTCCAACGGATATTCTTTGACGTCGGCCGCCGAGGGGCCTTCATCAAGCAAAGGGACCTGGAAGATTTCGAAAAGTGCCTGGCGTCGTTCCTGGGCGTCTCCCATGCCCTTGGAGTCGGCAACGCGACTGATGGCCTGGAGGTTGCGTTGTTGGCTGCTGGCGTCAGGGAAGGCGACGAGGTCATCCTCAGCTCGCACACAATGTTAGCCACTGCTGTCGCAGTCCACTTCGCCGGCGCCAAGCCGATACCGGTCGAGTGCGGTTCGGATCATCTGATCGACCCCGCCGCCGTCGAAGCCGCTGTCTCATCGCGCACGCGAGCCATAATGCCCACTCAGCTCAACGGTCGCACCTGCAATATGGATGCGCTCGCCAGGGTCGCCGATACGCACGGACTCCTTATTGTCGAGGACGCAGCCCAGGCCTTGGGATCACGCTACAAAGGGCGCTGCGCAGGCAGCTTTGGAGTGTCGGCAGCAATCAGCTTCTACCCCGCCAAGGTGCTGGGCTGCCTGGGAGATGGCGGTGCCGTCGTCACCAACGGCACCAGCGTATACCAGCACGCCTCCGAACTCTGCAACTTCGGCTACAACTCCGCCGGCGAGGTGGTCCGATGGGGGTTTAACTCACGCCTGGACAACCTTCATGCCGCAATGCTGCACTTCCAGCTCAACAAGTATGGCCAAGTCATGTGCAGACGCCGCCAACTCGCCGCTCTATACACCGACCGCCTCAAAGACGTCGCGGATGTCGTGCTCCCTCCCGCCCCGGGCTCAGATCCGGACCACTTCGACATCTACCAGAACTATGAGCTCGAGGCCGAAAAACGTGACGAATTCAAGGAGTACTTAAAGGATAAGGGGATTGGCACGCTTATTCAGTGGAACGGACAGGCCATCCACCAACTGAAGGCCCTTGGGTTCACACAGCACCTGCCCTACACCGACTGCCTCTTCACGCGGCTTCTCATGCTTCCCATGAACATGTCGCTCTCTGACGACGACGTCCACTACGTGTGCGACAACGTCCGCGCGTATTACGGATACCCCCAATGATCTCCACAACGCTCAACGGCACCCACAAACTCGCCCACCGGGTTCGCGCCCACGCCCTTCGCATGACCAGCGTAGGCGGCGGAGCCCATATCGGGGCGGTTTTCTCCTGCGCGGACATCCTCGCTGTGCTCTATGGCGGCATTCTACACGTCGATCCCACCGCTCCAAACTCACCCACACGGGACCGCTTCGTCCTGAGCAAAGGCCACGCTGGAGCCGGCCTCTATGCCGCCCTTGCCGAGCGGGGCTTCTTCCCGGTCGAGCAACTCCTGACGCACTATCAGGACGGCTCCGATCTGAGCGGCCACGTCTCTCACAAACTGCCCGGCGTCGATGTCTCCACTGGTTCCCTGGGCCACGGTCTTTCCATCGCCGCCGGAATGGCGTACGCCGCAAGGCTCAAGTCGGCACCCCATCGCGTCTTCTGCCTGCTGAGCGACGGCGAATGCGATGAAGGCTCCACCTGGGAGGCCGCCCTCTTTGCTGCCCACCATGGGCTCTCGAACCTCATCGCCATCGTCGACTACAACCGCATTCAGGGCATCGCACCGGTAACCGAGGTCATCGAACTCGCCCCATTCGCCGAAAAGTGGACCGCGTTCGGCTGGGCGGTGCGCGAAGTCGACGGGCACGATCATCAAGCCCTACACACCGCGTTCGCCGCTGCGCCTTTCGCACCTGGGAAGCCCTCCTGCTTACTCGCCCATACCGTCAAGGGCAAGGGCGTCAGCTTTATGGAAAACACCGTGCTCTGGCATTACCGCATACCTCGCGGCGCGGAATTCGATGCGGCGCTGGCCGAATTGGAGGCCCAGCCGTGAGAGACGCTTTCATCCGCACCCTCACGGAACTGGTCCCGCAACACCCGGAAGTTGTCCTGCTGTCCGGCGACTTGGGTTTTGCGGTCCTCAACGAGTACATCGACCGATTCCCCCGGCAGTTCCTCAATGCGGGCATCGCGGAGCAGAACATGTCTGGCCTGGCTGCCGGCCTTGCGCTCGAGGGCCACGCGGTTTTCACCTACTCCATCGGCAGTTTCCCCACCCTGCGCTGCCTGGAACAGATCCGCAACGACATTTGCTACCACGGCGCCAACGTGAAGATCGTCTGTGTTGGCGGAGGCATGAGCTACGGGCCAGTTGGTTTCTCGCATCATGCCACGGAGGATCTGGCGATGCTTCGATCGCTTCCGGGTATGCAGGTGTTTTCGCCTTGCGATCTCTGGGAAGCTGCCGAAGCCGCCCGGTATCTCGTCTCGCATCGCGGCCCCGCCTACCTCCGCCTCGACAAGTCGGCTGCGCCCGCGACTGTGCAACCCGGCGAGGCTTTTCGGCCAGGCCGCATCCGAACGGTTCGTGAGGGATCGGATGTGACATTTGTCGCTACCGGCGGAATTCTGGGAGAAGCCATCCTGGCCGCCGATATTCTCGCCGACCAGGGCATCTTTTGTCGCGTCCTCAGCGTTCACACAGTCAAGCCCCTCGATCGAGATGCGCTCACCACCGCCGCGTCCGAAACAGGCGGCATCGTCAGCATCGAAGAACACGCCGTTGACGGAGGGCTGGGCGGCGCGATCGCCGAAGTTCTCATGGAAGCCGGAGTCTTTCCGCGTTTCCTGGTACGCATGGGGCTCCGCAATACCTTCTCATCGGTAGTTGGGAGCCAGCAATACCTCCGCAAGGTTTACTCACTGGATGCCGCAGCCATAGCTCGGACCGTATCTGCCAAGCTGGGTACCGCCGTTCCCGCACTTGCATGACACTGAAACGAACTTTCGACCTCCTTGTCGCCTCGGCCGGTTTGGTGCTGTTCTCGCCACTTCTGGTTGCTGTCATGCTCTCCATCTGGCTCCAGGACCGGAAGTCGCCGTTTTACATCGCGCCTCGAGCCGCCCGAGGCGGCAGCGAATTCCGAATGCTTAAGTTCCGTTCCATGGTGGTTAACGCCGACAAGATCGGCGGCTCATCTACGGCCGCCGCCGACCGGCGTATTACACCCGTTGGCCGATTCGTGCGCGCGTACAAACTCGATGAGCTGATCCAACTGTGGAACGTCCTGGAGGG
>OBLU010003265.1_pt1 | contig 14682 bp, 15 predicted proteins | sample 1518681 | NCBI WGS metagenome assembly OBLU01 (sample SAMEA3539304, study PRJEB22396) | soil metagenome | biome: tundra; feature: field; material: soil | place: USA | collected 2010-05 | depth 0.15 m
CCTTATTAAACCTGCCTATTTTATTATTTTGAGAAACAGCAATAAATTTAGTAACTTTAACCCTTAATTTAATATATTTAATTGAAATGGCTGCAAAAAAACTTAAAATCCTTTTCGTTACTCCTGAAGTAGTTCCATTTGTTAAAACCGGGGGCTTAGCCGATGTATCTTCTGCTTTGCCTCAAATGCTTTCTGAATTAGGACATGAAGTCCGTATTGTCGTCCCCAAATACGGCGCTGTCGATGATAGAAAATTCAAAATACATGAAGTGGTAAGACTTAAGGATTTGCACATGCAAATCGGTGATAAAGATGTGGTTTTTTCATTAAAATCATGCTTTCTACCCGGGCAAAAAATAAGAGTTCAGATTTATTTCCTCGATAATCAGGAATATTTCGGCAGTAGGAATAGCCTTTATACTGATCCTATGACTGGACAAGATTATCCTGACAATGACGAAAGATTTATCTTATTAAGTAGATCCGTTTTTGAACTTATTTCTAAACTTGGCTGGATTCCTGATATTATCCATTGCAATGATTGGCAAAGTGGATTAGTTCCTATATATCTCAAAACCCTTTTCAAAGGTGATCCTATCTTTGCTCATTTTAAAACAGTCTTCACGGTACATAATCTTGCTTATCAGGGACAATTCCCTAAGTCAGTTTTCTTTAAAACAGGTTTGCCGGAAGAAATGAATTCTGAAAAAGGTGTGGAAATATATAATAAAGTTAACTTTATGAAGTCTGGTTTGATGTTTGCCGATGTTATAAATACTGTTAGTGAAACTTACGCAAATGAAATAAGAACTGATGATGAGTTAGGCGCAGGTCTGAAACAGGTCCTTGCAAAAAGGAAAAATCATCTTTTTGGTATTATTAACGGTATTGATACTTATGTCTGGAATCCTGAAAAAGACAAACACCTGCCCAAGAAATATTCATCCAAAAGCCTTGAAGATAAATTAGAAAATAAGCAGGTCCTTGCAGAAAAATTTGGTTTTAACTTCAGCGCTGAAACTCCTGTTATTGGAATTATCTCACGACTTTATGATGCCAAAGGATTTGATATTATTACTGAAGCATTCCCGGAAATGATGAAAATGAATTTGCAGATGGTGCTCCTAGGTAATGGCGATAGGAAGTATCATAATTTCTTTGAAAAAATGATAAAGAAATTCCCTGCTAAATTTGCATGCTATCTTGGTTTTAATGACGATCTAGCTCATTTGATTGAAGGAGGATCGGATATTTTACTTATGCCTTCCCGTTATGAACCCTGTGGTCTTAACCAGATGTACAGCCTTGTCTATGGTACCGTTCCTTTAGTCCGGGAAACTGGTGGTCTCGCCGATACTGTTATCAAATATAATGAGAAAACCAGTGAAGGGAACGGCTTTGTTTTTAAATCCTACGAATCTTCTGCCTTGCTGAAAGAGTTAATAAGGGCTTTGAAGGTTTTTCAGGATAAAAAAACCTGGACAAAAATTCAGAAGAATGGTATGAAATGCGATTTTAGCTGGAATTCCTCTGCTAGGAAATATATTGAGCTTTATAAGACTATTCTTGATTCTGAGTAATATCTACTAAAGATCAGAAAGCATTTCTATCTTGCAAAAGCAAAATAAATTTTCAAACTTTGTTTCTGGGAATCAATTGGATATTCAGAAATTAATTTTTAATGATATTACCGGAGAGAATAATTTTGTCAATTAAAATATTATCAGCTATTGTTCTTACTTTTTTAATGTTAAATTTGGTTTCCTGTAGTGAAGATCCATCATCAATTGGGTCCCCTTTTGTTAGTAAAGATCTTATTAACCTCGATTCTCTTGATTCTTTTAAGGATACTTTCCCTCAATTCTCCTATACCTATAAACATATTATCCCCCTCGGATACAGCAGTAATCTTCTTCTTGGTATAAAAGGTAATAACGTAGCTACTATGCTATTAAACTTTAATATCGTGGTACCTGATTCAATTAAAACTGATCTTTTGAATAATGCTTTGGTGGTTTCTTCAGCTAAAGTTCAATTATATAAAAGTTATAATTATGGCGACTCAACTGCCCATTTAGACTATACGGTTCATTCAATTAATACTTCTTGGACATCAACTGGTTTCACTATTGACAGCCTGCCAAATTTACTTTATGATGCCGCAGATGTAAGCAGTAATAAATCGTTTACCGATACTTTGTATCAGTTTAATTTATCCAATGATCTTACTTTAAGATGGCTGAATATTTATGCTAATAGTCAGACCCCTGATAACGGCGTTGTGGTTATTCCAACCCAGAATACCAGTAAAATTGTAGGGTTCTATGCTTTAACTTCTACTACAGATGTTAATATTCCTTTTCTGGTTATAGTTCTGAATAAACCCGGCGTCTATCAAAACGATACTTTGAAGTTTTCAACAGTTGCCGACCTTAGTGTAATTACTGGGAATCCGCCTCAGAATCAAACTGAATATATCTTTGTACAGTCAAGTGTGGAACTGGAATCACGTGTTCAGTTTAATTTGTCCAAAGTGCCGCAGCATGCAATTGTCAATTATGCCGAACTACAGCTTACTGTCGATACTACTCAATCTGTTTTCGGTTCATCTTATACTGATCAGCTTACTGCTAATTTTATTAATGATTCGACTCATATTGATTCCTTGAGTACAAATGCAGTTACCCTTAACCGTATCGGATCATTGTATACCGGGAATATCACATCTTATGTTCAGAATTGGTTATCCACAAAAATCAATGAAGGTATCCAGATTAGATCTGGTACCTATGATACTGGCTTGGAATTATGGACGTTAAAAGGAAGCAATGCCTCCGAACCTTCTAAAAGACCAAGATTAAAAATTATCTATACTAATAAAAAATAAATATGAAATTAATATCTGTTATTGTTTTTTCTTTGATCACTCTTATTCAAACTGCAGTTGCTCAGCAAGGTTCGGTTTATACTAGATATGGTCTTGGCGATATTGAGTCTTCTTATTCGGCTCGAAGGTTAGGGATGGGACAGCTTGGAACCTCTGTTGCCGATGAGGATTATGTTGGTACATTAAACCCCGCTGGCTGGAATTTACTGAAAATGACAAGAGTTGAATTTGGTGTGGCCTATTCTGGTTTAATTGTTTCTGCCGATAATTATCAGAAGAGATTTTATTCTTCTACTCAGGTTACCGGCTTTACAATGGCTTTCCCTTTAAGTACTTTGTATGGAATTGGAATGGCAATAGGTATAACTCCTGTTACTAATATCAATTATCAGGTCGCTGGTAATGTTACTGATCCTAATGTCCTTGTAGGAAATTATGATGTTACATATAAAGGAAGCGGGGGATTATCAAAAATATTTATCGGTTCTTCATATCGGCTTCCTTTTGGTCTCAGCATAGGAGCGGCGTTTGATTATTATTTCGGTAATCTGAATTATGCTTCATCTTTTGTATTTTCCGGTAGTAATAATGTTTCTGCTACTTACACCCAAACATATAAACCTAAAGCAATAGGTTTTACCGTTGGTCTTATTTCTCCTGATTTACTGAATGAAACTTCCTCCTTTTTCTCTGACCTTCACATAGGGGCTTCTGCCAATCTTGTATTAAAAGCCTCGGTGGATTCTATATTGACTTCCTCTTCTGCTGTTCGTACAGATACTGTTAATCTTGTAAACTATGATATGAAAATTCCAAACAGAATAAATGTTGGAGCGAGTGTCATACTGAACAAAAGATTTCTTGTTACAGTCGATTATGCATTCCAGCCCTGGTCAGATTTTTATATAAATGATATAAAATCTGTTTATCTGCGTAATATGATGATGCTTAGTGCAGGTCTTGAATATAGGCCGCCTAAAGAAATGGGTAGTTCCTTTTTGAACTTTATTATTTTTAGAGGCGGGTTTAGTTACGAACAAACCCAATACTTTATAAATAATACTGGTATAAATCAGGTCTCGGTATACGGTGGATGCTCTTTCCCCCTTAGTATGGGAAATACTATTGATATTGGTCTTCAGTATTACTTCAGAGGTCAGGTTACCAATTCATTGATAAAAGAAAATGGACTTAAATTGGCCTTCGGAATAAGTCTCGGTGATATTTGGTTTTTAAGGGATGAAAAATAACTATGATAATTTCTTTGTCTGCTGATCATGCAGGATTTCAGTATAAAGAATTAATTAAAAAACATCTGACTGAAAATGGAGTTGAAGTTATTGATAGGGGTACTTTCTCAGAAGATTCAGTCGACTATCCGGACTTTGTTCAAAAATCAGCTGCCGATGTTTTTGGTGGTTCAGCAGATTATGGTATAGGTGTTTGCAGTTCCGGGATCGGTGTATCCATTGCAGCTAATAAAGTAAAGGGGATAAGAGCAGCTTTGGTCCTCAATGAAGAAATGGCTTCTTTATCAAGAAAGCATAATAATTGTAATTTCCTTGCTTTGAGTGAAAAGTTTATCGATAAGGATCATCTGTTTAATATTGTTGATATATGGCTTAGTACTCAATTTGAAGGGGGAAGACATCAGAGAAGAATTGATAAACTTGAACAAATCTAATAACCAAAAAATTTACAACTCTATGTATAATAATTTGAAACATGATAAGGAAATGTTTGATGTAGTGGATCTTGAAACCAGGCGCCAGCTTGAGAATCTTGAGTTAATTGCTTCAGAAAATTATGTTAGTCCTTCAGTGCTTGAAACTGCAGGATCTTTGCTTACTAATAAATATGCAGAGGGATATCCCGGGAAAAGATATTACGGCGGATGTGAATACGTTGACATGGCTGAAAATATCGCACGTGAAAGATTAAGAAAATTATTCAATGCTGAATATGTCAATGTCCAGCCCCATAGCGGCTCCCAGGCTAATATGGCCGTATTTATGACACTCCTGAAACCGGGGGATAAGTTCATGGGATTAAGCCTTGCCCATGGTGGACACCTTACTCATGGTTCTCCGGTAAACTTTTCAGGCATATTATACAAGGCAGTTGGCTATTCCTTAAATAAAGAAACTCAGGTCTTGGATTATGAACAGATCGCTGCTCTTGCTGAACAGGAAAGACCTAAACTTATAATTACCGGCGCTAGCGCGTATTCAAGAGAATGGGATTATAAAAAATTCAGAGGAATCGCTGATTCTATTGGAGCATTCCTTATGTGCGATATGGCCCATCCCGCTGGCTTGATTGCCAAAGGTCTTTTGAATAGCCCTCTCCCATATTGCGATATTGTTACTTCTACAACTCATAAAACTTTAAGAGGTCCGCGTGGCGGTATCTTGTTGATGGGAAAGGATAAAGAAAATACAATGGGCATCAGAACCCCTAAGGGCGATAGATTGAAACTTATGTCGGAGTTGCTCGATAGTACTGTTATGCCGGGCATTCAGGGTGGTCCTCTAATGCATATTATTATGGCTAAAGGCGTAGCATTCGGTGAAGCACTCCAGGATTCCTTCAAGCTCTATGTAGAGCATATTATAAAAAATTCCGTGGCGCTGGCTGATAAGTTAAAAGAATATGAATTTAATATCGTATCAGGCGGAACAGATAACCACCTTATGTTGATTGATCTGACTAATAAAAATATTACTGGCAAACAAGCTGAGATTGCCTTAGGCAATGCTGGAATTACTGTCAATAAAAATATGGTTCCCTTTGATTCAAGAAGTCCTTTTGTAACCAGCGGTATAAGAATCGGTACACCGGCTGTTACTACAAGGGGTATGCAAGTAAAAGAAATGCAAAGAATCGGCGAACTTATTAATAAAGCTTTGGTTAATCACGAAAACGAAACTGTGTTGTCTTCAATAAAGTCTGAAGTGAGCGAATTCTGTTCGGCATTCCCTTTATTTAATGAATCTAAATAAATAAAAAGTGTCTCCTAAAGATCAACCGGAAAATAATACCCCCTTGGAAGAGGAGGAAGAAAAGGAAATGACCTTCCTCGAACATCTCGAGGAACTTAGATGGAGAATAATCTGGGCTCTGATTGGACTTGTCATCGGCACTATTATCTGCTTTATATTCATCGACTTCCTTGTAGATGTTGTCCTTTTAAGACCTGCTCGTAATTCCGGAGCTCACCTTCAGAACCTTAAACCATTCGGTCAGCTCTTCCTCTATTTTCAGGTAGCAATGATCGGTGGGGTTATATTAAGCCTTCCTAATATCTTTTACCAGTTATGGAAATTTATCGCTCCTGCATTAAAAAAGAGTGAACGGAAATATATCTCCGCAATTGTTGTATTCACTTCCTTTTGCTTTTTGTGTGGTATTGTATTCGCCTATTATGTTATGCTGCCGCTTACTTTGAAATTTGCAGCCCAGTTTGGATCAACAACAATAGCCAATCAGTTCGCTATTGATGAATACATGAATATTATTATTAGTGTAATGCTCGGTGCGGGTCTTATATTTGAACTTCCTATGGTCTCTTTCTTCCTCACAAAATTGGGTATCCTGAAACCTCAGTTTATGACAAAGTATAGAAGACACGCAATTGTAGCTATTATGATTGCTGCTGCATTTCTATCCCCCGGTACTGACCCTGTTTCCCAGATCGTCCTGGCTATCCCTTTGTTATTACTTTATGAAATAAGTATATTAATTTCAAAACTATCTGTAAGGAAATCTTGATCAAGAGAGAGTTATCTGAGATTAGTCTCCCCATAAAAAATGAATTAGACACTTTTAATGAGTTGTTCCGGAAATCTATGACTTCCAAAGTCGGATGGGTAGATCTTATTGCAAAGTATATATTAAGACAAAAAGGGAAGAAGATTCGCCCATTATTAGTATTGCTCTCCGCCAAAGTAGCCGGAAGCGTTAATGAAAGAACCTATCGTGGAGCTGTTCTTGTAGAACTATTGCATACCGCCACTTTAGTCCATGATGATGTTGTCGATAATGCCGATAAGAGAAGAGGTTTCTGGTCTATAAATGCTATCTTCAAAAATAAAGCTGCAGTTCTTATGGGCGATTATCTTTTATCCCGCGGGCTTCTTATCGCTATTGAAGGTAAGGATTTTGATTTCTTGGGCGTTATAACAAATACTGTAAAAAGAATGTCCGAAGGCGAACTCCTTCAGATTCAAAAAACAAGAAAACTTGATATAGATGAAGAAACTTATTTCCAGGTTATATCAGATAAAACTGCCTCACTCCTTGAAACATGTTGCCAGATAGGTGCATTAAGTTCTTCTGATAATGCTTTATATCATGAGGCGATGAGGAACTTCGGGGAAAATATTGGTATCGCTTTCCAGATTCGCGATGATGTATTAGATTACGAAGGATCTTCAAGTCTTATCGGAAAACCTGTGGGGGGCGACATAAAGGAAAAGAAGATCACCCTTCCCTTAATCTATTCTTTAAACCAGGTGTCCAAAAGCCAGGCAGATGATATTAGAAAAATAATAAGGAATGGCGCTAAGAAAGATCGGATAAGGGAGGTTATGGATTTCGTTAGAATTCATAAAGGAATTGATTACGCCCTGGAACAAGCACACCATTATTCTCTTCAGGCTAAAGATGCATTAAAAGTCTTCCCCGATTCACAAAGTAAATTAGCTCTCGAAGCTTTCGTCGATTTTGTTATTGATCGGAAAAATTAGCCGTTACTTGTTATGCTTCTTTAACTCTTCCTTGAACTCATATCCTTTCTTGGGATCCCTGAATGAAAGAACTGGGCATGGAGCTTTCCTCACTACCTTTTCCGCTGTGCTTCCGAATAAAATATGCTCAACTCCTGTATGACCATGCGAAGCAATAATAATTAAATCAATATCCTCTTCCTTACCCGTCTCAATTATTTCTAGGTAAGGTTTCCCGGTCTTTATTATACATTTGCACTTAACTTCCTTTGGTATTTCGTTCTTGGCAAGGTTCTTCAATTCCTCAAATGCACGTTTATCTATCTCTCCATCTATGGATGGAATGGCTATCTGCCCCATGCTGAAGTCTGGAGGATATATAATAGGTTCAATAACATAGATCAGATAAAGTTCTGCATTGAAATATTTGATAAAATTTACTGCATACCTGAGTGAATTTTTTGAGTAATCAGAAAAATCAATGGGAACTAAAACTTTCTTTATTTCAGGTTCCATATCTTTCCTCCTTATTTGTTTATTATGATTAACGATTCAAAAAGTCTTCATCTAATTGTCTGAGCCTGGTAGTAATAATTAAAGTAATTCCCTGCAGTATCTTTATCCCTTTCTTGGGATATCTCTCTATAAAATTATCCAGATCAGGTTTAAATATTACTGCAAGCTTTACATCTGTTTTAGCCAGTGCAGATGCGTTTCTGTTCCCTCCGTCTACTAATGCCAGCTCTCCGAAGAAATCTCCCTTACTAAATGAAGCAATACGTAATATCTGTCCCCGTTTATCTGCATACGTTATTTCAACCTCTCCTTCACGGATAATATATAATCCTATTCCCGGATCTCCTTGCTTGAAAATATGTTCTCCGGTTATATATTGTCTGTTATGGATTACATGCGACAATAGCGATAGATATTTTCTGCTTAATTCAAGAAAAGGAGGATAGGAGCCTAGTGTTGCTTCAGTATCCAGTTTTTGAGCTGATGGTTTGAATAAATTCGCCCAGAAACTGCTGTGGATTATTTCACTTTCGTCTGTCATCATAAATCCTGTTAAAAAATTCCTGATTCTGCTACTCGCCAGAGTTTCTGGCATGGGAACCGGTTCTCATATAATGCCCTCCCTATAATTACCGAATCAACTCCTAAATGCATTATGCTCTGTATATCCATTAACTCGTCTTTGTTTCTTACTCCGCCCGATACTGTTATCTTTGCTTGAGTATGATTTGCAATCTCAATACATAAGGGAAGATTAGGACCACCTAATATTCCGTTTTTTGCTACATCTGTTACTATAAATCTCTCTACTCCTATCTCCGCTAATTGTTTCGCAAATTCCAGGTAATTCAGTCCCGTCTTTTGCCTTTTCCCTCTCAGTATTATTTCATTATCAATTATATCAAGACCAACCACAATCTTTGCCGGTCCGTATTGTTCAAAAACTTTAATAAATTCTTCTCTGTTTTCTATCGCCATGGTTGCCACTCCAAGACGGCTTATTCCGGTATCCATTATCATCCTCACGTCATCAATAGTTCTTATCCCGCCTGTAAACTCTACAGGAATAACAACAGATGAACAGATTTCTTCAATAATTTTGAAGTTCCGATGGGAATATTCAATAGCACCGTCAAAATCCACTACATGTAGCATCTTAGCATTTTCTGCACGCCATATCCGTGCCATTTCTACAGGGTCGCTCCCATATTCCTTACAATTAAGCTCTGGTATTCCCTGCACAATGCGGACTGTCTTCCCGTCCTTTATATCTATCGATGGTATTACTAATAAGTATCTCATTTCCCTAGCATATTTAATATATGAAAATAATCATTTGTTATACAAAAATAAATTATTGTGAAAAGTCTATAAATTTAAATGCACTTTATAAATAGTGTGAAATATTCATATTTCTTGACTTTTCTATGTTTAATGTCCATATTTAGTCGCAATGAGCAAAGAATTTATTATAAAAACAACCCTGGGCAACGATTTACATATTTCTGCTTTTGGTTCTGATAATATAGGTAAATCACCGTGTATTATATTAGTCCACGGATTTAAAGGTTTTAAGGATTGGGGTTTCTGGCCTGTTTTAGCCCAGAATTTTGCAGATAATAATTATTTCGTTCTTACTTTTAATTTCTCGCATAATGGCATTGGTAAAAATTTAACAGAGTTCTCTGAACTCGATAAATTTGCCCAAAATACTTTCTCTCTCGAAATAAGTGAGCTTTCTGAATTAATTAACGCTTATCTTAATAATCATTTTGGACAAATCCATAATAAAAAAATAGGTGTTTTAGGCCATAGTAGAGGGGGAGCTATTACTCTGTTAACTTCTTTGATAAATAAGAATATTGATGCCTTTGCAGTCTGGGCTACGGTTGCTGTGCTTGATCGCTATACTCCACGGCAAAAAGAAAAATGGAGAAAAGAAGGCGTTTTTGAACTTATGAATACGCGTACAAAACAAGTGATGAGTCTTAATACTTCCTTGCTCGATGATGTTGAAAAAAACAAAAATGGTTCTTTAAATATTGAAAAAGCTGTCTCTCAGTTGAATAAACCCCTGCTTATCGCTCACGGTGATCAGGATTTAGTTGTAAAAATAAAGGAAGCTGAACTTCTTTATAGCTATACCGATAAGTCTAAAACTGAATTCTTCAAAATTCACGGCACTGGACATACTTTTGATATGCAGCATCCACATATCGGTTCTAATAAAAAGTTCGACAGCTTAATGGATAAAACATTACAATTTTTTAATAATAATCTTTCTTAGAGGAATACATGAATACAAAAACCGCCGCTATACCAAAATTTATTAGCAGTGTTGTTGCTTCAAAATTGTTTGGGGTTATTTCATTTACTCTGTTAACTGTTGTTGCCGCACAGATTACATTCCCGGTGCAGCCGGTTCCCTTTACCCTGCAGACAGTAATGGTCGTTTTGGCTGGTGCATTCTTGGGTGCTAAAAATGGTGCATATAGCCAATTATTATATCTCCTCCTCGGATGCCTCGGTCTTCCTGTTTTTGCTCACATACCCGCTGCTTTTGGATTCATGAGATTATTTGGACCAACCGGTGGTTATTTGCTCTCTTTCCCAATCGCTGCCTTTGTTACAGGTTACTTATTGGAAAAAAATAAAAACTATCTCAACGTTATTTTAACAATGTTCCTTGCAAATATTATAATAATTGCTATGGGCACCTTCTTCCTTTATGCCTTTTATGTTAAGAATCTCACTGAAGCAATAACATATGGGGCTGCCATTTTCTCTATATGGACGGTTATTAAAGTATTTTTGTCAATCAATATCTTTTATGCAATTAAAAAGCCAGGGAAATCCGCATAACTCTCTATGGCTATTAAAAATATTATTTTCATACTAATATTCTTTTCCGCTGCTGCATTCTTCATATACAGTTGCAGAAATCTGTTCCTATATATGATGGTTGCTAAAAAGAAGGATCAGCGCTTTGATAATCCTGGTAAAAGATTGTCTCGCCTATGGAAAATAGCTTTCATGCAGACAAAGTTATTAAGGGATCCTAAAGCAGGCATTCTGCACCTGTTTATTTTCTGGGGATTCATTCTCTTCATCTTCGCCGTGTTGGAATCAATAATTCAGGGCTTCTATTCTCCGTTCACTCTAAAGTTTGCCGGTCCGGTTTATTCTGCAATAACTTTGATAGAAGATATTTTCCCATTGCTGGTAATTGCCTCAGTTAAATATGCTCTCTATAGAAGATTCGTAATTCATGTCCCTCGGCTTGAAGTGGAAAAACGCGGGAAAATAGATGCATCTATAATTCTTCTCCTCATAATGTTTGTCTGCATCTTTATGATTGGACAGAATATATCTCTCATTGCTAAGAATAACTTCCATCTGTCAGATTATGAAATCAGACCGGTTGCGGCTTTTCTAAGTCCTTTAATATTTAGTGATGCGAATACTGCAGCCCTTTTTTATGAGATATTTTGGTGGGGACATATATCAATCATCCTGTTATTCCTGAATTTCCTTCCGTATTCCAAACATCTGCATGTATTAACATCTATTCCAAATACCTGGTTCGCAAATCTTGATCCTGTACGCAATACTATTAAATCCATAAATCTTGATGATGAGAATGCAGAATCCTTTGGTGCTGCTGATATCGAGCACCTCTCATGGAAGCAGATTCTTGACGGTTATTCCTGTACTGAATGTGGTCGTTGCACCGATGCTTGCCCCGCAAACAAGGTAGGCAAGTCCCTCTCTCCCCGCAAAATCATTGTAGATATTAGAAGAAGAACAAAAGACAAAGCGCCCCTCCTATCAGCAGGCATAACAGAAGGTGCGGCTTTCGGAAAAACCCTGGTTCACGATTATATTTCCGATACCGAACTCTGGCAATGTACCACTTGTATGGCTTGTGTTCAGGAATGTCCCGTCATGATTGAGCATCTTGATTCAATCGTGGACATGCGCCGCAACCTCGTATTAACCGAATCACAATTCCCCACAAGTCTAAATGCCGTCTTCAAAAGTATAGAAACTAACTTTACTCCATGGGCATTCAATCAGTCTGATAGGGCTGCCTGGGCTGAAGGAATGAACATCAAAACGATGGCTGAAGACCCCAATTGTGACCTTTTGTTCTGGGTAGGCTGTGCCGGCTCCTTTGATGCCCGCTATAAAAAAGTTACTCAAACATTTGCAAAATTATTGCAAAAAGCTAATATTAACTTCAGAATTCTGGGAATTGAGGAAAAATGTAATGGAGATACCGCTCGTCGGCTCGGAAATGAGTACCTTGCGCAGATGATGATAAAGGAAAATATCCAAACATTAAATAATTATGGAGTAAAAAAAATAGTTACCGCATGCCCTCATTGCTTTCATTCTCTTGGTAATGAGTATAAACAGTTTGGCGGTAATTATGAAGTTAAACACCATTCACAATTTATTGAAGAACTGCTTAATTCAGGTAAAATACAATTGAAGAACGCTTCCGTCTCTTCCAAAGTAACATATCACGATTCCTGTTATCTCGGCAGGTATAATTCTGTGTATGATGCCCCAAGGAATTCTCTTGCCGGTATCAAGGGCTTGGAATTGATTGAAATGAAAAGAAATAAAAGCAAAGGATTCTGCTGTGGTGCCGGCGGGGGACGAATGTTCCTCGAAGATGAAGAAGGCGGTAGGATAAATGAAGAACGCACAAAAGAAGCTCTCGGCACAAATGCAGATACTATTGCTTCGGCTTGCCCATTCTGTATGACCATGCTTACAGATGGCGTTAAACATTTTGAAAAGATAGATCAGGTTTCTATTAAGGATATTGCTGAAATAATCCTTGAAAATTCAAACTAAACATTCATTAACTAAATTAGGAGGTATACATGAAAAAACTCGAAGACCTTGCACAGGCAGTCAGAAATCTGGAAGCAGACTTTGTTAAATTCTATGAAAAAGAACAGGCTGCTGCAGGTACCCGTTTGCGTAAGGGTTTAAGTGAATTAAGAAAACTTGCACAAGATGCACGTAAGGAAATCCAGGAAACAAAAGCCACAAGGAAATCCAAAAAACCTTAATTTGCCTATTTACTAACCTCCAACTTCTTTAAGTAGTTGGAGGTTTTTTATATACTCAAACCCTGCTATCTTATCAATATGAAAAAATTTTTTCTCCTCCTACTGCTGTATTCAATATGTTCCTTAGCCCAGCAGCATTCAGATCCTAATGTCAAAGTAAAAATTCCGGTCTTAAGAGATCCTGATTCACTCCATACCATTAGAATAGCTGCAGTCGGCGACCTTATGTGCCATTCCCCTCAGTTCAAGTATTCTCAGGCTTCCCAAGATAGTTTCGATTTCGTCCCTGTATTTAGATATATAAGTAAATATCTGAAGGATGCTGATTTTACTCTGGGTAACCTCGAAACAGTCACCGCTGGTAAGGATAAAAAATATTCCGGTTACCCTATGTTTAATTCCCCTGATGAATTTATTTCCGCTGTAAAGACTGCCGGTTTCAATCTTGTTACTACATCCAATAACCATGCGCTCGATAGGGGAGAATCCGGAATAAATAAAACCATCGACCGGCTCATACAAAATAAACTTCACTATACCGGCACTTTTAATTCTCAGCAGGATAGAGATTCCATTAGGATATTTGATATAAAAGGAATTAAAACTGCTTTCCTCTCCTATTCCTATGGAACGAACGGTAATCCCATTCCCAGCAGTAAAAAATATCTGATAAACATTATCGACTATGACCTCATTCAAAAAGATATTACTCGCTCAAGACAATTAGGTGCGGAACTCGTCATAGTATATTATCATTTTGGTGAAGAATACAAAAGAGAACCATCCGCTTTTCAGAAAACCACAGTAAATAAAACCATTGAAATGGGAGCCGATATCATTCTGGGTGGACATCCTCATGTAATCGAGCCGGCTATTTATTATAAAACTCATAATGCCAAAATTGATACTGGATTCGCTGTTTATTCCCTCGGCAATTTCCTCTCCAATCAGCGTAAAAGATATACCGATGGAGGAACTATCCTCTACCTTAATATCACCAAAAACTCAAATACAGACTCACTCTGGATTTCTTCTGTAGAGTTTCTTCCCACCTGGATCTATAGGGGAACTACAGATCACGGCAGGGAATACCTCATCCTTCCCGCTAAAAATGAACAGGACTATCCCTTCCTCCACGAATCCGATATACGCCAGATGCATACCTCCTTCGACGATACCCGGTACATTCTCCATAAATACACCTCTAGGATTCAATCCGTTAAATAAAATTTAAAACCTCTACTATAGTTAGGTAACAAAACCCGCTTCCAACGAAAACTTTATTTTATTTATTTTTTCGTTGGAAGGCCAAATCGTTACCTACCTATAGTGTAGGTTTTAGGAAATAATTTTAAATCCTCTATAGTACTTAGGTACAAAATCCCGAAAAGTGAGAAAAATATATTTTATTTATTTTTTCTCACTTTTCTCAAAAGTGTACCTAAGTACAGTATAGGATATTTTT
>OBLU010003268.1_pt1 | contig 14681 bp, 13 predicted proteins | sample 1518681 | NCBI WGS metagenome assembly OBLU01 (sample SAMEA3539304, study PRJEB22396) | soil metagenome | biome: tundra; feature: field; material: soil | place: USA | collected 2010-05 | depth 0.15 m
GGTCTCGGCCTCGGTGCACTCACGGGCCAGCGCCTCGCGGATCAGGCACAGGTCGATCGCCAAGGCTGTGGGGCCGCTGGGGTCGTCCGGGCCGGCCGCGTCGCCCGGAGCGCTCGCGCCGCCGAACAGCCGAGCCAGCAGGCCGCGCTCGGCCAGCGCGGCGATCAGTGGCCGGTTCACCCGGCCCTGCTGGCCACGCCGCGCAATCTGCCTTAACTCCTCTCGCGCCACGCCCCGGGTATGGCAGTACAGGCCTCGCTGAGCCTCGGTCAGGTGCAGGTCCAGGGCGGTCATCGAGCCGTAGGCTATCCGCCGGCCGAGAATCGAAGGATGGCCGCTTGGGTCATTCGGGACGCGACAGTACAGCGACTCCCATCAGCTCGACCGTGGCCCCGGGGTCAAACAGCTCGCGGACGCCGAACAGGCCGATCGCCGGATAGCGGCGGCCGAAGTGCTTTCGCCATACGGGTCCGAGCTCCAGCAGTGCGTTGCGGTATTCGCCCACGTCGGTCACGAACACCTGCAGCGAGACGAGATCGTCCGGCTCGCCGCCGGCGGCGCGCAGAGCCACAACCAGATTGGAGGCGGCCTGGGCGAACTGCGAGACGATGTCCTCACCGACGATCCGGCCGTCGGGTGCCTGGGCGGTCTGCCCCGCCAGGTACACCGTGTCGCCGGCCCGCACCGCGTGTGAGAATCCGGTCGGCGCAGCGAGCTCCGGGGGGTTGAACAGCTCGCTCACCGGCCCTGCCACTCCGGCCGGCGGCTCTCGTTCCAGGCGCGGAAGAACTCGCCGTGGTCGCTGCTCTGCATCATCATCGCCTGGGTGATGGCCTCCAGCTCGATCGCGCCCCCGAGGTCCATGTCGAGCTCGCGGGTCAGCAGCGCCTTGGTGGTCGAGTAGGCAAACGCCGGGCCGTCGGCCAGCCGGCGGGCCAGCGTGTTGGCGCGATCGGGCAGCTGGTCGTCGGGCACGACCTCGGTCGCCAGCCCGATCTCGTACGCGCGCTGGGAGCCCACCTTGTCGCCCAGCGTCAGCAGCTCGGTCGCGCGCCCGAACCCGACCACCCGAGGCAGCAGGTAGGCGGAGCCCATATCGGCCCCGGCCAGTCCCACGCGCGTGAACAGGAACGCGAACGAGGCCGACTCGGCCAGCAGGCGAAAGTCTGAGGCCAGCGCGATCACCGCGCCTGCGCCGGCGGCGATCCCGTTGACCGCCGCGATCACCGGCAGCGGGCACTCGCGCAGCGCCTTGACGACCGAGCCGGTCATTCGGGTGAACTCCAGCAGCTCGGCGGACTCGAGCTCCTGCAGCTCGCCGATGATCTCCTCCACGTCCCCGCCCGAGCAGAAGGTGCGCCCCGCGCCGGTGAGCACCAGCACGCGCGCGTCGCCGCGGTGGGGGAGCTCGGCGAGCAGGTCACGCAGGTCGGCGTAGGCCTCGAAGGTCAGCGCGTTGAGCTTGCCGGGGCGGTTCAGGGTGACCCGCGCCACGCCGTCTGAGACAGCGAAGTCGAAGTGCTTCCACTCCTGCGTCAGAGGCACGCTGGCGCGGAACGGGCTCATCGCGGTCGACAATACTCGACACCGCACTCCGGAGCAATGTTAGGTATCGCCGCGGCGTTGGATATGATCTCGCCCGAAGCTTTGGCCCTCGACAGCCCGTACTGGAACCCCAAGACCGAGACGCTCGACCGTGAGCGCCTCCACGCGCTTCAGCTGGCCAAGCTGCGGCGCCAGTGCGAGTGGGCGGCCGCGCGCAGCCCCTGGTACCGGCGCCTGTTCGCCGACGAAGGGTTCGATCCCGCGCGGCTGCATTCGGCTGACGACCTGCGCCGGCTGAAGCCGCTGACCCGCGACGAGTGGATGAACTCGCAGTTCGAGCACCCGCCCTACGGGGAGATCCCGACGATCGGCGGCGCCGGCGCGATCCGCGTGCACACCACGTCGGGCACCACCGGGCGTGGCCCGCTGCGCGCGCTGGATTCGCGTAAGGACTGGGCCTGGATCGCCGAAATGTGGGCCTACGCGATCTGGGGCTGCGGGGTGCGCCCGGCCGATACCGCCTACATCGCGTTCGGCTACGGATCCTTCATCGGCTTCTGGGGCCTGCACTACGCGATGGAGAAGGTGGGGGTGCTCAACGTCCCCGGTGGCGCCCAGACCACCGAGGCGCGTGTGCGCCAGATAATCGACTTCGACGTCAACGTCGTCGCCTCGACGCCGACCTACGCGCTGCGTCTGGCCCAGGAGGCCGAGGCGCTGGGGATCGATCTGCGCGGCTCCAGCGTCTCGCGGGTGATCCTGTCGGGCGAGCCGGCAGGCTCGATCCCGCAGACCAAGGCGCTGATAGAGGAGCAGTGGGGAGCCAAGGCGTTCGACACCGCCGGTATGACTGAGATCGGGACGATCATGGTGTTTGAATGCGAGGCCCAGCCCGGCGGCACGCACATCATCGAGGACCACGTGCTGGAGGAGGTCATCAACCCCGACACGCTGGAGCCGGTCCCCCACGGCGAGGCCGGCGAGCGGGTCGTGACCTCGTTCGGGCGCGGCTCGATCCCGCTGATCCGCTACCGCACCGGCGATCTGGTGTGCCGCGTGCCGGCCTCGACCTGTTCGTGCGGCCGCGGCTTCGACATCTACGAGGGCGGGATCCTGGGCCGCGTGGACGACATGAAGATCATTCGCGGGACCAACGTCTACCCGCGGGCGATCGAGGCGATCGTGCGCGAGTTCTCCGAGGTCGACGAGTTCCAGACCGTGATCACGCGGGAGGGCGTCCGGGATGAGATCACCCTGCGCGTGGAGATGAAGACCGAATGGCGTGAGGACGGCTGGGCTGACATCTCCCAGACGCTGCACCGGCGCCTGGCGCTCGCCCACGAGGGGTTGAACTTCCGCATCGAGCGCGCCGGCGCCGGCGAGCTGCCGCGCTTTGAGCTCAAGGCCAAGCGCACCGTCGACCAGCGCGACGCGCCGATTGGAGCGGTATGACCGTCGATCTGCTCGGCAACGAGCTGACCGGCTCTGAGGAGCGGCTGCTGGCCGTCTATCAGGAGCTCAAGGCACTGTGCGAGCAGGACCTGGACCCGATCGCGCACGCCAACGTGCGCGCCGCGCTGGCACTGATGCACCAGGTGGTCAACGGGCTCGCGCTCGAATACGAGCACCTCACCGATCTCGGCGTGTGAGATGCGGATCGCGGTAATCGGCGGCGGCCCCGGCGGGCTGTACTTTGCGATCCTGATGCGCAAGGTGGCGCCGGACTGCTCGGTGACCGTGTTCGAGCGAAACCGGGCCACCGACGCGTTCGGGTTCGGGGTCGTGTTCTCCGACGAGACGCTGAGCGTGTTCGAGCACGCCGACCGGGAGAGCTACGACGCGATCACCGAGCGCTTCACGCGCTGGACCGACATCGACATCCACCACCGCGGCGTCCGCACCCGCTCGGGCGGGCACGGCTTCTCCGCGCTGGGGCGCCGTGAGCTGCTGGCGGTCCTGCAGCAGCGCGCTGTCTCGCTCGGCGTCGAGCTGCGCTTCGAGACCGAGGCGCCGCCCGTGGAGGAGCTCGGCTGGGCTGACCTGATCGTGGCCGCCGACGGGGCGTCGAGCGCGGTGCGCACCGCCCGCCGGGAGGAGTTTGCGCCCTCGCTAGAGCACCGCCACTGCCGCTACATGTGGCTGGGCACCGACCTCGTGTTCGACGCGTTCAAGTTCTACATCGCCGAATCCGAGCACGGTGTCATCCAGGCTCACGCCTACCCCTACAACGACCGCATGAGCACGTTCATCGTCGAGATGCACGAGGATGTCTGGCGCCGGTCCGGGCTTGACTGCATGACGCCGGGGCCGCTGGCGCCCGGGGTCAGCGACGAGCGCAGTGTGCAGTTCTGCGCCGACCTGTTCGCCGATGCGCTGGAGGGCCATGCGCTGCTGGCCAACAACTCCAAGTGGATCGACTTCGTCACGGTGCGCAACCAGCACTGGTGCTCCGACAACATCGTGCTGCTCGGCGACGCCGCCCACACCGCGCACTTCTCGATCGGCTCGGGGACCAAGCTGGCGATGGAGGACGCGGCCGCGCTGGCCTGGGTGTTCGGGTCCTCCGGGGGGCACGACGTCTCCGGCGCGCTGGCCGCTTACGAGCAGGAGCGCCGCCCCGTGGTGGCGAGCACCCAGCGCGCGGCGCAGGCCTCGCTGGAGTGGTTTGAGGGGCTCGGGCGCTACGTCGAACAGGGCCGGCTGCAGTTCGCCTTTAACCTGCTGACGCGCAGCCGCCGGGTGACCTACGACAACCTGCGCCTGCGCGATCCCCAGTTCGTCGCCGAGGTCGACGAGGTGTTCGCGGCGCAGACGGGCGCCTCGCCGCGCCCGCCGATGTTCATGCCACTGAAGCTGCGCTCGCTGGAGTTGGCAAACCGGGTCGTCGTCTCCCCGATGGACATGTACTCGGCCGTCGACGGCACCCCCGGCGACTTCCATCTCGTGCACCTGGGTGCGCGCTCGCTCGGCGGCGCTGCGCTGGTCTACAGCGAGATGATCTGCGTGTCGGACGTCGGGCGGATCACGCCGGGATGCGCGGGCATGTACCGCTCCGAGCACGTCGAGTCCTGGCGGCGGATCGTGGACTTCGCCCATCGGTATGGCGACTGCGCGTTCGCGGCCCAGCTCGGGCATTCAGGCCGCAAGGGCTCGACCAAGCTGATGTGGGACGGGATCGATCAGCCGCTGGAGGAGGGCAACTGGGAGGTGATGGCCCCGTCGGCGATCCCTTACGCGCCGGCAAATCAGGTTCCGCGCGAGATGACTCGCGCCGACATGGACCTCGTTCTGTCGCAGTTCGTCTGGGCCACGCAGGGAGCGCTGGCCGCCGGCTTTGATCTGCTGGAGATCCACTGCGCGCACGGCTATCTGCTGTCGAGCTTTCTCTCGCCGCTTTGCAATCTGCGCTCGGATGCTTATGGGGGCTCGCTCCAGGCGCGCGCCCGCTTCCCGCTGGAGGTGTTCGACGACTGCCGGGAGGTGTGGCCGGCCGAGAAGCCGATGAGCGTGCGGATCTCCGCCACCGACTGGGTGGAGGGTGGCTTTGACCCCGACCAGGCCGTGGCGTTTGCGCGGCTGCTGCGCGAGCACGGCTGCGACATCGTCGACGTGTCCTCCGGGCAGGTCTCGCCGCTGGAGCGTCCCGCCTACGGGCGCAGCTTCCAGACCCCGTTCGCCGACCGGATCCGCAACGAGGTGGGGCTGCCGACGATCGCCGTCGGGGCGATCGCCAGCTACGACGACGTCAATACGATCGTGCTGTCCGGGCGGGCGGACATGTGCGCGCTGGCCCGCCCGCACCTGTATGACGCCCAATGGACCCTGCACGCTGCCGCCGAGCAGGAGTACTCCGGCGTGCGCTGGATCCCGCAATACCAGGCCGGGTCGCGCAAGCCGCCGGCCGGGCGCGGGGACGAGGTGCGCAAGGAGCTGCAGCGGACGTTCGAGCCGGCCACGCCCGAGCTCGCGCTCGTGCGTCAGCCGTGAGCGCCACCGCGACGCTCGGACCGGGGCCGCTGCCGGCCAGCGAGCAGCTCCAGCCCCAGGAGCTGCTCGTCACGATGCTCGGCACCTACGTGCGCCCGTTCGGCGACCGCGTCTGGTCCGGGGGACTGGTGGTGCTGCTGGGCGAACTCGGGTTCTCCGAGGGAGCCGCCCGCGTCGCGCTGACCCGGCTGGTGCGCCGCGGCCTGATCGTGCGGATGCGCGAGGGCCGGCTGGTGCACTACCGCCTGACCGCGCGCGCGGACCGGCTGCTGCGTGAGGGCGACGGGCGGATCTTCTCGTTCGGCAGCCCGCGTGACGACGGCGGCAGCTGGACAGTGCTCTGGTATCAGCTCTCCGAGGACCGGCGGCTGGAGCGCTCGCGGCTGGCCCGGCGGCTGCGGTTCCTCGGCTTTGGCTCAGTGCAGGACAGCGTGTGGGTGTCGCCTCACGACCATTCGCGGGAGCTGCAGGAGCTGCTGGACGAGCTGCAGATGGCCGACTGCGCGACCCTGTTCGTGGCGGGCGTCCGCGCCATGCAGGGGCTGCCGATGCTCGTCTCCCGCGCCTGGGACCTGAGCGGGCTGGTCGATCGCTACGAGGCGTTCTGCGCGGAGTTCGAGCCGGTCGCGGGCAGCGGTCGCGTGGTTGACGCGGGGCTCAGCGGTGGCGCGCTCGGCGCGGGGCTCAGCGGTGGCGCGCTCGGCGCGGGGCTGAGCGACCCGGAGGCGTTCAGGCTGCGCACGCGTCTCGCACATCAGTTCCGTGGCTTTCCGCTGCTCGACCCCGAACTGCCTGAGGAGCTGGCGCCGATGTCCGGCGCGCGGGAGCGCGCGGTGCAGACATTCCACGCGCTGTATGAGGGACTGGCCGAGCCCTCGCAGCGGCACTTCGATGCGGTGTGCGCCGCGTACGAGGCGGTCGGCGGTCGGTAACCGCTGCGGAACGGGCCGGGGTCTCGGCTAGCTCTCAAGCATCTGGCGCAGGCGCTGCAGCCCCTCCCAGACGTCGGTGAAGCTGGTGGTCAGCGGCGACAGACCGATCCGGATCACGTCGGGCGTGCGGAAGTCGACGATCACGCCGTCGGCGATCAGGCGCGCCGACAGCTCCCGGGCATCCGGGTGGACGAGCGCCACATGACCGCCGCGGCGGGCCGAGTCCCGCGGCGATCCGACGCTGACGCCGAGCGGAGCCAGCAGCTCGTCGGCGAGCTCGATCGCGAACTCCGTCAGCGCGGCCGCCTTCTGACGGACCGCCTCAATCCCCGCCTCGATCACCAGCTCGGCGCCGACGCTGACCGCGGTCAGGCTGAGGATCGGCGGGGTGCCTGACAGCATCGCCGCGATCCCGTCGGCGGGCTCGTAGCCCGGTGCCATCTCAAACGCGTCGCGCCGGCCCAGCCAGCCCCAGATCGGCTGGCGCAGCTCAGACTGGTGCTCGGTTCGCACGTACAGGAAGGCCGGCGCGCCGGGGCCGCCGTTGAGGTACTTGTACGTGCACCCGACCGCCAGATCGGCCCCGTCGGCGTCCAGCGCAACGGGGATCACGCCGGCGCTGTGGCTGAGGTCCCACAGTGTCAGCGCCCCCGCCTCGTGGGCGACGTCGGTGATGGCCCGCATGTCAAGAATGAACGCGGACCGGTATGACACGTGCGAGAAGGACACCAGGGCGGTGTCAGGCCCAACGGCGCCGGCCACCTGCTCGGGCGTCGGTCCCGCTCGCGGATCGCCGTACAGCCAGCGGATCGTGCAGCCGGCACTCGCCGCCAAGCTCTCGAGCACGTAGCGGTCGGTGGGGAAGTTATCGATGTCGGTGACTATCTCCTTGCGCTCCGGGCGCGCGGCCAGAGCGGCGCTGGCCAGCTTGTAGAAGCACACCGTGGTGGAGTCGGCGACCGCCAGTTGGCCCGGGGCCGCGCCCAGCAGCGTCTCGCCGAGCCGGTCGCCGAGCCGGCGCGGGAGTTCCATCCAACCCTCGCCCCAGGAGCGGATCAGGCGCTGTCCCCACTGTTGCTCGACGACCTCGGCCAGGCGGGCGGTGGTGTCCCGCGGCAGGCGGCCGAGCGAATTTCCGTCGAGATAGATCAGATCGTCGCCGCCGGCGACGTGGAATCGGTCACGAAACCTAGCCAGTGGGTCAGATTCGTCACGGGCTACTGCGCTGCCCCGCCCCCCCGAGCGCAGAGACATCTACCAACCGTACCGTACACCTTGTTTACAACGGCACGAACCGTGTGCCGGACGTCATGCCTTGGGCACGAACGCGTACACGCGGCTCGGGCTGCCGGTGCCGCCGACCAGCCGCAGCGGCGCCACCACCAGCAGCGCGCCGGTGACCGGCAGCTGCTCCAGGTTGGCCAGCTGGGTAAGCCCGAGCTTGCCCGACCCGAGCAGGAAGTTGTGCAGCGGGAAGGGCGGCTCCATGCCCCCGGCCGCGCCGGCGTCGATCCCCACCGTCTCGGTGCCAAAGCCGGCGATCGCCCGCTCGCCGGCCAGCCAGCGCGAGGCCTCGACGTCAGGGCCTGGGGTCTGCGGCCCGTTCTCGCCCACGTTGAGGAACGCGGTCTGGTCCTGCGCGCGCGAGCCCCAGCCCGAGCGCAAGAGCACCCAGGCGCCGTCGGGAATGCGGCCGTTCTCGGTTTCCCAGGCCTCCAGGTCTGAGACCGTCAGCAGATAGTCACCGCCGGCGGCCTCGGTCTCGGCGGTCTTGTCGATCACGCAGGCGGGGCCGACCAGTGTCGAGGGCGTGATCGAGCCGATGTCGGCGCCGTCCTTGCCGGTCACCCAGTGGATCGGCGCGTCGACGTGCGTGCCGACGTGCTCGCCGATCGTCAGCGTGTACCACGCCCACGCGGGTCCGCGCTCGTCGTAGTGGCTGATCTCCTCCCGGGTCAGGCCGGGCGTGTTGGCAAACGGCGGCGGCAGCTGGATCACCGGCGTGGACTCGGTCAGCGGCTGGGTGAGGTCGACGATCTCGACCGAGCCCGAGGCGAGCCCGTCGAGGAGGCCGGCGACCTGGCTGGTATCAGTGCTCGACATCTATTTGCTCCTTGGTTGGCGCGGGGGCGTCCTGGCGTGCGTCAGGGTGCTTGCCGTTTGGCTGGCGCGGCGTTTCCGGTCAGCGCCGGGTGGCTGTGCGGGGTGCGCGCCGCGCGCGTCGGGGGCGTGTTGTGGGTCCGGCGGCTGATCCGTGTGTGTGGTCCGGGGGCTCATCCGGCGCGGAATGCCTCCTCCAGCCAGTCGGCGCAGATCGTCGGGTTGACCTTGGCGTCGAGCACCAGCGGGCCGGGTTCCGGCTCGGCCAGCCAGCGCTCGATCACTTGCAGGTCACGGGTATTGCGCACGATCGCCGCCGCGGCGCCCGACGCCCGCGCAATTGCGGCCAGGTTGGCGTCGGGGAAGCGCACCATCGAGACGTCATGGCCCATCGGCTCAAAGTGGTGCACCTCGGCGCCGTAGGCGTTGTCGTCGTAGATCAGCACCAGGAGTTTCAGTTTCAGCCGGGCGGCAGTCTCGAGCTCGGCCAGCGCCATGAACGCGCCGCCATCGCCGATCGCCGCGACCGTCGGGCGCTCCGGGCGAGCGATCGCGGCGCCGATCGCGTTGCCCAGGCCCAGCCCGACGGCCTGAAAGCCGTTTGGGAAGATCCACGCGTTGGCGTCGGGGACGTCGATGTACATCGACGGATAGCCGAGGAAGTGGCCCGAGTCGACGGCCACCGCACGCTCGGCGGGCAGCATCCGGTCCACGGCGATCGTCAGCGTCCGCGGATCGATCCACTGCTTGGTGGAGGCGTCCTGGTAGGGCTCGTTGCGCCAGCGCCGGGCTGCGACCTGCTCGGCCAGCTGCGCCGTGCGAAAGCCGGCCCGGAAGTGCCCGCGCCGCTGCAGCTCGTCTGAGAGCAGCGCGGCGGTCGCCCTGACATCCCCCAGCACCGGGATGTCGACCGGCCGGTTGCGCCCGATCGCCCGCGCCTCGATGTCGATCTGGACGACCCTGGCGTCCTTGGCGATCAGTCCACCGTGCCTGGTCGTCCAATGGTTGATCGACGCTCCCGCCACGATCACCACGTCGGCCTGCGGGAGAAGCTCGGCCGCGAACGGGGAGGCGAAGCCGCCGGAGATCCCGAGCGAGTACGGGCGACCGCTGAACAGGCCGTTGGCAGGGGCAGAGGTCGCGAGCACCGCGCCGATCAGCGCACCGAGGCGCTCGAGCTCGTCGCCGGCGCTGGCCAGCACCGCGCCGCGGCCCGAGATGATCGCCGGACGCCGGGCTTCGGAGAGCAGATCGGCGACGGCCGCGATTGACTCCGGCGCCGGCTCAGGGGCGAGCGTGGGGGGGACCGGCGCATGCGAGGGCTGGGTCTGCTCTGAGCTCTGAGGCTGGATGTCGATCGGCAGCATCAGCACCACCGGCCGGCGCTCGAGCTGGGCGCGCTGGTAGGCCCGCTGGGCATCGTCGGCGGCCGTGGCCGGGCCGTGCACGCGGTCGGCGATCGCCCCGACCGACTCGACCAGGCCGTGCTGATCGATCCTGAAGTTCGAGGTCAGCGCCGCCGCCGGCGTTTCCCCCGCCAGGACGAGCAGCGGCGTGCGGCTCTTTGCCGCCTCGGTGAGCCCGGTCATCGTGTTGGTCAGGCCCGGGCCCTGATGGACGCTGCACACCCCGACCCGGCCGCTCACCCGCGAGTAACCGTCGGCCATACAGATCGCCCCGCCCTCATGGCGGGCGTGGTGGAAGCGCACACCGCCGGCGACCAGCGCATTGGTGACCACGAGGTTGCCGCTGCCGAGGATTCCGAACGCGTCCTGCACCCCCTGCGCCGCCACTGTCGCACCGACGACACCGGCGACCGACTGCGCTCGTCCGCCCCGGTCGCTGGTCATCGGGGCGCGCCTTCATCCCGCGTGGGCTCGCCCCGGTCCGCGGTCATCCTCGCGCGCCTTCAGCCTCCGACTGGCTCACCGGCGGGATCATCCCACAGCGCGCCCGAGCGAGCCCGCACAGTTTGGGCCGGGGGTCTTGTGCCCTGGAGCCCGGCTTGCTCCGTTTGCTGACGGACGGTTTGGGTGATAGACAGGGTAAGTACGTCGTTCTCGGCGCACTAGCACGATGACCTCCGATCGCCATCCGGACCGCGGGACCGACGACTCCCAGGAGTCTCAGTCAGACTGGCCTGAAGACTCGCCCGCGGGAATTCCCTCCGAGCCGTACGACGCCGAGGGCAAGGGCGACGGCGAGACGGGGACCGAGTTCGCCAAAGCGCCCTCGGCCGCACTACCGGACCCAGCGCCGTCGACTGGCTTGGGCGAGTCTTCTTCCGGGTCATCCACGCCGTCCACCTACACCGCCAAGGACCACCGCCAGAGCGCGCCGAACATGCTGCCCGGACGCGAGCGCCGCAGGCTCGGGCTCGAGCGCCTCGTGGTGCGGGTCATCGCCACCGGCGGCGTGATCGGTATCGGCGTCGCGATCGGCGCGATCCTGGCGGCCAGCAAGGTCCAGGGCTGGATCATCGGCCTGGTCGTAGCGATCGTCAGCGTGGTGCTGTCGGCGGTCCTCTGGTCCTCAAGGCAGCTGTAGGCGTAGTCACTGCGTCTGCTCCTCGCGGTCAGTCGACTCCACCGACGATTCCGGGGACGGCTCCGGGAGCTCGTCGATGTCGACCACGACCACCGTCTTGGTGTCAGAGAAGAACAATCTGATGGACGTGTCGCCGTACTCGACGCGGTCGGGCTGCGGAAGCTCGTACTGCTCCAGCAGTTCACGCATCGTGGTCTCGGCCGAGATCTGTTCGCGCCGCGTTGCCATGGGTTCATGCTGCCGGTAAACGTGTGACGGATCCAGACGCAGATGTGCCAATAGCGTCCAAACTTCGCGACAACTCTGTGATGGTTTAGCCGCCGCCCGCGTGAGGCGGGCGAGCGCGGAGTCCGTCTACAGGCGAGCGCGGAGTTCGTGCGCGGAGTTCGTGCGCGGCCGCACGATCGGCGGTCAGCGCGCCTTGGCGTACAGCGACCGGACGATGCCGTAGATCTGGCTGGAGGTCTGACCCATCCCCGGACAGCACCGCGGGCCGCCGGGAGCGCTGATTCCGACCTCCAGGTGCGGGGCGTCTGAGATGCCGACGTCCCCACACCCGACTTCGGCGATCGGCTGCCCGGCGCTCACCTGAGCGCCGACGGGCACCAGCGCCGGCTTCGCGTGGCCGTAGTAGATGTAGCGACCCTTGTAGGGGCCGCTGGAGACCTTCAGCACCGGGGCGTCGGGCCCGAAGCCGTCGATGCCTTCCTGGACGATCGTCCCCGAGGTCATCGCCACCTCGGTCACCTTGGAGCCGCAGGCGTTGTTGACCGTGCCGATGTCCACGCCCTGATCTTGGGTCCAGTCCGAGGGGGACAGCACGCGGCTCTTCGGACGCAGCGGGAACACCAACCCCGACGAAGCGGATGAACTGGTCGAAGAGGTGTTGGACGGAAGGCTCGAGCGCGTGATCCGCGGAGCCTTGCGGCCCCCGTGCACCCAGGTAGCGAGCGCGCCTGCGGTCAGGCGTCCGACGGTGCCGCTGGCGGGCGAGAGCTGCGCGTCCTGCTGAAAGCGCACCACCGAGCGCTTGGTGGCGGGCCCGAAGCCCCCGTCCTCGGCGGTGCGGATCCCGATCTTCGTCAGCCATGTCTGCAGCGTGCGCACGTCGCCGCCACTGTCCCCGGCGCGAAGGACGCGCTTGAACGGCGAGAAGGACGAGGCGGCGGAGGCCGGCTGGGCGTGGGCAAGGGCGAACGCGGCGAGGCCCGCGCATATGGCCAGGATCGCGGCTAGGGCCAGCCTGACCGCGAGCCCGCCGGCAGCAGGACAGGTGCGCGGGAGCGCGACGTCGCCGGCGCCTGCGGCTAGCTCGGACTGACGATCGGCGGCGTACGTATGTAGTTCGGGCATGCGTCGTTCCTCGGCGGCAACGGGACTCGCTTTAGTGCCTGGCGCCTACGGAGTTAGCTGACGGGCTCGCGCTTGCTATTCACAAGCGCTTCCCGCGGATCACCGCGGAACTCGCCCCAACGACTCGGGTTCCCCGCTCCCCGGATTGGCTGCCCGGGGATTCGGCTATCGGTGCGAACACAGTAATGAAACAAACGTTGCGGTGTTCCGTCGCCGACTTTGCGCATTCCGTCCGCCGGCCTACGACCGGCGGCGCCCCAGGACCGACAACCGGCGCCTACAGGCGGCGACCGCGATAGGCCCGCGACCCGCCCCAAGCCCCCCGCGGTCATACGCAATCCCGAAAACTTGTGCTATTACTAGACGTTCCGCCGCGGGGTGGAGCAGTCTGGTAGCTCGTCGGGCTCATAACCCGAAGGTCGCGGGTTCGAATCCCGCCCCCGCTATTTGAAAAGGCCTGCAAAGCAGGCTTTTTCTTTGCCCCAAGTTTTGTTGCGCGCACAATGATGTCGCGAATATGTCGCGAGAAGGCCGTAGACTGTGGCCATGATCCGCGCCACCGGAACCGTCCGACGGGTCGATCGAAAGCGCGGCCCGGTGTGGTACGCGAGGTACCGATTGCCCTCCGGGCGCCAGGGCCAGAAGCTGCTCGGACCGGCCTGGACCGAGCGTGGCCGGCCGCCGGCGGGATACTTCACCAAGCGCACCGCTGAGGATTGGCTACGTGAATACCTCGACGACGCGCGGCGCGGGATGGGTCCCGGTTTCGTATCGACCGGCGTGAGCTTCGCCGAGGCCGCCGAGCAGTACCTGCGCTATGCCGAGCAGGACCGAGGCTGCAAGCCCTCGACGATCCGAGGCTATCGCTCGCAGCTCAACGCGCAGATCCTGCCGACGTTCGGCTCGATGCGGATCGAGGACATCACCGAGCAGGAGATCGAGCGCTGGCGCGCGGGCATGTCCGGCGCGACGACGGCCCGCCCGGTCCTCTCCAACAAGACCAAGAATCACCAGCTCGTTCTCATGCACGCGATCTTCCGGCGTGCCTGCAAACTCTATGGACTGCCGCGAAACCCGCTGGTCAACGTCGACCGCTACCGCGTGCGCGCCAGCGGCGACATCGAGGTCTTCTCCCCCGAAGAGATCTGGAGCCTCGTTCGGGCCGCAGCGTCAGAGGTCGACGGAACGATCTTCCTCACCGCCGCCTTCACCGGTCTGCGCCGCGGCGAGCTGCTCGGGCTGCGCTGGCGCGACGTCGACTTCGACGCCTCGACGATCCGCGTGCGAGCCAGCTTCGCCGCCGGCAAGCTGACGACGCCGAAGTCGGGCAAGGTCCGGGCGGTGCCGATGGCGCCCGACGTTGCTTCGGCACTCGCGCAGATTGGCCAACGAGATCGGTTCGTAGGCGACGACGACTTCGTGTTCGCCGCCGATTCTGGGCTGCCGATCAACGGCGACGCGCTCAGCTCCCGCTACGAGCGGGCCCTTGAGGCTGCTGGACTGCGCCGGCTTCGGTTCCACGATCTGAGGCACACCTTTGGGACGCGGATGATCCGCGAGGCCGACATCCGGCGGGTTCAGGAATGGATGGGTCACGCGGACATCCAGACGACGATGAAGTACCTGCACTACGAATCGCGCAAGGAGGACGCCGAGCTCGTGGCTCGAGCGTTTGCGACCGAGACCGTCGACGAATCGACGAGCGTCGACGACGCCGGCTGACCCGGCGGCCAGCGTTCCGACGAGCGTCGCGCTTCAAGGCGACTCGGACTTGGGGCAGCCGCTCGCTCCTTTCCCGGCCCCGACGCCCGTCCGCTGCCGTGCGACAGCACAAGCGCGGCGGCGCCGCCCTTGGCGGGGGTCGACGTGCGGCCGGTGGAGCATCAGACTGTGGAAGCGGGCGTCCGGGCGTTCGTCCCAGACGCGCATATCGCCGAAAGCGGGGGCCGCATCATGCGTGCGGAATCGTGGTGATGCGTAGGTGTAGTTCCTAGGTAGGTTGGTCCATCCGGGCCTCCTTGGAGGCTGAGAGCTGCCAAGCACCTCGGTCCCATCAAGGAGGACACCGGATGAAGCTGCACGCTGATATGGGAGGGAGTTTGTCAAGGGGGCAGGCGGATTTCCCGTGTGGGCGGTGGGGTTCGACTGTGGTCCGGGGTGTTGGTGGCGGCCGGTGCGGCGAGGGCGCTTCAGGCTGATATGCGAGGGCTGGCTACC
>OBLU010003270.1_pt1 | contig 14679 bp, 10 predicted proteins | sample 1518681 | NCBI WGS metagenome assembly OBLU01 (sample SAMEA3539304, study PRJEB22396) | soil metagenome | biome: tundra; feature: field; material: soil | place: USA | collected 2010-05 | depth 0.15 m
CAACTGTCCCTCACGATCAACAAGATCGAATTGCCACTTCCGGCCAAGACCGACCTCGACGACCTTCCCTCGACGTCGCTCAAGCGTTTCGAAGACGCCATCGACGCCTTGGTCTGTGGATGGGTCGGCGTCAAATACCTTGAAGGTGACTGCACGGCCTACGGAGACGAATCGGCCGCAATCTGGATACCCCCCAAGTCGTCCTAGCTCGTACGAAGCGACTCGTCGTGACTCGCAAATCGGTCGGCGCCGACGTCGACTTCATCGAACCTGAGCATCGGTGAAGGTCGCAAACGCCGGTTAGAATAAGGGCTGTCGTGGGGTCTGCGCAACTCATCGGGTGAGTGGACGTCCACAAGTTGGCACGTCATTCGAGGGTTCGACTCGCCGAAGTTGCTCAACTCGTCGGCGTCTCCTCGACCGCCCCCGCGGTATTCGGACCCCTGTGGGGACGAGATGGTGAGGCCGGAAGAAATCTCGGCCGAAAGGAAGTGACATGACAGATCGGCTCAGGGTTGGCGTCGTCGGCTGTGGCGTGATCGCCCAGGTGATGCACCTCCCCCATCTCGCAGAACTGAAGGACCGCTATGAGGTCGCGGCGCTCTGCGACATCTCTGAACCCACGGCACGAGCCTGTGCCGACATGTACGACGTCGAGAAGGTCTTCACGTCCTGGCAGGAACTGGTCGACGAAAGGCTGGACGTCGTCATGGTGTTGACGTCGGGCAGCCACGCGCCAATCGCCGTGGCCGCGGCCAATGCGGGTTCGCACGTCTTTGTGGAGAAACCACTCTGCCTGTCGCTCGCAGAAGGCGAAGAACTCTTCGCGGCCGTTCGAAAGGCGGGCGTGCGTTTTATGGTCGGCACGATGAAGCGATATGACCCTGCGTACGAGCGGCTCCTCGAGTTCTTGCCCCTCGACGATCTCCGACTGGTCTCCGTCACCACCTTGGAATCACCATTTCAGCCGTACGTGCAGGCCTACCCGTTCACGGCGATGACACCCCCGGCGCCCGACGTGTTGGCGGCCCTCAAGGCCGACGACGCGGCGCGTCTACTGGCGGCTTTCCCCGAGGGTGACGACGAGGCACGCTTTTGCTATCGGTGGCTGTTGCTCGACAGTCTCGTCCACGAACTCAACATGCTGCGCGGAGCTCTCGGCGAGCCCGACGTCGTGCACCATGCGAGACTCGGACGTACAGTCTGTGAAATCAGCTTGGGATTCGGACCGACCGAAGTACACATGTCTTGGGTCGATTTGCCGGGCATCGCCCACTACAAGCAGCAGGTCGCGTTCTACGCCCTCGACAAGCGCGTGACGCTGACCCTTCCGTCGCCGTACCTGCGGTCCATGCCGAGTCTCTTGACGATCGAGGGCGGGGAAGACAACTCGCCTCACTCGTGGACCACCAACGAGACCCTCTCGTACGAGGAGGCGTTCAAGCGTGAATTGATCGAATTCGAATCCGCGATTCGCGCCGGCCGAGATCCCCGCACCGGAATCATCGACGGCCTGCACGACATCGCGCTGTGCCACGCCGTCGCGATGTCGCACGTCACCGGCCAACCGGTCGCGATGCCGAGTGCCTTGCCCGCCTGGGCGAATTGACAGGTTGGCCCCGCGGAGATTCTTATTCGTCGAGTGCCACGCGCGAGTCGAGACGCTCAGTCACTCGGACGAGGCCGGTCGTCCTCGTTTCGGTAACGTGAAGTGATGAAAACAAACGCGATCGTCGTCTGCGAAGGCGACCAAACCGGCCAGGAACTGCTCGACGAGGCACTGCGAGTGCTCGATCCGAGTGTGTTGGGATTCGACGTCGAACTCGTTCGCTTCGATCTGTCGTTGGAGAACCGACGCGCCACGAACAACCGGGTCGTCCACGACGCGGCCGCGGCGACGGTCGAAGCCGGACTCGGTCTGAAGGCCGCCACGATCACGCCGACCGAGATCGGCAGCGTCGGATCACCGAATCGAATTCTCCGTGAAGGCATCGGCGGAAAGGTCATCGTCCGCACCGGTCGCCGAATTCCCGGCGTGGCGCCGGTCGTCTCACTTTCTCACCCTGTGGTGGTGGTTCGAATGGCGGTCGGCGACGCCTACGGCGCGCTCGAGGGTCGCGATGGCGAGCCCGGTTCCAAGCACGAGTCGGCCTGGCGCACCGAACGAATCGATCGAACTATCTGTCAGTCAGTCGCCGAATTCGCCTTCGTGACCGCGGCGTCCATGGACGGCCTCGTCTACGGCGGTCCGAAGTGGACCGTCTCGGCAATCTACGAAGGCATGCTGAAAGAAGAGATGGACCGCGCCGCGAGCCGTCACCCCGACATCACCTATCACCCGATGCTCATCGACGCGGCCTACGCCGGCCTGATGACCGAGCAGTGGGAACAGACCGTCGTGATACCCACGTTGAATCGTGACGGGGACTGTCTGAGCGACCTGGTGCTCGCGATGTTCGGGTCCATCGCGGGCGCGGAGTCCGTGCTCTTGGCTCTCGACGATGATCTGAATCCCACGACCGCGATGGCTGAAGCCCCGCACGGCACAGCGCCGTCGCTCGAAGGCAAGAACGTCGCCAATCCCATGGCGATGTTGCTCGCGTGCGCGGCGATCCTCGAACACGCGGGCATTCAGGGCGATGAGCGCGCAGCCGAAGCATCGCGCCTCCTTCGTCACGCCACGCTGGGCGCGGCCATGGACGGTATCCGCAGTTTTGACCTCGGCGGCTCAGCCTCGACCTCTGAAGTCGTCGATGAAGTCGTCGCCCGAATGCGCAATCGATAAGAGACCTCCGCTTCGTTCACGTGTTCGGACGACCCGCCTCCGTCGAGTGCGACCACGAAGCGCCGTCTACGGTGGAGTTATCGAGAATGTGGTGACGCGTGGGGCTGGGACGACGGCGTGGGACGACGTACCCCTCAAGCCATCTCGGGACCAATGTCCCTGATACCCACGGACCCCTCGATCGACGCGCTCGCCGACGACGCGGTCGAGCGCGCTCGCACCCTTATTCACGACGCCGATCGCATGCGCGGACACTCCGAGATCGCCAATCGCCGTAGGTTCTCGCGGCTCTTCCGCGACCCTCGAGCGATTGAAGTCACGATCACCCTGACCGATGAGGTCATGCGGATCCACTCGGTTCGGAGTTCGATCAATATCTTTCGCCGAGCCGCGGCCACCGCGTCGGCCGAAGGCTTCGGCCGCTTCAACGCCGTCGGTCTTAGGTTCCTGGCCGCCGCCTCACGACTCTCTCCGGCTCCGGTCATCAGCGTCGTCGCCGCGCAGATTCGTCACTTCTCCAAAGACTTGATCCTGCCCTTTGAAGACGAGCCGTTGAGGAAACATCTCGCGCGACGAAGACGAGACGATATTGCGTTGAACATCAACGTCTTGGGTGAAGCGGTCTTGGGTGAGGGCGAAGCCGACGAGCGACTCGAGCGGGTGCTCGAGATGATCCGACGACCGGAGATCAATTACGTGTCCGTGAAGCTCTCGTCGGTCGTGAGCCAGATCATCACGATCGATCGCCTCGGTTCACTCGAACGCGTCGCGTCCAAGATGCGACGTCTCTACCGAGAGGCCGATGCACACGAGACCTTCGTCAACCTCGACATGGAGGAGTACCGCGACCTCGAGCTGACGGTGACGGCGTTCAAGCACGTACTCACCGAGCCAGAGTTCTCCGGCATCGCCGCGGGCATCGTGCTCCAGGCGTACCTGCCCGAATCCCACGGCGCGTTCGCCGATCTCGTCGAGTGGGCGATGATCCGACACCAGCACTCGGGTGGCACGATCAAAGTTCGGCTGGTAAAGGGTGCGAACCTGGCGATGGAGACGACCGAAGCCGAACTTCACGGTTGGAGTGCCGCCCCCTACCGGACGAAGGCCGACGTCGACGCCAGTTACGCGAGGCTCCTCGACGCGGCGCTGCGTCCCGAACACGCCGAGGCCGTACGCATCGGAGTCGCCAGCCACAATCTCTTTCACCTCTCGTGGGCCCTCGAAGTGGCACGAGCGCGCGGCGTGGACGCCCAGGTGGACGTCGAAATGCTCGAGGGAATGGCCAATTCCGAGTCGCTCGCAATCGCGAAGACCGGTCAACGAGTCCTGCTCTACGCCCCGGTCACCCGACACGATGACTTCGCGTCCGCGGTCGCGTACCTGGTGCGACGACTCGACGAGAACACGTCGGACGAGAACTATCTGAAGGCCGCGTTCGACATCGGCACCGACGCCGAGCGATTCGATGAGCAGCGCGACCGTTTCATGGCGTCCGTGCGAGAACGCCACGCCATATCGGTCGCCTCACTACGCCACGTTCCGACGCGGGCCACTGACGCGACGGGCTTCACCAACGTCGCGAACTTCGATCCGACCTCGTCGAAGGCCTTCGACCAGATCACCGGGTCCTTCGCGAAGATCCGCGCAACTCCTGATCATCAGATCCCGTTGGTCATCGGCGGCGAGGAGATCGTCACCGATGACTTCGAGGTCGGTCACGATCCGAGCGCCGACGCGCAGGCGTGGTACCGATATTCGGTCGCTGACGCGCAGCTCGTCGACGAAGCCGTGCGGTGCGCGTCGGTGGTCCAGGAAGGCTGGTCCGACAGATCGATTGAGGACCGTCGAGGGATTCTCTTCGCGTGCGCGCTCGTCATGGAAGAACAGCGAATCGAGACCACGTCGGTGATGGCTCGTGACGCCGGCAAGACCGAGGCGGAAGCGGATCCCGAAGTGAGCGAGGGAATTGACTTCGCGCGCTTCTACGCGACCTCGGCCTCTGATTTCGCGCAGTCCACTCCGCTCGGTACCGTCGTCGTCGTGGCGCCGTGGAACTTCCCGTACGCGATTCCGGCGGGTGGCGTCTGCGCTGCGCTCGCGGCCGGGAACGCCGTCATCTTGAAACCGGCCCCCGAGGCCGTGGCCACGGCGTGGCAACTCGTGCAACAACTCTGGGCCGGCGGCGTACCGCGTGACGTGTTGCAGTTCGTCCCCACCCGCGACGACGACAACGGTCGTCGCTTGATCACGCACACTGGCGTGGACGCCGTGGTGCTGACCGGCTCGTTCGATACCGCGCTCCTGTTCACGACGTGGCGGCCCGACATCACGCTGCTCGCCGAGACCAGTGGCAAGAACGCCATCCTCATCAGCGCGTGCGCCGACATCGACGTCGCGGTGAAGGACCTCGTGCAGTCCGCATTCGGTCACGCTGGTCAGAAGTGCAGCGCCGCCAGTCTGGCCATTGTGGTGCGCGACGTGTACGACGATCCCGCCTTCTTGCGTCAGTTGGGTGACGCCGTACGCAGCCTTCGCGCGGGGCCCAGCTGGGAACTCTCGACCTCCGTCGGACCGATCATCCGCAGTGCTGAACCGGCGCTCGAACGCGCGCTCCATCATGTGGACCCAGGCGAGAGTTGGCTCATCGAGCCTCGTCAACTCGATAGCGCGGGTCTGCAGTGGAGTCCGGGGGTGAAGCTCGGCGTGCGCTCAGGTTCGTGGAGTCATCAACACGAATGGTTCGGCCCGGTGCTCGGTGTCATGGTCGCCCCGGACTTCACCACCGCGATCAAATGGCAGAACCGGACCGACTTCGGCCTCACGGCCGGTCTCCAGTCGCTCGACGAGGCTGAATGCGAACTGTGGATGGACGCGATCCAAGCCGGCAACCTCTACATCAATCGCGGCATCACCGGGGCGATCGTGAACCGACAGCCTTTTGGCGGGTGGCGCCGCAGCAGCGTCGGTCCGACCGCGAAGGCTGGTGGTCACCACTACGTGAACTCACTTCGGCACTGGGCCCCCCTCAGCGATGCCGGGTCGGCGGTCGAGCTCGCGCGATCGTGGTGGCTTTCGACGGGCGCCCGGTCCATCGACCGCTCTGGGCTCCGCGTCGAAAAGAACTTCCAGCGATACCGTCATTTCCCCAAGGCCATCGCCGTTCGAGTGGATGACACGTTCGACGAGGCACGGCGTTCACTCGTTGACGCGATCGTGCACGAGGCGGACGTGAACGTCGTGTACAGCGCGCTCGAACCGATTCCCGTCGCGCCCGATGCGGTCATTGAATCGGCGGCCGAACTCGTCGTGCGGGCCGATTCACTGAGTCGAGTCCGCTGGCTGTCGAAGGAAGACCCACCAAGCGTCGCCTTGCTCGAAAGAGGCGTCACCGTCGATCGCCGGGTACTCTCCCAGCGCGGCGACGTGGAGATCGCCCGGTGGTTGCTCGAGCAGAGCGTGTCGATCACCCACCATCGCTACGGCAACGTCAACGCGGGACCGAAGCCGAAGTGCCCGGGTCTCGAGGACTCAGACCTCGAGGGCTAAGTCTTCGAGACGACGATTGCGAACCTTGGAGACGATGGTCGGGTGATCACTCGTCGTCATCGCATCGAGCAGCGCGGAGATGCTGGCGGTCGCGAAATTGATCCGTTGATCGGCGACGCCGTAGGGAATGACGAGGATGTCGCCGTGCGCCATCGCCCCGCAGGTGTACACCACGTTCGGCACGTACCCGTCCTGCTCTTCGGGGGTCGCGATGAGGAGCGGCTCGTTCAGCGCGGCGATCATCTTCGTGGGATCGTCGAGGTCGAGCAGGACAGCGCTGATGCTGTAGGTGCGCATTGGCCCGACGGCGTGCGTGAGAACCAGCCAGCCGGCGCTCGTCTCGATCGGTGACCCGCAGTTGCCCAACTGGACGACCTCCCAGTCCCACTCGGGCATCTGGAACGTCACCGCTCTCCCCCAGTGTCCCAGGGTGTCCGAAAAGCAGACCGCGTTGGTCTCGCGGTCGTAGCGCGTGAGCGCAACGTACTGCCCGTTGATGCGACGGGGGAAGAGCGCGAGTCCCTTGTTGGGCGCGGCGGCACCGACGACCGGTGAGGCCTCGAAGGAGATGAAGTCATTGGTTCGCAAGAGTTGCTGGGAGATATGTTCACCATCGAACGCCGTGTACGTGGCGAGATAGGTCGTCGTTGCGTCCGTCTCGGTGAAGAGGACGAACCGTGCGTCTTCCATGCCGTGCGCTTCGGCGGCCATTACCGGCCAGAGCACGCGTTCGGAGATGTCGATGTCGGCGTCGAAGTTGACGCTGTAACTGCACGCGGCGATCGACCGGTGATGACGGGCGATCGCGTGCGCGTCGTGACGCGTGTCGTACTCCGAGATCAGGACTTCCAATCGTGCCTCAAGTTCTTCGAGGGAGAACACCAGGGGCAGTTCGTCAAGCACGTACGCCGAACTCTCGCCGTCTTGACCCATCGCCTTCAAACGTGCGTGGAAGAGGTCGCGGTGGAATACGCCATCGCGCGCCGAACCGATCATTGGATACGGCTCGCGCGGGTCGAGCGAGATTTCCCCGTCGGCACTGACGAGTCCGCTGCGAAAACCAATACTCGAACGATGACCCTCGCCCACACCGCGAAAACTCATCACGAAGCGCACGGCTCCTTCGGGAACGCCCGACTGGTCGGGGTGCGCCACGATGCTGGGATTACAGACTGCGGCCGCCTCGAGCGAGTACTCGTGCGTGAACGAGGCGCCGAGGAGGAGCCAACGCTCCTCGCTCAGGTCTTCCTTCGGGTCCAACCGGTTGCTCACGCGTTCGGCGTGTTGACTGAATACGGCCTCAATGTCTCGGTGCCGACGCGCGAATCGCTGGATGATTTCCTTCAGTCGTCGGCGTACGTCGGCTTCGGGTAGCGACACGATTCGCTTCACCACGTTCGAGGCGCGTGACTCGGCACCTCCCATTTCTTGACCGGCCACGAAGAGCAAAGCGACGACACGTGACGCGTCGGGGACGATATGGACATCGGAACGTGACGCGAGGTTTTCTTTCATGTAGAGATAGTTTGGTGCGCGAAGGCCTGCTGACGGGTTGATACCAGCGCCAAAGTTGACTCCGCCCCCTGATTCTGGTTGGCGACGTCCGCGTGCAGGCCATCGAAACCGCCTCCCGTGACGGGATCCCACATCATCACCTTCGCGTCATTGTCGCCGTCGAACCACGCGTTCGCCATTCGGATGCCTTCGAGCCACTTCGGCGAATCGTCGACCCTCAAGGCTCGGGCACAGGCGTCGGCCATCGTCGAGACTTCGATGGGCTGTTGGTCGAAACCGGGTCCGACGTCACCGGGTCCCGATCCACTCGCCGGCGTGACCGAGAGGTGCCCGTCACGCGTCTCGCGCTCCAAGAGCCATCCGAGAAGTTGGAGTCCTCTCGAGACGAGGCCCGGCCGATCCAACGCGACACCGGCCGCCATCATCGCGTCGGGCAAGAGCGCGTTGGCGTAGTAGAGACGCGGTTCGGGCCACGGCCACGCCGGGTCGGCGCCCACTTCGAACATGGCGTCGACGGCGTCATCCATGAGTGATCGCGCGGGCACGTTCCTCGGATCGAACCCGAGGACCGCGGCGGCGCCCAAGGCGGCGAACGCCATCGAACGCGGGTACTGGGAGCGCTGCGCGGCGGCGCGTTCGAAGAACGCGAGAGCGGGACCGGCCACGGCGAATTGTGAACAGGCCGCGGCGGTTCCCAATCCCCAGAGACTTCGACCCCAACAGTCCTCAGTGGAACCTTCGCTGGTCCACGAGCCGTCGGCCGAGCGACGATTCCGACACTCGCCGCGCGGTCCCATCGCCTCGGCCACGAACGCCATCGATCCCTGGGCCAGGGAACGCACCGACGCGTTCGGACGAGGTTCACGAGCGCTCACCACGAGGACGCGCGCCACGTCGTCGACGCAGTAGCCGTGCTCGCGACGCGGCGTCGCGTGCTCGGCGTGCTCGAACGTGCCGTAGCGGTCGGTCAACGCGACCAGGTGGTCGAATCGCGGGCTCTCGATCATCGGTTCGCTGACAGTGGTGCTCGATTGTCGAGTAACTCTTCGCCGAGGGCGGCGTAACGTGAGGCGATGACCGGCCACGCCAATTCCGGAGCGAGCCGTCGGGCTTCGCTCGCCATCGCGCCGACCAGGCCCGGTGTCGTGAGGACATGGCGAATGGCGTCGGCCAACGCTTCGGGGTCTCGACGCGGCACCACGATGCCCGCGCCACTCGAGAGAAGTTCCACCGCGTGGGGGAACGCCGTCGCGATGACGGGGCGACCAGCCGCGATGGCGTCGACCAAGACGCCCGACGTCACCTGGTCCGGCGAATCGTACGGCAGGATCACCATCATCGATTCACTTATCAAGTGCGCGAGCGAGGCCAGCGAGCGGTACTCGGGGTCGAAGACGACGTCCACGTGGCGCTCCTTCGCGCGTTGCATCAACATGTCGCGGTAGACGTCGCCCTCGTATTCATGAACCTTGGGATGGGTGTTACCCGCGATGACGTAGATCGGCTTCGGACGGAGGTCACTCAACATCGCGAGCGCGTCGATCGCCCATTCGATGCCCTTGCCCGGCCCGAGGAGTCCCCACGTGAGCAGCCTCGGTCGCTCTTTGGAGTCCTCGAGTCGCACCGCGCTCGACACGGCAGCACCGTGAGGGATGACCGAGATCTTCCGCGCGTCGACGTCGAAGTTGGAACACAGTCGCACGCGACCGGCCTCGGTCATCACCACCACGGCGTCGGCGGCGCGAACGACGGCTTCGAGCACCCGGCGTTGATGCACCGTCGGGTGCTCCAAGACCGTGTGCGCGACGACGATGGTCGGACGTTCAATTCCTTCTAGGACCTCCACGATCGATTCTCCGTCGGGTCCGTCATAGATCCCGTACTCGTGTTGCACGATGACGACGTCGGCGCGATTGAGGGCGTCCATGGCGTCAATCGTCTCGACACCGTCCGAGCCGTTCAACTCGGCGACCACGATCTTGGCCGCGGGTTCTCCGTCGGCGCCGACGCGGACAATTCCGACGTCGTCACCGTATTCGTACAAGCCGCCCGAGAGCGCTGCGGCGAAGGTGGCGATGCCGCACTGCGTCGGTGGGTACGTCGAGATCATCGCGTACGTGCGTCGCTCGTGGTCATTCACGGGCATCTCTTCAAACACGTGATGCTCCCCTGCCGGAACGACCGTCAACGTTGCGCCCGTCGACCAGAATGCATTGGAGGAAGCGGCGTCGTATCACTGGTCTCCTCTCGTCTCCACATTCACAGCACTCTCAACCAACCAGGCAATCGTGCTCTTCACGTCGTCGCCGAGTGATGACTTTCGGTGGCGATCAGTGTCCGGAGGTGACGAATCAGTTCGGCGATTCGAACGACCGTCGAACCCCTGTCGGCGCCTCTGACGAGCTGGCAGCCTGTTTGACTTCCGAACCCAACCTACCGGTTCTGTCCGACTCTTGGTCCACGACGCGCAGCACTGACGTTCGGGTGATCGCGCGGTGAAGGGGCGGCGACGCTGGGAGGACCGGGCGGCGCCTAACCAGCCATTGGGGCCGTCGACACCCGCGCGGTGACGTTCTCAGTCCCGGCGACGAGCGCGGTGGCGATTGTCAGCAACGTCACCACTCGGACGTCAGTCCATGAACGCTCCTCCGTTGACCGAGATCGCTTCGCCGGTGATGAATTCGGCGTCGTCGCTCGCGAGGAAGGCGACGACCTTCGCGACGTCCTCCGGCGTCTCGAGTCGACCGAGGGGCGTGTCGTCGATCCACATCTGGCGCACCGCGTCGGGGTCAACGCCACGCAGTTCGGCCTCCCAGGACAGTTCGCGAATTTGCATCGGCGTCGCGACGAAACCGGGACAGACACAGTTCACTCGAATACCGTGTGGCGCGAGCTCGAACGCCATGGCTTGGGTGAGTCCGAGGACCGCGAACTTGCTCGCGACGTAGTCCGAGAGAAAGGGGACCCGTCCTTGTTTGGCGGCCATCGACGCGGTATTGATGATGCGCCCCGGTGTGGCGAGCGCGATCATGGCCCTCGCCGCCGACTGACCGCAGTAGAAGATGCCGTAGGTATTCACTTCGAAGTTGCGCACGAGATCGGCGGGCGCGACGTCCACGAAGCGATGCATCTTCGATATCCCGGCGTTCGAGACCCAGACGTCGAGACGACCATGCTGCGCGACGACGCTGTTGACGGCGGCGTCACAGGCCTGGGGATCAGTCACGTCGAGACGGAGGGCCTGCGCGCTCTCGATCATCGACGCGGTGACCTCGGCGCTCGAGAGATCGAGATCGGTAACGACGACGTGATAGCCGCGCGCGCCGAGCGTCGCGGCGATTGCCGCGCCGATTCCTGATCCCGCGCCGGTGACACCAGCGATTGGTCGTGTCATTGCGAACTCCTTGCGAGTGAATGTGAGAGGGACTTCGTTGCTTCGTACAGCTGGTGAAACTGTTGGTAACGCTCCTCGTAGAGCGCGACGTTCGCCGGAATCGGTGAGATCATCTCACCCTCTTCCAGGGCACCCACGACGTAGGACCAATCGGCGATGACGCCGGTGCCAATGCCCGCGATGACCGCCGCGCCGTAGGAGGCACCGGGATGTTCGAGGATCGAGACCAGGTCGCGGCTGAGGACGTCGGCCAAGATCTGACGCCACAACCGTGACTTCGATCCGCCATTGGTAATACGGGGCCGATGAAGGACGAGCCCGTCTTCGACGAAGACGTCGAAGTGCGAGCGAAAACCGTAGGCGATCGCCTCGAGGAACGATCGGTGTAGGTCGCCTCGCGTCGTGCCGAGGTGCAGTCCGATCACCGCACCGCGCAGATCGGGGTCGTGCAGGGGTGTCTTCTCGCCCAAGAAATACGGCAGCGTCACGAGCGCTCCCGGTTCGCTCGCGGCCGCGGCGTCGTCCAATTCGGCCAGCGGCACACCGCTGAAGAGACCCTGCTCCCAACGCAACATCGATCCACTCGTCGCCATGCAACCGTTCGGCAGCCACTTGCCGGGAATGGGATAGCAGTCGAGATAGAGGCGCGGATCGAGAAACTTCTCGTCGCTGACGGCGAGGATGTCCCCCGATCCCCCGAGCTTGATGAGGCAGTCACCTTGTTCGACCAGCCCGGCTCCGTAGGCCGAGAGCACGTGGTCGGCTCCACCGACCACGATCGCCGTCCCGGCGCGAAGACCGGTCGCGGTGGCGGCCGACTCGCTGACCGCGCCGACGACTTTTCCGGGCCGCACGACGTCGAGCATCGTCGGCCAGGTAATCGGTGTCGCGGACTGCACCTCCTCGAGCACGTCACCCTCGAAATCGTAGAGACCGCTCTCGATCGCCCAGTTGTACTCCACGTGCGCACCCGCCCCCAACGCCCGAGCCAACCAGTCGTACGAACCCTGCAGCGACGCCGTTCTCGACCACACCTCAGGTTCGTGTCGCGCCAGCCAGAGTGCCGTGGGAGCGACTGACTGCTGGGAGAGAACCGAACCAGTGAGCGCCAGGATGTCGACGTCGCCCAGTGCGGCTCTCACTTCGTCGATTTCCTTGGTCGCTCGGGCGTCATTTTGCAAGATCGCTCGGCGCAGCGGTTCGCCGTCTGTACCGATGGCGAGAATCGCCGGCACCATCCCCGTCACCGCGACGGCACTGATGTCGTCCTTCGACGCCGAGGCACTCTCTAACAGTCGTGGCACGAGGGTGCACACGGCTTCCCACCACTCGTGATGGGAAGCCTCAGCCCAGCCCGGGTGATCGTTGAAGAGCGCGACGCCGTGGGTGTGCGACGCGACGATGCCAACTTCGGCGTCGAGTAGTACGGCCTTCACTCCGGACGAGCCGAGGTCGACGCCAAGTAGTAGGCGGCGCCCCTCAGGCACTCCGCGCCGCATCGACGAAGCGCTTCACCCGTTCCGGGTCGACTTCATTCCACGTGTAGCCGTCGCGCTTCAACGAACTGCCGACGATGCAACCGTCGGCGAAACGGAAGAACTCCTTGATCGTCTCGGCTCGGGCGCCGGTGTTCAACAAGACCGGCACGGACTTGTCAAGTGCCTCGCGCACGTCGGCCACCGTCTTCACGTCCGGTTCGCTGCCCGCCATGGGCCCGGACACCAGTATGACGTCCGCCAGACTGGAAACGACCGTCGAGCGCGCCAACTCCGCCGGGGAACGACTTCCAATACTCGAGGCGAATTCCGGAGTGACGTTCGCGAAGAGGGCGAGGTCGTCGCGACCGAAGTTCCTCCGGTTGCGCAGCAACGAGGCGGCGTCGGGATTCCACGCGCCCATGTCCGACTCCCACGACCCGGTGATCACCTCGCGCAGGAACGAGGCGTTTGTGGCGACCGCGATCGCGAGTGCGCACTGCGCGTCCCAGAGGAAGTCGACGCCGAACGGCCGATCGGTCGGTTTGCACTCGGTGACGACGCGCGACATCACGGCCGAAGCCTCGAGTCCCGCGTGGAGTTGATAGGGCCGGTCGCCCTCGTTGCAGAACAACAGCGCGTCGAACCCTCCGTCCAAGAGGATCTCGACGTCGCGGCGAACCTGATCGACGAGTCCCTGCACACCTTTGTGGTGATCGAACAGTGGAGTCCCGGGCAGGGGCGGGACGTGCGCCATGGCGATGAGGGGCTTGTCAATGCCGGTGAAAATTGAAGTGAATCGGCTCACGAGGAACTCTCCTTTGTATAGGGCTCGACGTGCACGACCTCCACACCCTGGTCCTTGATCGCTCGAATGATGTCTCCGTCGGGCGACGCGTCGGTCACTAAAAGGTCTACAACACCGAGCGTCGCCACGCTGACGAAGGCCACGTGACCGATCTTGGACGCGTCGGCCAGCACCACCACGCGTCGTGCCGCCAAGAGTGCGGACTGTTTGACCATCGCGTCGTCCATGTTGTATTCACTGAGGCCCTTGTCGACGTCGACACCGGCGACCCCGAGGAAGAGCGTGTCGCAGTTCAAGTCGCGATACGAGCCTTCGGCCCGAGCGCCTACCAGGCTCATCTCGCCACTTCGAAGGACGCCGCCAGTGACGATCGTGCGTATTTTGGGCTTGCGATCGAGTTCCGTGGCGATGAGAAGTGAACTGGTGATGACGCTCAACGACAAATCCGGTGCGATGGCTTTGGCCATCTCCAAGGTCGTCGTGCCCACGTCCAGGATCACCGTCTCGTCGGGATGCAACAGTTCCGCGGCGACGGCCCCGATTCGCTTCTTGGCTTCTGATCGGAAAACACCGCGTTGCAAGATTGGCGGCTCGTAGGAGCGACCCTGCGTGGAGATCGCCCCGCCGCGCACACGGCGAGCGAGTCCCTCGACTTCGAGCAGTTCGAGGTCGCGGCGGATGGTCATCTCTGAGGTGCCAAAGGCGCAGGCCAATTCCGCGATCGATGCCTCACGGTTGACTTTCAGCCGTTCGGCAATCGTCGTTCTGCGGTCCCTGGAATTCATCGCCCAATGATATGTGAAAAATTCACAGGATATGGTTGAGCCTGAAACTAACTCTCACTTCTACGCACTTTTTGTGCATAACTCTGTGAATAACGTTCAGTTGTGGCGGATAAGTCGGGAACCGTGATCCAGCACGCCAGCGCGTGGGCGGTCCAGTACGCTCCGAATGTTGCCCGATTGGTGAGAAATGAGGGGATGTCGATGACCAAGGTTTCTGAGTTTCACACCACCGGCATCGAGGACGTGGACGAACTCGTCTTCCATAATCAATCCGAGTGTCCCATCGGTCAAGAGATCAAGAAAAAGGGAACCGCCGCCGCCGGTCAAGGCTATTTCCGGACCCTCTGCATAAAGTGCAAGGGCATCGAAGA
>OBLU010003271.1_pt1 | contig 14678 bp, 7 predicted proteins | sample 1518681 | NCBI WGS metagenome assembly OBLU01 (sample SAMEA3539304, study PRJEB22396) | soil metagenome | biome: tundra; feature: field; material: soil | place: USA | collected 2010-05 | depth 0.15 m
AACACCCTCACCGCCAGCGAATGCGCGAACTACTTTGCCTCGTCCGGATATGTAAGCACTTAAATTGCAAATGCACTAAGCTCGCGGACTTCATGAGCCGGCTGGCGGCAGCTCATGCCTCAGTTACCCCCTCAGCGCTACTCGGTCGCTCAGCAACCTTCACATTTGAGAAGGATGAGGCACGGAGGGGCATTTGTGGTCTTCCGCGCCGGGGCGGTGCCCTAGTTCTTTGCTTTCCTGGTGGAAGTAAGAGACTCCCGTATCGGCGCCAATGCCTGCTCGAAATCTGGCAAAGCTCAGGGACCACAATCTGGAGGAACATTGCGGCCTTATCGCTCGAAAGGAAGTCAGGATCGTGACTTCTGGCCAGTCTCCGAATCGCGCCTCAACTGCCCAGGGCGAAGATTACGTTCACTGTCGTCTCCACGGCCACCGGGTCGTTGTTGAGCATGTAGGGCTTGTAACGCCAGGTACGCACGGCGTCCAGGGCAGCCTGCCTCAACATGTCCGGTCCGCTGACAACATGCAAACCTTGGATTTGTCCAGCCTTTGAAATGGTGGCTTGCAACACCACCGTGCCGGAGACGCGGGCAGTCTTGGCGATCGGCGGATAAGTCGGCTGCGTTCTCTGAACCAGGAGACCGACAGCGACACCAGCTGAGACATTCACGATTTTGGGAGATTCAACCTTCACCTTGGGCCGGCCCTGGCCGTTGAAAACGGAGCCGATTGTGTTGCCGCCACCGCCGTTCAGGCCGTCAACACCAGCCGCGCCAAAGTCCGAGGATGGCGGCGCGTCCTTGTCGGCCATGACTTTGGCCGCATTCGGAATCCGCGCGGGCGCGGCCAGCTGTTGGTTCATCAAGTCCGACTGCACGGCAGGAGTGACCGCAGCTTGCGGGTTCGTTGTCGTCGGCGGTGTCGTTGGCTGCGTGACCGGCATTGTTACCTGCTGCGGTGTCGGCAGTGCCGGTGTCTGTGCATGTGCCGCGAGTTCCGTCATCGGAGACGGCTTCTGCTCCAAATTCACCGTCGGTTGCGAGACAACAGTTGATTGCTTCACCGTTGCCGTCCTACCCTTGAACTTAGGATAAATCTGCGCAATTAGGATGGGCAGAAGCACAATCGAGCCGACGGTGAATGCCGTCAGCATCATTTTGTTCTTAAATTTGCTCGTAGGTTTGCTTTCGATCCTGGTGCGTTTCAGCCCGCCGCTGTTCGCGCCAGTGGACCGGAGCGGCTGGAAGACAGCGTCAGCATCCCCGTAAGCGGTTGCAGGAGTGAGCGAAGGTCTGTAACGCATCCTGTCCGAAACAGGCGACGCAGTCGCTCGCGGCTTCGCAGGTTGCGAAGGCGGCTCTGGCGCAGGTTCGGAGTCACGGACAGCTTCGAACCCGTTGGACGTGGCAGGCGCCGTCGCCGCGGTTTCTCCGCTATCCCATTCGCTGAAATCCGCGGGAAGCGTTTCGGGTGCTGTCTGCACTACTTCTGCTGGAGATGCCATTGGCCATCCTCTCGTTTTTCATACGTAGCGCCCTTGTAGGTGCGCGTTTCAAGTTCGCCTTTCTGGTTGGAGTCAGTGCCCTGGCTGGAGTTGGTGTCGCTGTGGATTCTTTCCCACTTCCCATCCGTGAAATCGGCGTTGTCCGTTGTCATGAACTTCTCTTGCGTTGCCGCGGCGAGGAGCGAATCGATGGCAGGCAACTCTTCAACCACGAGCTCAACCGTGGCTTGAGACGGCGCGTATCTCGAGCTATCTGTCGGGGTCAATGAAACCGTGAGCGTATGGCTCCCTGGGGGAAGTACATCACCGGCAGCAGGAAAGTATGCGAGTGTCCCGGAAACCGATGCCTTCGCGTTGTGCTGAGCGGTGCTTAGCGGTGTCCCATAGGAAATGGCCGACGGGATCTGCCACGAAATCGCGGTAGGCGTCATCTTGGTGACATTGAGCGACACAAAGGCCTGCGCCGAGGTGTAGTTCAAGTCATCGAATGGAGTGAATGTTACAGAAAGCGGATGCGTGCCCGTTGCAAGAACCTCACCTGCGGCAGGACTGTAAACCAGTGTCCCCCGAGCCGAGGCGCTGGCGTTGAGCTGAGAGGCGTCGAGCGCAGTGCCCTCGGTGATCGAAGCGGGCGTCGGCCAGGCGATGGTCGCCTTCGCTTTGGCGACAGTCAGTGACACGGCGGCCTGCGCGGTGGTGTAGTTCGCAGCGTCATTGGGTGTGAAGATTACCGACGGCGTGTGGGTACCCGCCGTGAGCATTGAGCCCTCGGCTGGAGTGAAGACGAAGGTTCCAGGAACCGATGCCGTAGCTTCGAGCTGAGTGGCGCTCAGCGCGGTGCCGTAAGTTATCGGGGTAGGCGTCGACCATGTAATGGCCGGGGTTGCGGCGACCACGGTGAGCGACACTTCCGCGTGCGCCGTGGAGTAGCCTGTGGTATCTGTCGGCGTGAAGGTTACCGAGAGTGTGTGCCGTCCTGCCATAAGAACTTCATCAGATCCGGGCGTGTAGACGAATGATCCCGGAACCGAAGCCGTGGCGTTGAGCTGGCTCGTGCTAAGCGCGGTGCCGCAGGTAATCTGAGCGGGTACCGGCCATGCAATTGTCGGCTTCGCGGTGGCCACAGCAACCGACACCTCGGCTTGGGTCGGGGTGTAGCCCGCGGTGTCCTTCGGTGTGAATGTAACTGTGAGCGTGTGCTTTCCCGGGGCAAGGACGTCGCCTTCGGCAGGCGAGTAAACGAATGTTCCCGGAACCGACGCCTCAGCATTGAGCTGCGCGCTGCTGAGCGCTGTGCCGCTGGTCATGTTGCGAGGTATCGCCCACTTGATGGCGGGCGTCGCCTTGGTCACAGTGATCTGCACGGCGGCCTGCGCCGGGATGTCGCCTGCTGTCTCATCCGGAGTGAACGTCACCCACAAAGTGTGCGTTCCCACCGGGAGAACGTAGCCTGCGCTAGGCATGTAGACAAATGATCCCGGAACCGATGCTTCGGCATCGAGCTGAGCGGAACTGAGGGGCGTGCCGCACGGAATTGGAGCCGGTGGCGGCCATGCAATTGTTGGCGCCTCCCTGGAAATAGCCGGCGTCGGCTCCGAAGAAGTTACCTTCTCTGCAATGCTTCTACTTAGACTCTTAAGACTGAAACCGGCCTTCTTTTCCGGAGCAGGGGGCAGTCCGCAAGCGGCTCGAGCCATCTGCTGGATCTGCCGCGCAATCGGCGAGTCTGAAGACGCCGACGTCGCCGCGGAATTCTGCATCTGCCGGGCAGCCGAGTAATCGTCGGGAATCTTCCATTGAGCCGACCTGGTGAGAGCCTTGGTGATATGTTCTTCCGTAACCCCCAGGGACCGCGGCTCATACCGGTTGATCACTACTTCCAGTTTTTGGCGACCATCGTTGAAGAACTGGGTGATCAGGCGATTCGAGTTGCGCAGCTCAGAAACGCCCGCCTGCGTGACCAGATAGATCGTGGAGGCATCCTTGAATAGAGCAGTCCCCATCAAATCGAGTCTTGATCCAACATCGACGATCACGTTTTCGAATTCCTGGCGCGCGATCGACATGAGCTTGTCGATGGCCTCATTGGAGGCCTGTACTTTGGGAACCTTGCTCGGGGCGGCGAGCACGCTCAAGCCCGAGCGATGCTTAACCAGGAGCTGGGCAAAAAAGCTCGTATCCAGCCTGCCGGTATCCAGTAGCGCGTTGTCAGTTGAGTACTCTGCTACGATTCCCAGGTTCAGAGCGGCGTCGCCCATAGGAAGACCGAGATCGACCAACAATGTACTTTGGCTGGACTCCTGGGCTAAAGCGACCGCAAAATTGCAGGCAATGGTCGTGACGCCGGAGCCACCCTTGGCGCCGAGAAATACCATCATCCGGCCGAGGGCCTTCTTCCCGGGTCGAGGTGAAGAATGGAGGGTAGACGCGGCTCTAACAAGAGCCTCGGCCATCGTGTCTTGCTCAAAGGGCAGAGTGAGAAACTCACGCGCACCAGCGCGCATGCAACGGACGACCAGGTCCCGATCGGCTTTTTCCGAATAGACCATCACCGTCGATGAGTCTTTGGCGCAAATGCTCTCCACGAGCTCGAGGGCGTACTCCGGATTGCTGTCCAGGTCAATGATGATGACGTCGTGACTTTGCTCCAACAGACGCGGCACATCGTCGAGTGCGGGAGGATAGGAAGGAAACTCCTCAACTTCTCCCTCGTTGCATTCTGCAAGCGCACTGGCTACGGCACCGCGTCGCCCGTCGTCCGGACCGATCAGCGCAATCGACAAGCGGTCGGCGCCAATGGAGTCGGCATACTGCGAATCGAAGTACTCGGAAGAAAATGAATTCACAGACGCGCCGCTTCCTTTTGGTTCCGACTCTGCTTGATGGTTCACCTGAAGTTCATAAATCGAGTGCGAGTTGGACATCACGTGTACTCCGATCCTCATCAAAGGGCAAAAAGAAAAATCAGTGCTGCAGGGTCGGTGGCTGGAGGGTTGGGAATCTTGTGCTCCAGTGAACTGAAAAACACCCGCCAGTTCGCATTGCGCCGCTCACGAAAATCAGTGCTGCTTGCCATAACAATATCGGCAAAAATTCGCCACGATTCGAGCCGGTGGCTACCTCAGGCTCATTTCCCCGAATCTGGAGACTTTCGATCCATCGAATCACCAGCCAAACCCGTCATTTATAAATGCTTGCGTAAAACTTGCTAACGCTGAAAGGGTAGGACTGTGACCTTTACAAATCGCAGAAATGCACAGCCTGTGTCCATAACACAATTGTGCTAGAACTTATCGGCAAAGACAGAAAGATCATGGATTCTGTAAGTTAGCCGAAGGTACTCCGCGGGGCGTTCTTGGGTGGTTTAGAGTAGGCGGATGAGGTCTCGCAAGGTCTTTATCGGGATCGCAATCCGGCTGGTATGTGCCGGAATCTGCATCGTTCTCTCAAATTCCCCAGGCTCATTGGCACAGCGGCAGGCGGCTCCCCCGCCCAAGGCAGACTCCGTCCTGATCCTCAAGAAAGATCATGTGCTGGAATTGCTGGCCGCTGGCAAGGTCATCCGCACCTACAAGGTTGCTCTGGGCAGAGGCGGCCTTGCGCCCAAGGACCGTGAGGGCGACGGACGCACGCCGGAAGGCCATTACGTGATCGATGGGCGCAACGCAGCCAGCGAGTATCATCGGTCCCTGCACATCTCCTATCCCGATGCCGAAGACCGCAAGCGCGCGGCACGGTTGGGTGTTACGCCGGGCGGCGCAATCATGATCCACGGACTGCCAAGGGGTAAGGGATGGATTGGCCCAGGTCATCGGCTCTATGACTGGACCCTGGGCTGCATCGCAGTCACCGATCCCGAAATCGAGGAGATCTGGGGCCTGGTCCCAGTGGGCACGCCTGTCGAGATCAGGCCTTAAGAATCCATATGTAAACCGTTGCTTTCGAAGCGCTCGGATGCCCCTCTGCGAGAATAGATCTGTATGCTTTCGTTGCAAAATGCCGGCAAGCGGTTCGGGCCCCGTGTTCTGTTCCTTGAGGCCAACTGGCTTATCCGGGCGCGCGAGAAGACGGCGCTTGTTGGCGCCAATGGAACCGGCAAGTCCACTCTAATGAAGGTGTTCGCGGGGTTGGAGTCGCTGGACTACGGCGGCCTCCAGCAGACTCGCGGCATGAGCATCGGCTACCTGCCCCAGGAGGGGCTGCGCCTCGCCGGACGCAGTGTCTTTGAAGAGTGCCTTACTGTCTTCGATGAATTGCGCGACATGGAAGCAGAGATCGAGCGGCTGGGCGGACAACTGGCAGTTCTGGATCACGCAAGCCTCGAGTATGAGTCCGTAGCGGAGCGTTTCTCCATGTTGCAGGAGCGATTTCAGGCGCTCGACGGATATGCGCTCGATGCCCAGGTGGGCGGTGTGCTTACCGGCTTGGGCTTCGGCAAGGAAGATTGGGTACGGAGGACCGATGAGTTCAGCGGGGGATGGCAGATGCGCATTGCCCTCGCCAAGCTGCTGCTGGCCAAGCCCAATCTGCTGCTGCTTGACGAGCCGACCAACCACCTGGACCTTGAAACCCGCAACTGGCTCGAAGATTATCTCAGGACTTATCCCTTCGGATACATACTCATCTCGCACGACCGGTACTTTCTCGACGTGACCATCGATCGCACAGTGGAGATCTGGAACAAACGGCTCAATATTTATCAGGGCAATTACACCAAGTATCTCAGCCAGAAAGACGAGCGGCGGGCGCAGTTGGAGTCTGCTTACCGCAACCAGCGCATACAGATCGAGCACCTTGAAGCATTCATCAACCGCTTCCGCGCCCAGGCTACAAAGGCCAAGCAGGTGCAGTCGCGGATCAAGGAACTGGAGAAAATTGAGCGTATTGAGATTCCCGAAGAGGAACCGGTCATTCACTTCAAGTTTCCCCAGCCGCCGCCCTCGGGGCGCACGGTAGTGGAGGCCGAGTGGCTCTCAAAAAGCTACGGCGCCAAGGAGGTGCTCAACCAGGTCAACTTCACAATTGAGCGTGGCGACCGCGTAGCCCTGGTTGGCGTCAACGGTGCAGGCAAGTCCACGCTCATTCGCCTGCTCACGGGCGATGAAATTCCCACTGCGGGCTCGGTACGCCTAGGCCACAACGTCGTCAGTGAATACTTCGCGCAGGATCAATACAAAGTGCTCAACGGCGACTCGCGCATGTTGGACGACATGAGCCGGGCCGCGCTCAAGGTTCCCGAACAGGCGCTGCGCTCGCTGTTGGGCTGCTTCCTCTTCAGCGGCGACGATGTCTTCAAGGCTCTCGGCGTCCTTTCCGGCGGTGAGCGCAACCGCTACGCTCTGGCGCGCATTCTTGTCTCGCCCTCAAATTTCCTGCTTCTGGATGAGCCCACCAACCACCTGGATATGCGTGCCAAAGACGTGCTCCTGGAGGCTCTGGCGGCCTTCTCAGGCACGGTGGTCTTCGTCTCCCACGACCGCTACTTCATCGACCGACTAGCTACGCGGGTGCTTGAGGTGGAGGGCGGTACGGTCACCAGCCACGAGGGCAATTATGAGGACTATCTGCGCCGCAAGGAGGCTCAGGCCGCCGGCGTCTCCCTACCAGCGATCCTGTCAAAGCCCCGCCCGCAGGGGCCTGATGCCGAAGCAATCGACAGCTCCGCCGCAACGCCAACCAGCGAGGCGGGTGCTGCCCTAAAAGACCGCCCCCGCCGCCTGAATCCGATCAAGCTGAAACAGATGGAGGAGCGCTGCGCATTTTTGGAAGACGAGACCCCGCGCATCGAGGCCGCGATTGCGCACACCGAGGAGCAGTTGGGCATATATGTCTCCGCCGCGGAGACTGCGCGGCTCACCGCCCTGGCCGAGGATCTGCGCAACCAGTTGACCGTCTTTACCGCTGAGTGGGAAGACCTGATGATGCTGTTGGACGAGCAAGCGGCCATCTCCTGAGACGATCCTTATCGGCCCTCGTGCATAATCAAAATACGATGGCTCTTTTGTGGAATCCCGAGAGTTGGTCGCAGCGGCTGGCGGAGTTGGAAGCGCAATCCGGCGACCTGAAAGAAGCCCCTTTGCGCCGCGATGTGCGTTCGCTGGGCATGTTGCTGGGCGAAGTACTGCGTGAGCAGGCTGGCGAGGACTTGTTTGCGCACGTCGAAGCACTGCGCCAGGGCACCATTCGCCGTCGCGACGCAGAGGCGCGTGGCAGCGATGAAGAGGCAGCACTCCAGGCAGCCACCGCGCTGGAGCTGGTACACTCGCTTCCCGTTGAGCGCGCAGTTCTGCTCACGCGCGCCTTTGCCTTCTACTTTGAACTTATCAACCTGGCTGAAACCAACCATCGCAAGCGCCGCCGCATTGCTCTCCGGCTCAGCGGCAGGGCCGGCCGCCAACGCGGTTCGCTGGCCGGCACGCTCTCAGAGATGCGCAGAGTGGGCATCAGCGCTGACCAGGCTATGGACTGGCTCAAGCGCGTCCTGATCGTCCCCGTTTTTACCGCTCACCCCACTGAGGTAGCCCGACGCTCGGTCATGTTCAAGCGCCGGCGCATTGGCGACTTTCTTGCCACCCTGGATCGCATCCCGGTACCGGAGCAGGACCTGGCCCGCCTGGAACAGCTGGTGCTCGCCGAGATCACCAGCCTGTGGCAGACCGATGAGGTCCGCTCGCGACGCCCGACGGTCTACGACGAGATCAAGATGGGCCTCGATTACTATGATGTCTCCATCTTTGAGACGCTGCCCAGCCTGTACCGCGAGATCTCCGAGGCGCTCAATGCCTCGTACGGTCTCGAAATTGAAGCCCTCGAGCTGCCCCAGGTCCTGTGCTTCGGATCATGGATCGGCGGTGACCGCGATGGCAACCCATTTGTCACGCCGCAGGTGACGCGCGATGCCATTCAACTAGCCCGCGGCCACCTGCTCCTCTACTACCAGCGGCAGTTGCAGGAGATCATCGATCTGCTAACCACAAGCGCTCAGCAGATCACCGTGAGCGATGCGCTGCTTGCACGCCTCGAAGCCTACATAGCGCAGGTGCAGACTCCCGAGGCGCAGGTCTTCGGCGAGCAGTATGAGTTCGAGTACTATCGCCGCTTTGTCATCTGCCTCAAGGCGAGAGTTCAGCGCACCATGGAACATCCGGGCCCCTCCGGCGCCTCGCTGCCGGTGACCTCCTACACCTTGGCCCAGGGACAGGAAAAGCTTGCCCAGGTGCTGCCGGCCTATACATCCGTCGTGGAGTTCCTTGAGGATCTGGAGGCGTTGCGGGCCTCATTGGCCGCCAATCGTGGACTGCGCATCGCGCGCACTCTTATCGATCCGCTCATTCTCCAAGTGCGCACATTCGGGCTCCATCTGCACACCCTCGATATTCGCCAGCATGCGCGAGTCCATGCAACCGCATTGCAAGAAGCCATCGCAGACACCATGGCGCCATCGCTACCAATTGGCCTCTCCGCTGAGACGGCTAGCGTGCTCGAAACCTTCCGCGTTGTGGCCGAGATAAAAACCGGCTGCTCGCCTGAAGCGATTCGCCAGTACGTCATCAGCGGCGCCGCAACTGTAGAGGATGTGCTCGCCGTGGTCCGCCTCGCCCGCCTCGGCGGTGTGCGCGTCGAGGGCTCAGGCCTTGGACCTGGCACAGACCCCGGCCTGATGCCCGTGCCGCTCTTCGAGTCCATCGAGGACCTGCGCCAGGCCCCGGCCGTCTGCCGCGAACTTTGGAGCCGCCCCGATTATCGCAAGCTGATAGCTACCTGGGACAACTGGCAGGAGGTCATGCTCGGTTATTCAGACTCGAACAAGGACGGCGGCATGTTGACCAGCACCTGGGAGATCTTCAGGGCCCATCGCGATCTGCACATCGTGGCTCGCGAGGCGGGCGTCAAGCTGCGCCTCTTCCATGGCCGCGGCGGCACAGTGGGCCGCGGCGGGGGACCAACGCATCGCGCCATCTTTGCTCAGCCGATGGACTCCTTTGATGGCCAGCTGCGCATCACCGAGCAGGGTGAGGTGCTCAACTTCAAATATGCTGACGAAGTCCTTGCCGAACGCAACCTCGAACTCATGATCGCGGCCTCGCTCGACGCCCTGGCGCGTCCCAATGCTCGCGACCCCGAGGGCCATTTCACCGGCATACTCAAGCCGGAGTGGGAGGCCGCCCTCAACCAGCTTTCAGAGATTTCGTACAACTTTTATCGCAAGCACATCCTCGACGACCCCGAAGTTCTCACCTACTTCGAGCAGTCGACACCTATGGCCGAGTTGGAGAATGCCAAGATCGGCTCACGGCCTTCGCGGCGGAAGGCATCGCCCTCGCTTGCCGACATGCGAGCCATTCCCTGGGTCTTCGGCTGGACGCAATCGCGCCTGCTGGTTCCGGCTTGGTTCGGCGTAGGATTCGCCCTCGATCAATATCTCCTTCAGCCCGGCGCGCTGGAATTATTGCAAACAATGGCCAGGGAATTTCCGCTTTTTATCGACCTGGTGCGCAACGTGGAAATGGCGTTGGGCAAGGTAGACCTGGCCACGGCTCGACTCTACTCCTCGCTTGTCGAAGACTCCAAAATGCGGGAGCGGATCTACGACCTCTTCGAAGCCGAGTTTCATCGCACCGTGCGCGCCATTCTTGCTGTCACCCGCCAAAGCGAGCTGCTTCAGACCAATCAGGTTCTTGCCCACTCCATCAAGCTACGCAACCCTTATGTCGATCCCATGCACCTCATCCAGGTAGACATGCTCCGCCGCAAACGCGCCGGCGAAGATACTCCTGAAGTCAACCGCGCCATCGCCGCCACCATCAGCGGCATCTCTGCTGGCCTCAGGAACACCGGCTGAGCGAAAACGACCGCTCGAGGCCGCTCGAGGACCCCGACATTCAACAGGACTGCCAGGCACCTGTTATTTTCGACGGCATTCGAATGCACCCAAGCTGCATTCCTGCATGTTCCACTTGCCATACCCCGTGCCTCGGGTCTACGCTGTTGTCATGCGTCGATGTCGCTAACACCGTCCTGGTGACAGCTCCGATGCAAACGTGCGCCCCAAATCGTGCGCGCCTTCACCGCTCTTGCAGCTCCCCACCACCACAAACCCTTTGAATTTGCATATCCGGGCCAACGGCCCCGAAAGAGGAGAACATCATGGCGCGCATTGCCGCGGATGTAACTGAACTTATTGGCCACACCCCCCTGGTTCGGCTCAATCGAATAGCGGCTGGCCTCCCCGCTACTGTCGTAGCCAAGTTGGAAAGCCAGAACCCTGTTTCAAGCGTAAAAGACCGCATCGGCTTCGCAATGATCGACGCGGCAGAGAAGGCCGGCAAGATCAAACCAGGCGAGACTGTTCTGATTGAGCCCACCAGCGGCAACACCGGCATTGCGCTGGCTTTTATCGCTGCCGTCAAGGGCTACCGGCTGATCCTCACCCTGCCTGAGACCATGAGCCTTGAGCGCCGCGTGTTGCTCCTGGCCTTCGGCGCCGAAATCGTTCTTACTCCCGGCCCCAACGGTATGAAGGGCGCCATCGCCAAGGCCGACGAGATCCTGTCCAAGACCCCCAACGGCTACATCCTGCAGCAGTTCAACAATCCCGCCAACCCCGCAATTCACTACGCCACCACCGGTCCGGAGATCTGGAACGATACCGACGGAAAGGTGGACATTCTCATTTCGGGAGTGGGCACTGGAGGGACCATCACCGGCGTGGCAAAGTACATCAAGGAGCGCAAGCCGGAGTTCAAGGCCATCGCCGTGGAGCCGACTGACAGCCCCGTGCTCTCCGGCGGCAAGCCCGGACCGCACAAGATTCAGGGTATCGGCGCGGGGTTTGTCCCCGGCGTGCTCGACACCGGCCTCGTTGACGAGGTCATCCAGGTTTCCAACGAAGAGTCCATCTCGGCGGCCCGGAAGCTGCCGCTTCAGGAAGGGCTGTTTGTGGGCATCTCCTCAGGAGCGGCCTTGGCCGCGGCGTTAAAGGTGGCCGCGCGCCCCGAAAATGCTGGCAAGCTGATCGTGGTGGTCCTTCCTGACTTTGGTGAGCGCTATCTTTCCAGTGTGCTCTTCGAATCTCTGCGGCAGCAGGCCCTTGCTCTACCCACCGCTGCGCTTGCGGTGTAACCATTTCAATGGCCGGCGGGGCGAAGTCCACTCCGCCTGCGCTTGTCCTTTTTGCTCTGCTACCGTTGTTCAAAGACCCACCTAGCAATGTCTCTGTTTGCCCGAATTCGCGAAGACATCAACTCCGTGCTGGAGCGCGACCCCGCCGCACGTTCGCGCCTCGAGGTGCTCGTCTGCTATCCCGGCCTTTGGGCAGTCTGGATTCACCGCATCTCCCACGTTCTTTGGCGCGCCAAGCTCCGCCTTCCAGCGCGCCTGATCTCCCAGATTGCCCGCTTTTTTACTGGCGTGGATATTCACCCCGGCGCGCTCCTAGGCCGTCGGCTATTTATCGATCATGCGATGGGAGTGGTGATCGGCGAAACCGCTATAGTGGGCAGCGATGTGACCCTTTATCAGGGAGTCACCCTTGGCGGCACCGGCAAAGGCCACGGCAAGCGTCACCCAACGGTTTGCGACCGCGTCTTCATTGGCAACAATGCCAATGTACTCGGCAATATCACCGTTGGTGAGAACTCGCGCGTGGGCGCTGGCTCCGTGGTCCTCTCCGACGTGCCCCCCAACTCGACCGTGGTTGGAGTTCCAGCCCACATCATCTATCGCAATGGTCAACGAGTCCTGATTACGGATCCGCACGATGTGAAAGACCCGCTCTCTGACGCTCTGATCGCGATCTCTTTTCGCGTGGAAGAGCTCGAAAAGCGCCTTGGCGGCGAGGCGCAGCCGGCAGAGCCATTCGCCGCGGAAGAAGCCGAACGTAACGCCTACCGCCAGGAACTCGAGTACCTTCGCCAGTATGTCTCTATGGGCGAAGGGATCTGACGACGCATTCGTCTTCGGTGCTACAGTGGTTCCGTTCTCACTTTTCAGCCGGGGTCTTGCTTCTTGTCGGCTCTTCGTCCGCTGCTCGTGGCTCTGCTCACTTTGCCTGTCGCCGCCTATGCGGCCTCTCGCGTTCAGTCCGCGCCCGTGCCGGCTGAGATGCGCTCGGCAGCCTTTGCCGTCACAGTGAACGGCCAGCGTGTCGACGTCGCACACGCCGCATCCATGTATGAATTCGTCAGTTTCGACATGACTGGTCCCGCGGACGTAGCCATCACTGCATCTGAGCCAGGTTTTTGGGATCGCGGCGTCGATATTCAGCCGTGGCGCCTCGGTCTGCGCCCTACACGGCAGGGCCAGACCATTCGATTCAGGCTCACAGGCCCAGCCAAACTCTCCATCTCCCGGCCCGGCGATTTTCTGAACTACGGCCGGATGCTCTTCGTGTTCGCGGGCTCTCCGCCGCCTCCTGTGCCACGCGGCCCAAACATCCACGCCTTTCAGCCTGGCATCTACCACCAGAGCCTGAATCCGAAGAACGGCGAGACTCTTTATCTTGCGCCCGGGTCCTACTTCTTCGGCAGCCTGAATCTGTGGAAGGTCCACGACGTGCGCATCCTTGGCCGAGGCACCATTGTTTATGAAGGCTCACAGGACCCCAACAGCGATGAAGGCTGGATGCAGAAGCCTGACTGGCATTGCATCGGTGCGCTCGAAGCTCGCAACATTCAGATCGACGGACTCACCTGCATAGTGCGCGCCCGGACCTGGTCAATCCAGATGAAGGATTCAACTGGGTTCATCTTCGACGATTTGCGCGTAATCGGTGGCAACCCCGGAAATGCCAATCAGGACGGAATGGATTGGCTGGGCGGCGGCGACACCTTTGTTCACGACGCCTTCCTGCGCACCTCGGACGATGTGTTCGCCATGCAAGGCAACTGGGACGGCTACACCGACGAAGAAATCACCCGTCCCGGCCAAGACGTCCAAAACGTCCTGATCGAGCACAGCGAGCTTTCGACCAGCATCTCGAACATCGTCCGGGCGGGCTGGCCTCGCAAGGCCTTCAACTCGCGCAACTTTACTTTGCGCGATTCGGATATTCTGCATGGCGGAATCGGCGCCTGTGGCCAGACCTTCGCTCTGCTTGGCTTTTGGGGCGCAAATGGGGCCAAGGGCGACCACTCCAACTACACCTTTCAGAATCTGTTTCTGGACAACTGGTACTCCCTGGTCCAAATGGAGCAGGAGCAGCCCGCATTGCACGGCTTCACCTTCCGGAACATCTGGGCTCTTGACCAGCCGGCGCTGGCCGCTTCAAGCCTGACGGGTCAGGTAACGGACGTGACATTCGACAATGTGAAATACGGCCAAACCCCTGTGGCTGTCGACGCCGATCTTCCCCTTGTGGTTTCCGGCGGCGCGGAAGCGGCACACTTTACTCCAGGCCACAATCCGGTTGCCGCGTTTACGTTCAATCCCCCGGTCTTCGCTCCGGGAGAGACCGTCACCTTCACGGCGCAGCCATCGCCCAAGGCACACTACACCTGGCAGTTTGGCGACGGAACCCATGCCAATGGCAGACAGGTGCGCCATCGCTTCCCCGACGCTGAAGGAACCCAACTCGACGGAATAAGTGGAGCCGGCCGGTTCAGGGTATTGCTCCATGTCGAGGAACAGCCAAGCGGTCAGGATTCGACACTTCAGGACTGGGCGGGTCAGGGCGTGGTCGCTGTAGCCAGTTGGCACGATGCCGCCAATGCAGCGAGCCCAACGTTGCCTGGCCTAACTTGGCAGATCTTCGCCGGAGCCTGGACCCAACTGCCCGATCTCGCCACCGAGCACGCAGTCTTCAACGGAGAGTCGCCCAATCTTCACGCCGACTCTCAAGGCTTTACACGCTATGCCGCGGCATGGGACGGCCTCATTGATATTCCAGCCGACGGAGGCTACACCTTCCATCTGATCGATCGTGATGGTGCGCGCCTGGTGATCGACGGGGTTGAAGTTGCCAAAACCGGCCCTCCATTCGCCCAGGTTTGCGGCTCACCGGGAAATGCAATGCGCTACGACCGCGGCTCCCTTGGCCTCCGTGCCGGGAAGCATACGATTCACCTGGAGGGTCTGCATTCCATGAGCCAGGGCTCACCCCGTCTGCTATGGGAGGGTCCCGCGCTACCGCTGACCGACGTGCCGCCAGAGGCATACAGCCATTTGCGCCAGGACG
>OBLU010003272.1_pt1 | contig 14677 bp, 9 predicted proteins | sample 1518681 | NCBI WGS metagenome assembly OBLU01 (sample SAMEA3539304, study PRJEB22396) | soil metagenome | biome: tundra; feature: field; material: soil | place: USA | collected 2010-05 | depth 0.15 m
CACGGTTGGCAATAAATGCCGGAGTATCTTTGCAGAGCACAGGAGTCTTACCAAGAAACAGATCCCCATAATAAAACAAAAAGTCAATAATGTCTTTCCTTGTAAATTCTGTGGGAATTATTTCCATAAGAGGGAGATAACGTGGCGGATTAAAGAAATGGACTCCACAGAAATGTTCCTTGAAATCCTGACTCCTTCCAACAAGCATACTCTTTATGGGGATGCCCGAGGTATTTGAGGTTATTAAAGTACCCTTACTCCGGAATTCTTCAACTCTTTCAAATACCTTCTTTTTAATCGACAAGTTCTCAACTACGACCTCAATTATCCAATCGCTGTTCTTTATGCGACTCATATCGTCATCAAAATTGCCAGTTTTGATACGGGAAGCAAAGGAAGGATGGAATAAAGGTTCCGGATTAGTTTTGATAATACTTTGTAAATTATTATTAACAATTCTGTTACGGACTTTGGCTGATTCCAGCGTTAATTTTTTTTGTATTTCTTCATCATTTAACTTATCAGGCATAATATCAAGGAGCAGGACAGAGCACCCTATATTTGCAAAGTGGCAGGCGATGCGTGATCCCATAACGCCTGATCCCAGGACAGCAACATTTCTGATTATTCTATTCATATAAATCCAGGATTTTTATAAAATATTAGTTATTACCGGAGAATCATAAATATGTTCTATCTGCTCCCTGTATTTTTCAATTAAAAATTTTCTTTTTACCTTCATAGTCGGGGTTAATTCACCAGTTTCGACAGACCATACATCGGGCACCAAAGCAATCTTTTTAACCTGTTCAATATGTCCAAATCTTTTATTGTATTTCTGGATCTCCTTCCAAATTCTTCTCTTAACCTCATCTGAGTGAACAATTTCTTCTGTGCTGTTTAGAGGCAGCTTTTTTTCTTCTGCCCATTTCTTTATAAAGTCAAATGCCGGTTGAATTAAAGCTGCAGTGAATTTCCTGTTTTCACCAACGACCATAATATGTTCAATGAAAAACGATTCCTTCATCTTATTTTCTATAGGCTGGGGGGCAACAAACTTACCGCCACTTGTTTTAAAAATGTCGCTTAATCTTCCCTTTATCTTCAGAAAACCATCATCAACAATTTCGCCAGTATCTCCAGTATGAAACCATTCTTCAGAATCGAAAACTTGTAATGTTGCTTCAGGATTTCTGTAATAACCGATCATCACATTGGGACCTTTTGCAAGTATTTCATCTTCACCGGATAATTTAATCGAGACACCTGGAATAGATCTACCTGTTGTTCCGATATAATAGCCACCTTTTCCAAATCTATTACACGTGAGGACCGGTGAAGTTTCCGTCAATCCATATCCTTCCATTACCGGAATACCAGCAGCGGAAAAGATTCTTGCAAGACGGGGCTGAAGCGCTGCTGACCCACTTACAATCCCTTTAACATCTCCACCTAATGCTTCCTGCCATTTCACAAATACAATTTTCCTTGCAAAGAACAACCTTAAATTGTAAAACAAGTTGTTTTTTCCTTCCAGATCATAATGGTTGGCAAGGTTTACAGCCCACCCGAAAATTGCCAGTTTAATAAAAGTCAGCTCATGTCCGGCATCCATTATTTTTTCAAAAACCTTTTCTAAAAGTCGCGGTACAGTAATAAAGAAATTTGGTTTTATTTCTTTAATATTCTCACCAATAGTTTCAAGGCTCTGCGGATAATTTACTTCCGCACCTATCAGCATATAAAAATAGAAAGCTGATTTTTCGAATATGTGACACAGCGGAAGAAAACTAATCGTCCTTTTGTATAAGTGGATTGGAAAGAGTTGAGCAAGTGCATGAACATTACTCATAATATTATTATGAGTAAGCATCACTCCCTTGGGCAAACCAGTAGTGCCGGAAGTATATATAACAGTAGCGATATCACTCTCTTTTACATTACTTATTCTTTTATTCAACTCCTCGCGGCTGGTTTCATCTGCCAGATCCAACAATTCAGACCAATTCCGGTTATTCTTAATATTATTAATGGTAAAGATATCTTTGATTTGTGCGGTAGTCCTTTTACTTACATTTTTTACTTTTTTAAGAATCTCATAATCCTCAACAAAAACCATTTTAATATTTGCATCGTCAAATATGCAACAGTAATTATCTTCGCTGTTATTAGGATAGAGCGGTACTAATACCGCACCGACCTGCAGAACTGAAAAATCGATAAAATTCCATTCAACCCGATTTCTTGAGATCAGCGCAATATTATCTCCAGGTTCTATTCCGAGTTTTATAAAAGCCAGACTGAGCTTATCGACAATCTTTTTAACTTCAATGGTGCTGTAACTTCTCCATTTACCAGTTACTTTATCGGAAATTGCAGTCTGTTTAGGTGAGTTTTTCAATTGGAAGGGAAGTAAATCTATGATTCTGTTTTGTTCAAGTTTCGGAGGTATCATATTTTTATTCCGAGTAAAAATAATAAGATAGAAATATATATCAGCAAATAATAAAAATACCCCTCAATAAGAAAGTACATTCGTCACACTTTTATTTTATTGCCAAAGGAATGAAGAACTATTTCTGTTTTAGGATTGAATAGTTTTTATCAGATGCTGAAAATGAGATAAAAGTTAAATCAATATAAAGAAAGAAGAAATCTATTGAATATCATTAAAATGGCGGACAACAAATCCGCCATTTCAAATTTTATTAGTTTAAGTGTCAATAATTATTTTAGTAAAATCATCTTTTTTGTTTGAATAAATGAACCTGCTTGTAAACGATACAGATAAACACCACTTGGTAAATTAGCGGCATTCCAATTTATCTTATAAGTGCCGGCTTTCTTTTCTTCGTTGATAAGTGTTGCGATTTCTTTACCCAATAAATTAAACACTTTTATTTGAACTAATCCGCTACATGGAAGAGCATAAGAAATATTTGTTGTCGGATTAAACGGATTCGGATAATTTTGTTCTAATAAAAACTCAGTCGGTATTGAATTAAGATCAACTTCAATTGTTTTAGAATATTCAAATTGCCCGTCATTATCTATTTGTTTTAATCTGTAAGAGTATTTTCCTATAGAAACATTCGTATCCTTATAAGAATAACTCTTTGTTGAATTGCTATTACCGGAACCGGCAACAAAACCAATCTTATTCCATACTGAAGACTGATCATTTACCGGTGAACGCTCTATATCAAATCCGTGATTGTTTACCTCTATCGCAGTGTGCCAGTTAAGAGTAACTTTATTATTGGTTATTGATGCGGAGAATGTTGTTAGTTCTACCGGCATTTCTCCGTCATCACTCCACCATTCATAAGCGCCAATATCGGTTATTCCATTTCTGGCTGCGCCCCGCTGATCGGTTAAAGTGGCTCCAGCATTGGTGCCGTTATCTATAGCAAAACTACCGGCAGTTGTTGCGAGTGTTTGTGTACCGTTTATAGTGTTATTATCAGCCAATGTTACAGAAAGATTCAAACTGCCGGTTATAGTAGCATCGTTTCTGTTCCAACCTAAGCCTGATTCTCCCTCGATATTACCCAGATAATCGTGACTGTATAAAATATCTGTCGGCTTATAAAAATTCCAACTATCGAAATCACTCACCATAGTTTGGTTTTCGACAATATTATAACCATTATCGGTCAGAGAAACACCATATTGAACATGATAATCGGAAGAACCATTTCCAGCAATAATTGTATTATAGATAGTAATATTAGCTGAGATTACATAAAGACCAGCTCCGTTACCTGGTGCGGAATTATTTGTAATAGTGCAGTTAGTAAGTATAGCAGAAGAAGGCGTACTTATACCTCCACCATTAGCAGCTGAATTTCCGGTTATAGTTGAGTTAATAATTGTTAAGAAACCTGAATTATCAATCCCTCCTCCGGTATAATCACCCCCACTTGTATTATTATTTATCGTACAGTTTATAACTGTAAGGGTGCCCTCGTTACTAATACCTCCGCCATTAGTACTTGAATAATTGTTATTTACCGAGATATTCATTAGTATGAGAGTTCCAGAATTATATACCCCGCCTCCACCATGAAGGGCGCTTATGTTGCCATACCGAATTGACATGTTTTTAATTGTTACAACTGCGGTGTTAGAAGTTCCAATTACTCGACTTGCCGCAGTATTTGGTGATGCTGCTCCCTGCAAAATTGTAGATGCAGCGCCCTGTCCCTGTATAGTTATGTTTTTAGTGACAGTAAGCCCGGATTCGGTATAAGTACCCGCATTAACTTTAATAAAATCTCCATCTGCAGAGGCGTCAAGGGCAGCAGATAGAGTAGTAAAATCGCCACCACTGATTGCCACCGTATATACGTGATTAATAAAATTTACCATTAAATTGTTTTTGGAAGAATTACTTACATTGGAAGCATCTCCACCGCTAAATGCGGAATTCTGGAAGGCAAAGGTCAGATTTGAAACATCGTTAGCGCTATTGTTTGTGGGAGCCACTCCAGTAATCGTTACACTAAGTGTGGTAGAACTAATGCGTGTGACAACGGCAGTAAGTCCTGAAGGGAGATTAGTAACTATAACTTTACCAGCCGTTACAAAATTATCACCATAAGAGCCGGTAAATGTTTCTCCTCCGAAATTATTAAAAATAATAATAACGGGCGAACTGTTATCAATGGTCCCATCATTTGCGGAAGACTCGTAAAAAGTATCCGTACTGTAAGATATCGCCGGTCCGACTTTCGTGATTGTTGGGGCGGGGTTATATCCATTATTCCCGGAATTCCAACCTGAAGAAGGAGGTGTGTCAGCGGTACTTGATACATAATAATCAGAATAGTTATAGTCTGTTCCCAAAGTATCGGTAGAAATAAACCAATATGAACCGTTTGCATTATTAAAATACAGATAATATGTAGTAGAGCCCGATAATTTATAACTTGTCTTACCATTTACAATTACATCCTGAACATAAGTGCCATTACAAGATCCTGTACCAGCTCCGCTTACAGTGTAATCGGATGCCATCAGGCTTGTGCTCAAGGCTAAAAATGCCATAAACATCAATACAAAAATCATAATTCTATTTTTCATGTTAGTATACCTCGATTTATTTTAATAGATTATGGATTCATGAAGATTACCTTCATGCGCCTTTTCTATTAGTCCATACAACTATAAAATAAGCTAAAATTGTGATTAAAATCAATTAAACAATTAAAATATTGTACATTTTATATTTTGTATAAGACTTAACCCGGCGTATTTAAATAGTTAAACTCTCGACGAGGGGTTCGGCTTGTTTGCGAAGAGATAAGTGTTAGTGATTAATTATATAAAATATTTTCATTTCATCAGCATCATTTTTTTAATTTGGGAGAACTGACCTGCTTCTAATTTGTAGAAATAGATACCGCTGGAAAGACCAGATGCATTGAAGTTAATGGAATAATTGCCTGCTTGTTTATATCCGATTTCAAGTACTTTTATTGTTTGTCCCAATGTGTTATATACAATGAGCTTTATATTAGAAGATAAAGCGATCTATATATGTAAGAAATTTTCATATCACTGTTGGGCAACCCGTGGTTTTATGTTGCAATGTTCTTCATAAGAGCCAATCAGCTTACTCTTAGGACGCTTGCAGATACCTCTTTTTTCCAGATTCCAATATTCTTTGACTCTACCTCCTATTATCCTATTAATAACCCTAGTGCCCTTTTTTGTTGCATGAATTTTATATAGATGCATATAAGATTTTTCAATTTCCAGGAATACCAGATCTGTTATGTCCAGAGGACAGTTATGTTTAAATCGTTTGAGCTTTGTATTTAGAATTTCCTCAACAACATCTTTCATTAAATTCCTTTAGATTGATATAGGATAAGGACTTTGATCACAGTTCCGACTCAATTACTTATACACAAATTAATCATACTTGTACTATTAAAAAATAAAGTTCTTTAGATTACCTGGCATTAAAATTCCTTAGAGCCTATACCATGATTAGGTGAATTTTTAAGGAAATTGAGAAAAATATATTTTATTTATTTTTTCTCATTTTTGAGACATAGGTGAATAAGAAGCCTTGAGGAGTTATCATTTATCCCTGAAGAGATTCAGATACTCTGTGAATTCAAATTCACGATTTCTTTTCCAGCCAGTTTTTTCTTTTAATATTCCTAATCTTTCAAAATCGGAGAGTAATGAGTTTGCAGTTGGAGGAGAAACTTTTAATTCATCCTGAACATCCTGAGCAGATACAACCGGTTTCCGGTAAAGATAATTCATCAGTGATTTTGCAGTAGAAAGTTTTTTACCAAGAGTAAGTATTTTCCGATCCTCAATTTGTTCCTTAAGTTTTAGAATCGATTTGAACGTATTACTCCCCTTTTCGCTTGTTTCAATTATTCCAACAAGAAAGAATTTAATCCATTGAGCCATATCATTTTTTACTTTTACCAGGTTAAGATTATCATAATAAAGCTGACGATTCTTTTCGAAGTAATCAGATAAGTAGAGGGACGGTTTTGAGAGTAAACCGGAACTAATAAGGTAAAGGGTAATTAATAATCGTCCAATACTTCCATTGCCATCAAGGAACGGGTGAATAGTTTCAAATTGGTAGAGAACTATTCCCGCACGTATCAGTACCGGGACATTTATTTGATCATTATGAAGAAATTTTTCCAAATCACTAATAAGTTCATCAATTTCAGTGTGAACAGGAGGAATGTACCTTGCATCTTTTAGGGATGCACCACCAATCCAGTTTTGGCTTTTCCTGAATTCACCAGGATTCCGGTGTTCACCTCTTACCCCACTCATTAAAATCCTATGCGCTTCTTTCAATAACCTTTTAGAAACGGGTAAAGTATTTAATTTATTTATTGAAAAATTCATGGCTTCGATATAATTGTGAACCTCCTCCCAATCATCTTTACGTTCGGGTACAATTTCCGAACTTGTTTTAATTGCTTCCTCTAATTCAGTACGTGTTCCTTCAATTTTACTGGATTGGGTTGCTTCCTTGGTAATATGCATTTCAATAAAAATATCAATATCCGGTATGTGCGATGAAAATGCATCCAATGCACCAATTTTCCTGTTTGCTTCTGCGAGCAAAGTATTTATTTTCCCATCTCCCCATGACCATGGCAGGTTTATCCTGGTCGGGGAAAAACTCTTGTATTGGTATTGCTGTAGATATTTGCCGCTTTTGAATTCTTCGATTTTCATTGATTTTAGCAGTTTTACCTTAATTATAAATATTTATAATTAAAGATAATGGGGGTTTTTTAATTATAGCAAATCTTAATTAAACATATATTTGTACTTAGCACAAGAAAAGTACACAAAGAAGTATGGCTTAAAATATTTTGCTATAAATTCAGCTCCATTCCATTGCTCGGGAAAAACTCGCTGTGCTCATACAGCTTCCCTCGCTGGAATATTAAGCCCATTACTACGTGTTTGTACTCTGCTGCGTCCATGTTTTTGCGGAGTTTATCGGCAATTTTCCAGAGTTTTTTTTCGAGGGATTCTTCGGGTGCGTTATTTTGCTTCACAGCGACAGCATAAATCTTGTAAAATGTTAAGTCAAAATAAGGAAAGGAGAAGAAGAAATCTATTGGTAATCATCGGGTTTAGAGGACTTTGAATAAATTGTAACGCCTGTGCGATCAATTTGCTGGATTAAAGCATCATTATTAATCGTATGGTAATTTATTATATCAAATTTATAGGGTAAGAGGGTTTCTTCATTGAGCTGATAACTTATATGGGAAATGATACCAGCATCAATGTCTTTTCCCTTTAGTGCAATATCAACGTCGCTACCATTTTTGTAATTGCCCTGTGCCCTACTTCCAAATATTACTGCTTCTTCTATTTTACCTTCATTATGGAATACATTACAAATGATTTCTAAATCAGCATCTTTCAAACCGTAATTAGCAGTCATATCTATTTTTCTTTTAGGTATTGGTAAACCTGTTTTACAGCAGGATAGTATTTGTTTTTTATTATTTCAACGGCGTTATTAGCAATATCTTCATTGTACGTGTGGGAAAGTTCGTTTCTCTTTTCCAGCATTTCAATCCAGATATGACCGTCCTTAATAATCTGAGTATTAAATGCTTCTTTCAGCGCTACCCTTGGGAAAGTGGTTTCAATCCCCTGTTCATATAAATAATCTTTAATGGTTTTCCATGCTAATTCAAACGTAAATTCAAATGCCTGAACCAAGCCACTTACTTCAATAGGTGAGTAAGAACTTTTATCTACGGCTTTCTCAAAAAACAGGAATGCCTTTTCAAAATTCTGAAAGCGCTGCTTCCAACGTTTTTCTTTATTTTCCATTTTCAACCATCATTAGTTATGAAAGGTTATCTAAAATAATTCTATAAAAATGTTAAGTCAAAATAAGGAAAGGAGAGGAAGAAATCTATTGGAAATCACGCATAGGCAGGAGAGCAAATTTATTTTTTTGTTCACTTGATTTTTCATAGTAAAATTGTATAATATAGTGCTCATTTGTTCACTATATTTTTACTATACTATGAATACCGGTTTAATAGATCTCAAGGAATACTCACTTCCTTCAAAGCAGCCAAAGATAATACATATTTACCCGAACCTCTTCAGGATGGAGGATCTTGGGTTTGATATATTCGATTATAAATTCTTATTTGATGATCCGGAGACTGTTAGATTAATAAGGGAGGGGAAAACGATAGGGTGTTTTTACATTGAATCGCCAGGGATGCGGAACTTACTTAAACAGCTTAAGGTGGATACATTTGAGATGCTAACGGCGGCAAGTTCTATAATACGTCCAGGGGTGGCAGAATCGGGAATGATGCAGGAATTTATAGCAAGGCATAGGGATCCATCGAAAAGAATATACCTTACACCAGAACTTGAGACGGTTCTCGGAGATACTTATGGCGTAATGATTTACCAGGAAGACGTAATCAAAGTTGCACATCTAATAGGGGGACTTTCACTTGAAGAAGGAGATTTACTTCGCAGGGCAATGTCAGGAAAAATGCGTTCACATAATGGAATGAAACCGCTTGAAGACAAATTTTATGAATCGTGCAGAAGCAGGAAAATAAAGGAGCACGCATCAAAGGAGATATGGCGCCAGATAGAAAGCTTTGCAGGTTATGCTTTCTGCAAGGCACATTCAGCCAGCTTTGCCCTGCTTTCTTACCAGGTGGCTTATCTTAAGGCTCATTACCCGGCAGAGTTTATGGCATCTGTACTGAACAACGGGGGCGGATTTTATTCTGCAGCAGTTTATATATGGGAATCGAAGAGGCTGGGGCTGAATATACGGCTTCCTTCTGTAAACAGGAGCCAGTATGAATATTTAGGGTACGGGCGCAATATAATAATAGGGTTCATGGCGATAAAGAATTTCACACGGGAGTCGGCAGATAATATTGTGCAGGAAAGGGAGCGGAAGGGCGTATTCGCTTCGCTGCAGGACTTCTTGGTAAGAACAACCATCAAATATGAAGAGACTGCAATGCTGATAAAGTGCGGGGCTATGGATTGCTTTGGTGAAATACGTCCCAACCTGCTCCGGCTACTGGATATTTATTTTGCCAGGATCAAGAACCTATATGAAAGCTATAATGATCTCTTTGCAGATGATATAATTAAGCTTACGGAACAGATAAAGATAAAAAGGGACTACTCCATAGAGGAGAAGTGTATTGCAGAATATGAGGCGTTTGATTATATGGTAAGCCGTCATCCATTAGAATTCTTTACGGGACTTGTGGAATATAATAAGATCATTAAAGCCGCGGAGATGAAGAATAATCATGGAAGAAAAGTAAGGATGTTCGGATGGTACATGACTTCAAAGAGGATATCGACGAAGAAGGGGGAAGTAATGAAGTTCCTTTCGCTTGAAGATCTTACAGGGACGTTTGAGGCGGTTTTATTTCCGAATGTTTATGCGCGGGTTGCGGAGAAGACGTTATCGATGGGACCGTATGTTGTGGAAGGGAGAGTGGACAGCAAGGACAGCAATAATCTTATTGTGGAAAACCTGGAGGTAGTTACAAGCAAATCGATAAAGGCAGAGTTCAGATACGACAGCGCAGAGGATGTATACAAACCCGACGACGAAAGAATCAACGAAAGTGATTTCCTGATGAACAGCTCAACTACAGAGAAGATGAGAACCGCTTATCTAGGGACAGCGTCATGATACCGCTTCACGTTCATTCTAACTACTCTCTGCTGCAGGGAGTAATAACAACAGACGAGCTGGTGGATAAAGCGGCTGAGTACAACCTGGAAGCGATTGCCTTGACTGATACGAACAGCATGGCGGGGCTGATTTCCTTTTTTAAGAAGGCGATGGAGGCTGGTATCAAGCCGATTTTGGGGACTCACATAGATGAGCCGGATAATAATAATGACTATGCCCTCTTTCTTGCAAAGAATATTGAGGGATACGCAGATATATGCAAGATAATTACATCGAGAAAACTTAAAGCGGATTTTTCGCTTACGGGGCTTCTGCAGAATTATTTTCCCAACTTATTTATAATTATTCATTCGTATAACCTGCTGTGCAGGGTTCCGCCGTACGATAATATTTTTGCGGAGCTGATAATATCAAACGAGAAAAGGAAGCGGGAGTCGCGGCAATTATACAAGGCGGCACTTGCGAGGAACATAAAGGTTGTGGCGTCGAACCCGGTTTATTTTTCTTATCCGGAACAGTACCTGCTTCATAAGATAGTATCGAGCATAAAGCAGAGGAAGATGCTTTCAACGATCAGTAATGATGACCTGACTGATGCGGAGTTTTATTTTAAGAACCCATGTTTCCTTTACAAGGAATGGAGCAGAATCCCATCCGCAATTGAGAACATATATTACATAGTAGAGAACTGCAATGTTGACCTGATGCTTGGGAAATATAAATACCCCTCCCTGCCTGAACTGGTTGGTGAGAACTCTTTCACGCTTCTGTGGAAATTAACTCATACGGGACTTGAAAAACGCTACAACAAAATCACGCCAGAGATAAGGGCACGCCTAGAGAAAGAGCTGAATGTAATCAACGAGCTTTCGCTGGCTGATTATTTTTTAATTGTATGGGACATAGTAAAGGTGGCAAAGCAGAGGGGGATGCTTACGATAGGAAGAGGCTCCGCGGCAAACAGCATTGTATCTTACTGCCTTGGTTTTACAGAGGTCGACCCAATAGAGCATAACTTCTATTTCGAAAGGTTCCTGAACAAGAGCCGCTCCTCCCCTCCTGATATTGATATTGATTTTTCGTGGAAAGAGAGAGATGAAATTATGAAATATGTTTTTGATAAGTATGGGTATGATAAAGTGGCGATGATATCCACCCATGTTACTTTCCGGGCACGCTCTGCTTTCAGGGAAACAGCTAAGGTCTTCGGCATACCGGAAAAGGAGATTAGTACAAAAAGCAAATTTATTCCATGGACAGACGCAAAGAACCTGCCAAAATTATCTGATCTATTCCCAGAGGCAAAGTCACTTAAGTTTGACGAGGAGCCATGGAAATCGATTGCAGAAGCAGCCACACAACTGGCAAATTTTCCACGGCACCTGAGCATACATCCTTCGGGAATAATTATTTCCCCAAAGGTTATTACCGAATACACGGCACTTGAGTATGCCAGGAACAAGGGGCTGGGAATTATTGTTACACAGCCGGATATGTATTCGATTGAGGACCTGGGACTGCTGAAGATTGATCTGCTAAGCCAGAGGTCGCTGGGGGTTCTGCGGGACACGCTTAACATTATATACCGGATCCAAAGGAAAAAAAGCACAGGGAAGATGAATGTTATACTACCACATTCTGCATAAAGGAGTGAACTGTTCTTTTCTTGTCGCAAGAAAAGAACCAAAAGAAACATGGCTTAAAATATTTTGCTATAAATTCAGCTCCATTCCATTGCTCGGGAAGAAATCATTACAAACCAAATAATAGCGATAAGAATTAAGCTATGCACAATTTTTGAGATATTTTGGGCATAAGTTGATTTTCATTTGTCTTTAAAGAGATTCAGATATTCAGTGAACTCAAATTCTTCGATTATCATTGATTTTGGTAGTTTTACCTTAATTATGAATGTTTATAATTAAAGTTAATGGTTTTGCTTTAATTATAAAAGATATGAATACCTATGCCCAAATATTTTGATTTATTGTGCATAGGTATGGAGCTATGCACAATTTTTGATGTTTTTTGGGCATAGGCTGGTAATGATAAACGTCTCATGTATACAAAAGTAAGGTTTTCTATACATGATAAGCGTCTCATGTATACAAAAGTAAGGTTTTCTATACATGATAAAAGTCTCATGTATACAAAAGCAGGGTTTTCTATACCTGGGGAGGGTTTACCGTTTTAATTGGAAGAGTATCCCCAGCTATAGTATCACCTTTGAACAATAAGTATAGCGGAGTATTTATATAATAATTTGTACGCCATATTTTTTGTTTATCAAGCAACTCGAATTCGACAAGCTGTTCAAGGTAACGTTGAGCGGTCAATCTAGTAACATTTATATCACTCATAAGAAATTCAATCTTAGTATAGGGATGTTTGAAAAGATTATTTAAGAGATCCTGACTATAAATCTTAGGTAATTCTTTTCTAATGCGTTGTTTGTAGGTCTGCATCAACTGACGAATATTTCTAATGAGTTCGATAGTTTCTTTAGCTGTCTGTTCTACGCCAGAGAGCAAATAAAAGATCCAATCTTCCCAATTATTATTGTCCCTGACATTTTGCAATAATTTGTAATAATCGCCTTTATGCTTAATTATATAACGACTTAAATAAAGAATTGGGAGATCTAACAAATCATTCATAACAAGAAAAAGAATATTAAGAATTCTTCCGGTCCTTCCATTACCGTCATAAAAAGGGTGTATGCTCTCAAATTGGAAATGAATGATTGCCATTTTAATTAAAGGATCTGCGTCAAGCATTGATTCATTGTTAATAAATTTTTCAAGGTTTACCATTAAATCAACAATAGCCTGATAATTCTGAGGAGGAGTATATACTTTTTCCCCAGTTTTTTCATTGATTAAAGATGTTCCCGGTAATTTTCGATAACCGGCATCATTTTGAATTAGTATTTTATGAATTTCAAGTATATGATTACTACTTAGGAATTTATTATTTCTAACAAGTTGAAAGCCATGCTTCAGTGCCTCAACATAATTACTGACTTCTTTAGCGGCAGCATTAGTGAAATGTTCATCCAGAAGTAAGGTTTTAAATAATTCGTCCTGGGTAGTTATTATGTTTTCAATAGCGGAGCTGTCTTTGGCTTCCTGCAGAGCAAGTGTGTTAATAAGAATGTTTTCATTAGGAATTGTGGCTGCCATTCCCTTCAGCTCTGCCAAATAGCGATGAGCATTACTTAATTTTTTTAATATTTTAATAGATTCAAGTTCTGTTTTGGGGGGTAAAGGATTTACAACATATCCGCTCATAAATTTAATCCTGCATCTTTAATTTTCAATTTTTAACTGTGATACTATATTCAAAAACAAAATTATACAATTTTGGATTTAATTTCCTTTAGTTCCTTTTAAATAAATCTAATCTTACCTAATTCGATTATAATTAGAATTAAATATTAACAAGGGAGTCGGCGAGGAGTTCGGCCTGGCGGAGGACGGTGTCGATGGCTTTTTGCTGCTTGTCCGGGGGATAGCCGTATTTGGTTAGGGTGCGTCTTACTAGCACCATTAGTCTTGCTCTTGCGCTTTCACGGATTGTCCAGTCAATGGTTGCGTTTCTTTTTACTTTGTCAGCAATTTCACGTGCGATGATTTTTAGTGTTTCATCGCCTAGTACTTTGACAGCACTGTCGTTTATTTCGAGTGCATTGTAGAAGGCGACTTCGGATGTTGAGAGTCCAAGCTTCTCCCCTTCTTTATCGGATTCTTTTACTTCTTTTGCAATCTTGATGAGTTCTTCGATGATCTGTGCAGTGGTTAATAAATTATTCTGATATTTCTTAATTGCGGTTTCTAGCATTTCCAGAAACTTTTTACTCTTTACGAGATTTGTTCTGGAACGGGTTCTGATTTCATCATTCAGGATTTTCTTTAGGAGTTCAAGTGCAAGGTTTTTATGAGTCATGCCCTGGACTTCCTGAAGGAATTCATCCGACAGGATGGAAAGATCGGGTTTTTCGATTCCTGCTGCTTCGAATATGTCAATGACTTTATCTGAACTAATGGCGGTATCGACAATCTGTTTAATTGTGGTTTCCATTTCAGAATAAGATTGGCCTTTACCTGGGGCTTCAAATTTTATGAGTCGTGCTTTTACTGCCTGGAAGAATGCAACTTCTTCTTTTATTTTCATTGCCTTTTCGTTAGGCATTGATAATGCGAAAGCCTGATTTAATAGAGAGACCTCACGGATGAAGCGATTCTTACCGTCCTGTAATCCGAGGATATGTTCTTCTGCCTGAAGGATGATCGATAGTCTTTCCTGCGGCTCACCTGTAAAGAATCGGTTGTAATTAAATTTACTACTTCCTTTATAGTAAGCGCGGGGTTCTTCAACCAGGATATCTTGTTTAGTTTTGGATTCTTCGTTAAACATCTGCTGATTTACTTCAAGCTTTTCCAGCATTACAGCTAT
>OBLU010003274.1_pt1 | contig 14671 bp, 10 predicted proteins | sample 1518681 | NCBI WGS metagenome assembly OBLU01 (sample SAMEA3539304, study PRJEB22396) | soil metagenome | biome: tundra; feature: field; material: soil | place: USA | collected 2010-05 | depth 0.15 m
GGCCGAGCGCCCGGCGGCGAGCGCGGCGCGCGTCTCGGCGAGCGTGCGGCCGAGCGCTGTGACCGCGGACTCTCCCGTGACGACGGGCGCCTTCAAGCGGCCCCGAATGCCACGACGGTCGAGTTGCCTCCGAACGCAAACGAGTTCGAAAGCGCAATCTTCACTCGCACTTGACGGGCCACGTTCGGCACGACGTCGAGATCGCACTCGGGGTCCGGCTCCGCCCATCGGATCGTGGGAGGCACGACGCCGGTCTCGATCGTACGCACGGTCGCGACGGCCTCGATGGCACCGGCCGAGCAGAGGCAGTGTCCGAGCATCGATTTGATCGAGGAGACGGGGATCTGCCGCGCGCGACCGCCGAGCGCCCGCTTGATCGCAGCCGTTTCAGAGGAGTCGTTCTGCGGCGTGGCGGTGCCGTGCGCGTTCACGTAATCCACGTCCTCGGGATTCAGGGCGGAAGCCGCGAGGCACGCGGCGATCGTACGCGCGCCCGCCTCGCCGGTGGGTTCGGGCTGGGTCATGTGGTGCGCGTCGGACGTGACGCCATAGCCGAGAAAGCGGGCGCGGACCCGCGCTCCGCGTCGGCGCGCATGCTTCTCATTTTCGAAGACGAGAATGCCCGCGGCCTCGCCGATCGTGAGCCCCTTGCGGCGGCGGTCGAAGGGGCGGCAGGGCTCGGGATCGACCGCGCGCAGCGCGTTGAAGCCCCCATGGGTGAGCCGCGCGAATGTGTCGGCGCCGCCGGTCACGACGACATCGCAGAAGCCGTGGCGGATGAGGTCCGCGGCGTAGCCGAGCGACGTGCCCGAGGATGAGCACGCGGTCGTGATCGTGGAGCGCGGGCCGAGCAAGCCCCAGCGCTCGGCGATGCGGTCGGTCGTCTGGTCCGGCGGGTGGTTGAGGACCTTCGTGGGGCGCGCGTGGCGCGGTCCCTTCGCGAGGAGGTCGCGGAAGTAGTTCTCGCTGTCGAGGAGGCCGGACACGCCCCCTCCGAGCACGACCCCGACGCGCGAAGGATCCTCGCGCTCGAGGTCGAGGCCCGCGTCGGCGAGCGCCTCGGCCGCCGCCGTGAGGCCGATGATGTCGGTGCGCGAGAGGCGGCGCCGGAGCCGCGGCTCGAAGCCGGAGGGCAGCTCCTTGATTTCGGCCGCGAGGTGCGTGCGGAACTTCGACGCGTCGAAAAGCGTGATGTTCCCGATGCCCGAGCGGCCGGAGACGAGCCCTTCCCAGGTCGACGCGAGGTCGTTCCCGAGAGAAGTCACGGCCCCGAGGCCCGTCACGACGACACCGTCCATTCGCCGGATCTTACTGAGTCGGGCGGGACTTTGGATTCCTGGAACGGGCCATCGAAGCGGCCGCCCGAAGGGCATGAGCTTCTTCGCCGATCCATTGTTAGCATGCGGGCATGCTTGACCGTCGCGCGCTTGCCCTGGCCGTCCTCTGTTTCTCCTTTTCAGCCGTCGCCGGAGAGCCACCGACCATTGCCGAAGCGGAGGCCTTCCTGAAGAACGCCGAGCAGCGCCTATTGCAGCTCTCCGTGGAGGCGGGACGTGCCGACTGGGTGAAGCTCAACTTCATCACCGAGGACACCGAGCTCCTCGCGGCAAAGGCCGATGAACGCGCGATCAACGCGGGTGTCGAGCTGGCCAAGCAGGCCGTGCGGTTCGACAACCTCGCGCTGCCGGAGGGGCTCGCCCGCAAGATGAAGCTCCTGAAGAATGGGCTCACGCTCGCCACGCCCTCGGATCCGAAGGAAAGCGAGCAGTTGACGCGTATCACCTCCGCGATGGAAGGCATGTACGGCAAGGGCAAGGACTGCCGGCCGGGCCAGGACGGGAAAGAGAAGTGCCGCGACCTCGGGGATCTGTCGAAGATCCTCGCGACGAGCCGGAGCTATGACGAGTTGCTCGACGCCTGGACGGGATGGCACGCCATCTCGCGTCCCATGAGAAAGGATTTCGTCACGTACGTCGCGCTCGCGAACAAGGGCGCCAGGGAGCTGGGCTTTGCCGACACCGGTGCCATGTGGCGCTCGAAATACGACATGCCGCCGGATGCGTTCTCGGAGGAGCTGGACCGCCTCTGGGAGCAGGTGAAGCCGCTCTACCTCTCGCTCCACGCCTACGTGCGAGCGAAGCTGCGCGAAAAATACGGTGACCGCGTTCCCGCGAGCGGGCCTATCCCGGCTCATCTCCTCGGCAACATGTGGGCGCAGGAATGGGGAAACATCTACCCGCTCGTGGCGCCGGCCGGCGCGGACCCCGGGTACGACCTGACGCAGATCCTGAAGAGCCGCAAGACGAACGACCAGCAGATGGTGAAGTACGGCGAAGCGTTCTTCACGTCACTCGGCTTCGCGCCTCTCCCCGAGACGTTCTGGAAGCGGTCTCTCTTCCTGAAGCCCCGGGACCGCGAGGTCGTGTGCCACGCGAGCGCGTGGGACGTGGACGCGGTGAACGACCTGCGCATCAAGATGTGCATCGACGTCACGGCCGAGGACTTCAGCACCATCCATCACGAGCTGGGCCACAACTTCTACCAGCGCGCCTACAACGAGCAGCCGTACCTCTTCCGCGAAAGCGCCAACGACGGTTTTCACGAGGCCGTCGGCGACACGATCGCGCTCTCGGTGACGCCCGAATACCTCGTGAAGCTCGGGCTCCTCGAGAGGGCGCCGGACACGTCGAAGGACATCGGCCTGCTGCTCGACAAAGCGCTGGAGAAGATCGCCTTTCTTCCGTTCGGGCTCGTGATCGACAAATGGCGCTGGAAGGTGTTCTCGGGCGAGATCCCGCCGGAGAAATACAACGAAGCGTGGTGGGAGCTTCGGAAGAAGTACCAGGGCATCGCGCCGCCCGTGGCGCGGAGCGAGCAGGATTTCGACCCCGGCGCGAAGTTCCACGTGGCCGGGAACGTTCCCTACATGCGCTACTTTCTGGCGGACATCCTCCAGTTCCAGTTCCACCGCGCGCTGGCCGGGATCGCCGGCTGCAAGGGCCCCCTCAACCGCTGCTCGATCTATGGCAACAAGGAGGCCGGAAGCCGGCTGAACGCGATGCTGTCCATGGGAGCAAGCCGCCCATGGCCCGAGGCCCTCGCCGCTCTGACGGGACAGAGGCAGATGGACGCGACCGCCATCCGCGACTACTTCGCGCCCCTCCAGAGGTGGCTGGACGAGCAGAACAAGGGCAAGCCGGTCGGCTGGTAGCTCGCCCTCGGGTGAGGCCGGGTCTGTATCATTCCGCCCTTGTGACGGACCGCGTCGACTGGCATCGCTACTTCATGAACATCGCCGGAGAGGTGGCGAGCCGGGCCACGTGCCCGCGCAAGCACGTCGGCGCGGTGATCGTGCGCGACAAGCGGCTCCTTTCGACGGGCTACAACGGCTCGCTTCGCGGCCTTCCGCACTGCGACGAGGTGGGCTGCCTCATGGAGGACGGGCACTGCATCGCGACGGTCCACGCCGAGGCGAACGCGATCCTCCAGGCCGCGATGAACGGCGTCCGCATCGAGGGGGGCGAGATCTACACGACGGCTTCGCCCTGCTGGAGCTGCTTCAAGCTCGTCGCGAACGCGGGCCTCGTCGCCGTCTACTTCGGCGAGTTCTACCGCGAGCCGCGCATCCACGAGTACGCCGACCGCGTCGGCATCCGCCTCTTCGACCTGTCGGCCCGAGGGGCCTAGGAACGCTTTCACCAGGTCAGATTGAACCCGCCAAAGAGCGTGCGGCGAGGGAGCGGGACGCCCGGGACCTCCTCGTAACGCGCGTTGCCGAGGTTTTCCGCGTCCACGAAGAACTCGAGGATGTGTCCCTGAAAGGCCTGCCACGAAAGGCGTGCCGATACGAGCCAGACGCCGTCGGCGAAACTCGGGCGGGAGAAGTACGAAAGGCGCGAGGTCGCCGAGAGATCGAGAGGCAGGGCGACGCCGGCGGCGACGTCCCATTTCGTGTGGAGGGGGTCGAGCACGTACTTGCCCTGCGCGGCGCCGCCCGCCGCCGCCGACAGGCTCGCGAGGTCGGCGAACGTATACGCGGCCTGGACGCGGAGCTGCGTCAGAAACGCGGGCCGCCCGCGGGTCCAGTCCGCCGAGGCCTCGACGCCGTCCGTAACGGCCTGCCGCACGTTCTGGGCGTGCCAGGGCTCGTCCGGAGACGAGCGCACGAAGTCGATGAGGTCGGTCGCGCGCCGGTGAAAGTACGCCGCATCGAGCGTGACCGCTTCGACGGCAAGGGCGGCCCCCGCCTCGACGTTCCACGCCGTTTCGGAGCGCAAGTCCGGGTTGCCGACGTTCTGCGGGTCGACGTAGTAGAGCTCCGTGAACGATGGGACGCGAAAGCTCGTGCCGAACGAGGCGCGGAGGGTGAGGCCGCGCAGGATGTTCCAGGCGGCGCCGGCGTACGGCGAAAGCCGGGAACCATAGCTATCGTACGTGTCGGCGCGAAGTCCCGCGCGCAGGCTGCTCGCCGCGGGCGCTGCCGGGTCCCAGGCGCGCGCGAACTCGGCGAAAAGTGCGCGATGGTCGCGGCCGTGGCTCCCGAGATTCGTGGACGAAATCGTCTCGCGACCGGCCTCGACGCCGAACGCGAGCGCGCCTCCGAGAAGTCCGTGGCGCGCGGCCACGCGAAGGAGCCCGGTGACGGCGTCATGGAGGTTCTCGTAGAACGGCGGGTCGTCCCTCTCGAGGACGAAGTCGTCGTGGTGGGCACGCACGAACGCGGACGGGGTCAGCGTCCAACCGCCGAGCGTGAGCGTTGACGAGAGCGTGGCCGTGCGCGTCCGCGTCGACTCTTGCTGGTCTGGATACGCCGTGCCGTAGAAGCCATAGGCGCCGTAGTTCCGGCTCGCGTAGCCGAGGCCGAGCGTGACGGGCCCCGCGCCCGTGTCCCACCGCCCCGAGACGCGAAGAAGGCCGGAGGCGGATTCCGTGTCGTCGCGGAACCCCGAGTTCTCCGTCCGGTACCAGTCAATCGCCGCCGAAACGGACTCGCTGACGCGCATCGCGGCGCGGAACCCGCCGGCGTCGAGGGAGTCGCTGCCGTGCCCGTAACGCATCTCCAGCTGCACGTTCGACCGTCCGAGATCGGCTCCTCGCGTCACGATGTTCACGACGCCCCCTACCGCATTCGAGCCCCACAGCGCCGAGCCGCCTCCCGCCAGAACCTCGATCCTCTCGACGGCGGCGAGCGGCACGTCGAAATCCGCCGAGAGATGTCCGCTCTGGGGATCGGTCGCGGGCTGGCCGTCGATGAGGAGGAGAGTGCCGCTGAAATCCGAGCCGCGGATCCCGATGTCCGCCTGCGTCCCGTTCAGGCCCCGCCGCCGCACGTCGATCCCGACGATCGTCATCAAGACGTCGGGCAGCGCGCGGACTCCCGGCATCGCCGCGATCTCCTCGCGCGTCACGACGCGGACGGTGGCCGACGCCTGCGCCACGTCAAGACGGGTCGCGACAACGGCGACGTCCTGCTTCACGCTCGGAGTGGCGGTCTCGTCCGGCAAGGGAGCGTTCTGCCCCCAAAGCGGTCGCGCCAGGATCAGGGCGGCCAGCGCGCCGCGGGCGGGGGGATTCACCGCGAGAGGATAACGGAAGAGCAAGCGGGTTAAAGTCGCACGGCGATGGAAACGCTCACGCATGGCCTTGCGGGCGCGCTCCTCGCCCGCGCCCTGCCTTCGACCGGGGACGAGACGCTCGACCGCACACTCGCGCGGCGCGAGGCGTGGGCCGGCTTTGCGGCGGCCATGTTTCCCGACGCGGACGTCTTCGTGTCGCCCTTCTCCGCCGAGTTCTACATCACGCAGCACCGCGCGCTGACGCACTCGTTCGTGATGCTTCCGGTCTGGATCGTCGTGCTCACGGCCGTCGCCACGTTTCGGCTCTCGCCCGCGCTCGGCCCCCCTGGTTCCCCCGCGCGCCGCACCGCCGTGCGGCGTACGGGCGCGGTCGTCGCGCTCGGCCTCGTGTCGCACATCCTCCTGGACTGGATCACCTCGTGGGGCACGATGTTTCTCTCGCCGCTTTCCTGGGCGCGGTACACGCTCGACTGGACCTTCATCATCGATGCGGTCCTGTTCGGGCTCCTGGCGCTCGGCCTCGTCGGCGTGCGCGCTGTTTCGCGGCGCTCGTTCGCGCGCTCGCGAATCGCGGCGCGCGCCGGCCTCCTGGCCGCGACCGCGTACCTCGGGCTCTGCGCCGTTCGCCACGCGGAGGCGCTCCGGCTCGCCGAGACGCTTGCGCCCGCCGCCGCGAGACGGGCCGCGATCCCCCAACCGGGCTCGGTTGACCGCTGGCTCCTCCTGTCGGACGACGGGTCCGCGGTGACGGCCACATTCGTCGATCTCGGCAAGCGCGGGAGCGAAGGAACGACCTCACCGGGCAGCGAGGAGCTCGCGCGCACCGGTTTTCGTGGCGGCTTCGTGAACCTCTTCCACCATCTCGGCGCCGTGTACCGTTCGCGCGACGACCTCGCGCCGCGCGTCATCGAGAAAGCGAACGGCCCGTTCGCCAGGCGCACGCTCGGCACGGGCGTGGCCGGGGTGTTCGGCCGTTTCGCGCGGTTTCCGGCCGCCCGCGAGGAATCGCGGGGCGGAACGGTGGAGGTCCTCCTCCGCGACGTGCGTTTCGGCTATCTTTCGAGCGATGTCGACCCCTTCACCTACACGGTCCGCTACTCGCGCGAAGGGACCGTCCTGTTCGCAGGCTTCTCGTCCTCGCGTTGGAGACGCGAGGACGAGACCGGCTCCGGCGGCGCGGCGCGCTAGGAGGCCGGCCATGGCACGCATGCCCGTCCTCTTCGTCGGCCACGGCTCGCCGACGAACGCCATCGAGGACAACAAGTGGACTCGCGGATTCTCGGCTCTCGCGTCGCTCATGCCATCGCCCGTCGCGATCCTCGCGGTGTCGGCGCACTGGTACGTGCGGGGAACGTTTATCACGGGCGACGAGGCGCCGCAGACGATTCATGACTTCGGAGGCTTTCCGGCCCCGCTCTACGAGGTGCAGTACCCGGCACCCGGGAGCCCCTCTCTCGCGCGTCGCGTTGCGGCCCTCCTCGGCGAGCGCGCCTCGGTCAGCCTCGAATGGGGGCTCGATCACGGCACCTGGTCGGTGCTGCGTCACCTCCGCCCGGCCGCCGACGTCCCCGTCGTCCAGCTCAGCCTGGACGTGCGCCTCGGACCCGAGGAGCACGTCGCCCTCGGGCGCGCGCTCGCGCCCCTGCGCGACGAGGGCGTGCTCGTGATGGGAAGCGGAAACATCACGCACAACCTGAGCGACGCGTTCTCGAGGCTTCACCGTGGCGTTCGGACGACTCCCGGATGGGCGACGCGGTTCGACCGAGACGTGGCGGTCGCCCTCGGGTCGCACGACGTGGAATTCCTCGCGCAGGCGCCGGAGACCGAGGCGGGGCGCCTCTCGCACCCGACGCTCGACCATTACCTGCCGCTTCTCTATGTCGCGGGCGCCGCCGATGCGCGCGATCGCGTGTCCTTCCCGATCACGGGCTTCGATCTGGGGTCTCTCTCGATGCGGGCGGTGCTGTTCGGGTGAGGCCCTTGCCTACGCGGCGCCATGGACCGCGATCTCGACCTTCGGCGGGTGCGCGAGGGCGTGTGCCTCGATGTCGAGAAGCTCCTCGAGCCGTCCTTCAGCCGCTTCTTCGCCCGCGTGGGCGATCGCGAGGTCGAGATAAATCGGGCCGTGCCGCGCCTCGGCCTCGGCAAGCTCGGCGTAGAGCTTCGCGAGGCGTGCGTCAGGCACATGGCCGAGGAGGCGCTCGAACCGCTCATGGCTGCGCGCCTCGATGAGCGCCGCGACCAGAAGGAGGTCGAGGCCCTTCTCAGGCTCGCGCTCCCTCCGGCACGCCGCCCGGAGCTCCGCGACGTAGAAATTGCGCCGGGTCGTGAGCATCGGCGCGCCGAGACGGCGCGCCTCGCGCGAAACCTTGCGGAAGTGGCGCAGCTCCTCGGCGGCGAGCGCCGAGAGCTGGTCGACGAGCGCCGCGTTTCGCGGGTACGTGCCGACGAGCGCGAGCGCTTGCACCGACGCCTGGAGCTCGCAGACGGCGTGATCGGCCACGAAGGGGGGCAGGTTCTCATCGGCCATGACATGCGCCGCCCACGACTCGGGCGTCTTCGAGCGAAGGCGGATGCGATTCACAGCGCGGGCGCTGGGGCCGGATTCGTGGGAGGTTCGGGAGCCCGTGTCGAAGAAGTCGCCGGAGTGGTCGAAGCCGAGGCCGATACGCCGGTCTCCTTCGAGCGCTTCAGATAAGCCGAAGCCGCGCCGAGGTGCCCCGCGCGCGTCAGGATCCGGAGGAGGACGACGAGCTGCTGGCCCAGGAGAATCAGGGCGAAGTCGGCAAGCTGTCGGCCGTCCCACACGGGACCGAAGAGCAGCCACGCGAGAAGCGGCAGAACGCCGAGCGCGCCGAAGAGGATCTCGAGCGCCAGGGTGCGCACGGGCCGCCCGAGGACGAAACCGAGTCCGCGCGCCAAGGCCACGAACGGATTCGTGGTCCCCAGGCCCAGCGCGGCGCGCGCATAGAGCACGACGAGCCGGAGGATTCCCGCCACGAGGAGGAAGACCGCGAAACGGAGGAGGAGAAGCCCGACGGCTTCCCATTCGTACCGCAGCTCGTCGGGCTCATAGAGCGTGCCCGACGCTGCATAGATCCAGCGATACGCCGAGAGGATCCCCGCGAGCGAAAGCGCTCCGAAGAGGATCGACGGGAAGGCGAGACGCACGGCGTCCGCTCCGAACGCGACGAGGCTCATGCGCTCGCGTTCGGCGCCGAAGCGTCCGGCGAAGCCGCCGGAGAACAGGGCGGCCAGGAGCGCCGCGAGAGCGGCAAAGCCCACCGCGGAGCCCGAGATCCCGGTCGTGCGGAAGAAGCCCGAGAGCGGCGCCGAACGCCCCGACGCTCCGTGCTCTCCTCTTTCTCCCGTCGCGACCTCGTCCCACTTCGAGAGGTCGCCGAGGACATCGGGCCGCGTGCGCGTGAACGTCGTGAAGAACGTGTGGAGGTCCGCGTCCTTCGCCGCCAGTTGCTCGGCCCAGGGGCTCTTGTCGAGCGTCTGCCGGAGAGCGGACGTGAGCGGGTGGGTAAAAGCGGCCGCGAGCGCCGCATTCAGGATGAGCAGGAGCAGCAGCGCCTTCCACGTCTCGAGCGCCGAGACGAGCCCGCGCGTCGCGAGGACGAGCACCGAGTCGCGCTTCATGCGGCTCCCGCGAAGCCGAGGAGCGAGAAGAGCTCGAGGGCGTTCTGCGCCCAGAAGCGCAGGCGGCTGGCCCAGCGGCGCGCGGTGGCGGGCGATTCATCCGTGAGGCGTCCGTTGTTGAGCGGGTTCGCGTCGAGGAGGCACTTGTGGTCCGGGTCGACCTCCACCGCGACGAGCTTCGGACCCGTGACGCGGTAGCGGATCCAGCGCTCGTCGCCGACCCAGGGGCGGCGCATTCGGCTGCCGTCTGCGAAACGCAGCTCGACCTCGACGGGCCACGATGCCTCGCCAAGGCGCTGCACCACCGCGAGCGACTCCCATCCGCCCGCGTCGTCCTTCGGAATCACGAACGCGCGCGCGTCGCCTTCGCCCGTGAAGCCCGCGAGCGGGCGCGCGCGGCGCGTCGAGGCGGACGTCACGGCATAGTCGACGGGGCCCGCGGTGCTCCAGATTCCCCCGATCGCGCTCGCCGGCGCGTCGCCCGCGACCTCGCGGACCACCGCCAGAAAGTCGGCCGACGTGGGGTGCTTGAACGCCCAGCGGGTGGCGTACGTCTTCATGACTTTCGCCCACGTCTCCTCGCCGAAGGTGCGCTCAGCGGAGGCGAGAAGGAGCGCCGTGCGACTGTACGCGTTCACGCGCACGGCGTCGGCGTCGAGCTGGCGGTAGGACGGTACGTCCGTGGCATCCGACCGCGAGGACTGCGCCCAGCCGTGATAGCGCTCGTTCGACGCGACGGGGTAAGGCACGGACAACGGGAAGACGACCGGGAGTCCGAAGAACCGAACGACGAGCGAGGGATCGCCAAAAGCCGTCTTCAGCGTGCGGAGCGTGGCGTATGTGTTGAAGCCCTCGTCGAGGTGCGCTTCCTCGAACTCGTTCGAGGCGAGCATTCCGTAGAACACCTGGTGGCCGAACTCGTGCACGGTGACGCTCTCGGGCGAATGCGCGGTCGCGGGCGCGAGCCAGTGCGCGCCGCCCACGAAGAGCGTCGGGTACTCCATGCCCTCCGTGTGGCTGCCCCACGGCGGGTCCACGACGGTCACCATCGGATAGGGATACGGCAGGTAGCGCGAGCCGTAATCCGAAAGTCCGGCCTTCACGGCCTTGAGATAGCGGTCGCGCACGCGGCGGTGATCGGGCTGCAGAAGCAGGACGATGTCGACGTTCGGAAGCCCGGGCGCGGTGAACACGTCGCGCACGACGTCGAAGCGCGGGCACGCCGTGAAGGCGAAGTCGTGCACGTCCTCGGCCATGAAATGCACGCGCACGAGGTCGCCGGGAAGGTCGGCCTCGTCCTTGAGGACGCCCGTCGCGCCGACGCGGCCTTTGACGGCCTTCGGCAGCGTGAGCGTCACGTCGTAGTCGCCGAAATCGGCGAAGAACTCGGTCGCAGCGTGAAACTGGTGCGCGTTCCAGCCGCGGTCGGTCGCCACGCCCAGCTTCGGGAACCACTGCGCGCCGAGAAGATAGTCGTCCTTCCACCCCGTCCGCGCCACCGCGCGCGGGAATCGGCCTTCCCAGTCGACGCGGAAAACGAGCGTCTCGCCGGGCGTCACGGGCCGCGGCAGCGCGACGGAAACGAGCGTCCGGTCGTCGGGGTTGCCGTCGTCGGGCGAGACGTACTTCAGCGACGGCGTCAGGTCGGTGCCGTCCTCGAGGGCGATGCGGTGGATCTCGGAGAAGCCCCATCGGCTCGCGTCCTTCGTGCGTAGCCATCGGTCGTTCCGTCCGCCGCCGCGCGCTTGCTCGACGAGCCACGTGGAGCGGTCGTTCTTCCACGCGTTGAGATAGAGGTGAAGCCTCAGATCGTCGAACGAGAAGCGCGTGCGGTTCGTAAAGCGCACCGTTTCCCTGCCCGTGAGGCCGTGCTCGGCGTTCACGTGCGCTTCGATCGTGTACGAGGCGACGGGGGCGGCGCGCCCCGCGTCGGCGCGGGCGGCGGCGAGAGTTGCGGCGAAAGCAGCGGCGAGGGCGAGCTTCCGCTCGACGAGGAGCGTCACGAGCGCGGATGCTAGCAGGGGTGAGGATCCCGGAGGCAGCCGGCTCGCCGCTCCCGCGCCATAGAATCGGGTCGTGGCGAAGTCCGGCACGAAGGCGAAGGATCCCGCGGCGCGTGCGGCGGGGCTTCGCGAGGAGATCGGGCGGCACGCGTGCCTTTATTACGTGGAGGACCGGCCCGAGATCACGGACGCCGAATACGACGCCCGGCTCCGGGAGCTGATCGCGCTCGAAAATGCGCACCCGGAGCTCGTGACACCCGACTCGCCCACGCAGCGCGTCGGAGGCACGCCCGTAGGCGAGCTGCCGGCCGTGAGGCACGAGATCCCGCTCCTCTCCCTCGAGAACGCGTACTCGCCAGAAGGGCTGAAGGCGTGGGCGGACCGCGTCGTCGACCGCCTCGGGCGGACGCCTGCCTTCGTGTGCGAGCTGAAGATCGATGGCCTCTCCGTCTCCCTCACGTACAAGGCGGGCGTTCTCGTTCGCGCCGCGACCCGCGGCGACGGGACCACGGGCGAGGATGTAACTCCGAATGTGAAGACGATTCACGCCGTGCCGCTGAAGATCGGAGCCGCTGCTGACGCGGCACGGAAGATCTCTTCGAAGGTGAAGATTCCCGCCGTGCTCGAGGTGCGCGGTGAGGTGTACATGCCGAAGAAATCCTTCGTGGCGCTCAACGCAATCCGCGAGGAGGCGGGGGAGCCGCTCTTCGCGAACCCGCGCAACGTGGCCGCGGGTTCGCTGCGCCTCCTCGACGCGAAGATCACGGCGTCGCGCCGTCTTTCGGCCTTCCTCTACTCGGTGGCACGATGGGAGGGAGCGGGCGAGCCGCAGACACAGACCGAGGCCCTCTCCACCCTCGAGGAAATCGGCCTTCCCGTGAATCCCCACCGGTTGCTTGCGCGCGGCGTGGACGAAATCCTCGAGTTCCTCGACACATGGCGGACGAAGCGCCACGACCTGCCGTTCGAGACGGACGGCGTCGTCGTGAAGGTGGACGCGCTCGCCGACCAGAAACGCCTCGGCCAGACGGCGAAGTTCCCGCGGTGGGCCATCGCGTACAAGTACCCGCCCGAGGAGGCGGCGACCGTCGTGACGGGGATCGTCGTGCAGGTCGGGCGCACCGGCGTCCTGACACCCGTGGCCGAGTTCACGCCCGTTTTCCTCGCGGGGTCGACCGTTCGCCGCGCGACGCTCCACAACATGGAGGATCTTGCGAGGAAGGACGTCCGCGTCGGAGACACAGTGGCCGTCGAAAAAGCGGGCGACGTGATTCCGAAGGTGACGCGCGTCCTCCTTCAGAAGCGGCCGAAGGGGGCGAAGCCCTTCTCGATGCCGAAGCGCTGCCCGGCCTGCGGCGAGCAGGTCGTGCAGCTGGAGGGCGAAGTCGCGGTCCGCTGCGTAAACCCCGGCTGTCCCGCGCAGGCAGCCGAGCGAATCCGTCACTTCGTCTCGCGCCGGGCGATGGACGTCGAGGGTCTCGGAGACGAGCGCATCGAGCAGCTGCTCGGGGCGGGTCTCCTCGAGGACATTGCGTCTCTCTACGCCCTCACGAGGGACCAGCTCGCGCCGCTCGAGCGCTGGGGCGAGAAGTCGGCCGCGAACGTGATCGCCGAGATCGAAAGGTCCAGGGACGCCGGCCTTGCCCGTCTCCTCTTCGGCCTCGGGATCCGGCAGGTCGGCGAGAAGACGGCGAAGCTCCTCGCCCGGCGCTTTCTTTCCCTGGAGGCCCTCGAGGCGGCTGACGAGCAGGCTCTGACGTCCGTGCCCGAGATCGGCCCCGAAACGGCGCGCGGTATCATCGAATGGTTCGCCCGTCGCCCGAATCGGGCCCTCCTTTCGAAACTCCGGGCCGCCGGGGTGCGTATGACAGAGAGCCCGGCGGCGTCCGAGGCGGGGAGATCCTTGTCCGGCGGAGTCTTCGTGCTCACGGGGACGCTGCCGCGACGCTCCCGCGACGAGGCCACGGCCGCGATCGAGTCGGCGGGAGGAAAGGTGAGTGGAAGCGTGTCGAAGAAAACGACGGCGGTCATCGCCGGCGAGGAGCCGGGAAGCAAGCTCGACAAGGCGAAATCGCTGGACGTCGCCGTGTGGACCGAGGACGACCTCGACCGGGCGCTCGGAGTGCCTTCTTGAGCGCGACGGCGCCGCTCATCCTCGTCGTCGACGACGACGCGGGCAGCCGGAAGGCCATGGCGTTGACGCTCCAGACGGACGGACGCCGCGTGGAGGAGTTTGCGGACGCCGACGCCGCGCTCGAGAGGGCGATCGACGATCCCTCCGTGGCGCTCGTCGTGACAGACCTCAAGATGCCGGGCAAGAGCGGGCTCGACCTCGCGGCGGAGCTTGCTGCCGCGCGGCCGGACGTCTCGGTCCTGCTCGTGACGGCGCACGGTGACGTCGAGACCCTGCTCTTGGCACGCACGCTGGGCACCGTCGACTACGTCGCGAAGCCTCTCGCGAAGGATGACCTGCGCCTGAGAGCCGAAGCGGCGCTTCGCCGCTCGCACCAGGCGGGCGAGATCAAGGACCTCCGCGAGCGCCTCGATAAACGTTTCGGCTTCGAGGCGATCCTCGGCATCAGCAAGCCGATGGAGGAGCTCTTCGCGCGCCTTCGCGTCGTCGCGCCCGCGAAGACCACCATCCTCGTCGTCGGCGAGTCGGGCACGGGCAAGGAGCTTGTCGCGAATGCGCTCCACCACAACTCACCGCGCCGGGGACGCGCGTTCGTGGCGCTGAATTGCGGAGCCATTCCCCGCGAGATCATCGAGTCCGAGCTCTTCGGGCACGAGCGCGGCGCCTTCACGGGCGCGCTCGTGAAGCGCGTCGGGCGCATCGAGCAGGCGCATGGAGGCACGCTGTTCCTCGACGAGGTCTCCGAAATGCCGCCCGACCTGCAGGTGAAGTTCTTGCGTGTCCTGGAAGAAAAGCGCGTGACTCCCGTGGGAGGGAACGAGAGCAAGGACGTGGATTTCCGGCTCGTGGCCGCCACGAACCGAAATCTGCTCGCCGAGATCGACGCCGGGCGTTTCCGGCAGGACCTCTACTACCGCCTGTCCGTCGTGACCGTCGAGATTCCGCCGCTCCGCGAGCGGCGCGACGACATCCCGCTCCTCGTCGAGCGCTTCCGCGATGTCTTCGCGAAGGAGCACGACAAGGCCGTGACCGGTGTGACGCCCGCGGCCCTGGCGGCACTCGTCGGGTATGCGTGGCCGGGCAACGTGCGTGAATTGAAGAACGTCATCGAGAGCGCCGTTCTCTTCGCTGCCGGCCCGCGCATCGACCTGGGTGACCTGCCCGCGGCCATGCGCGGCCGGGCGAGCGCGCCCGCGCCCGCGAGACCGTATTCGGATGAAGGGCCGGCCGTCCGGCCGGCCCCGACCTCACCGGAACCTTCGCTCGCGGCACCGGCACCAGAAGAGCCCGTCTCCGTCGCGACGCTCGTGGGC
>OBLU010003275.1_pt1 | contig 14669 bp, 17 predicted proteins | sample 1518681 | NCBI WGS metagenome assembly OBLU01 (sample SAMEA3539304, study PRJEB22396) | soil metagenome | biome: tundra; feature: field; material: soil | place: USA | collected 2010-05 | depth 0.15 m
GCCGTCTGACGCCCCTCACCACCTTGCTTGCAGCTACGCGGGTCAATCGGACTAGAAGACGAGATCGTCATCCTCGGCGCCCGTACCAACGCCGACGAGCTCGCTGGCCGGTCTTTGATCGATCTCGATATCGAGCTCCTGGTCGATCTCGTCTCCGAAGCCCCCATCGCCAGGCTCGCCGTCAGCTCGCTCGCCAGGACTGTCCAAGAACATGACCGTGTCGGCGATAATGCTCACTTCCTGGCGTTTCTGCTGATCGGAGGTTTCCCACTCGCTCCACGTCAGGTGGCCGTCGACCGCGACACGGCTACCCTTGTGGGTGTAGCGATTGACGTGCTCCGCCTGAGCACCGAAAACGCTCACGTCGAAGTAATTGGGCTTCTCCTGGTACTCACCGTCGGCATCGCGGCGAGTCGAGTTGCAGGCGATGCGCAACCTACACACACTCGTCCCGGAGGACAGCGCGCGTAGTTCGGGATCCCTGGTGAGATTTCCTACCAGTATGACGCGATTGATGGCGAAGCTAGACATGGATGGTCTCCGTTCATCGATTGTTTACCCCCACCGAAAAACCTACGCCGCGCTTGGGACGGTTCTCTCGCTTGGGCTCATGCAGCGACCACGCTCAGATCAACCGGTAGCCGACTCCCCAGACATTGATCACCCAGCGCCCGGGTGGGTGGGCATCCGCTCCATCGAGCTTGCGACGCAGACGGCTGGCGTGACTGTCAACGGTGCGTGTGGCCGCACACGATTGGTATCCCCAGACCAAGCTCAGCAGCTCCTGCTTGCCGAATACGCGGTCCGGGACGCTGGCAAGCTGAACGAGCAACTCGTACTCCAGGCGGCGCAGATCGAGGCGCTGGCCGTGCAGAGTCACCGTGTGCGCCTGCAGGTCGATCGCAAGCGCTCCGACCTGCAGGCACCGTTCTTCAGCGGGGATGCTCTCGCTCCGACGCAGAACCGCCCGCAGACGCGCCCGCAGCTCGAGATACCGAGCGGGGCGAGAGAGAAAATCATCAGCTCCGGCCTCGAAGGCCCGGAGCATGTCGAGCTCCGCTCCCCACGAGGAGACCACGATGACCGGAAGCGCTCGCGCCCAGGGAGCACCCTCCCGGTCGGTATCGCGCATCTCCCCGAGTAGCACCAAGGCGTCCCGCGGCGTGTCGAGGTCTCCGATAACCACCAACTTTGGCATGCGCCGCGCAGCCAAGATCCGGGCATGCTCGGCGGTGCGCGCGAGCTCGGCGTGGTAGCCGTCAGCCCCAAGTTGCTCGACGATCGATTCTCCCAGAACCCCATCGGACTCGACCACGAGGATCGCCTTGGGAGCGGAGTCTTGGCCGGTGGGGACACCGTCTCGCGGCACCACGGGGGAGCTCATTGCTTGGCTAGCGGGATTCGCCGGTGCCACTCGAGCGTTCAGGATCCCAATCGGCGGACTCGCGCCTCGCTGCTTGACCACGAGCGCGGCATCTGGGCTCATCCGAGCTCCACCTCACGGGGACTGATCCCCAATCCACAGCGCGCGATCAAGGCCAGCACATCGGTGTGGATCCAGGGCGTGGGCGTGCTCTTGCCGCCCTCCGGAGCGATCCCAAGGCGTCGAGCCAACCAGCTCGTCTCGCCGCTTTCTTTACCCCTGGAGTCGCGTTTAACCCTCCCGCAGCGCATCGCGATCTCACTCATGCTCAGTCCCTGCATGGTGGCGGCAGCAAGCACAGCTCGTCGTAGCCCCCGGTTGAGGACGATCTTGCTCACGTCCATCCGTGCGCGCTCGGCACGAAGCACCGCGATCGAGACCCCCGGATCCTCGCGATGCAGTGCGAGTGCTCGGCATGTGAGTGTGCGCACCGGCTCATAGCTCTCGAGGCCTGCGATAGCTTCGCGCATGCTGATCGTCGTAGATGAGTCCGGCTCCGCAGAGGACGAGGAGCGGCACCAGCGCAGCTCCGGTATCGACATCCCGGCGGAGTGGAGCTCCAGGCAGTAGATGCGTCCCCGCCTGTCGGTGAGCTTCTCTACGCTCAGCGCCGTTTCTAGGTGAGGCTCGAGCTCCTCCGCTTCCGCGAAAGGCACGATCTCGAGATCCTCCGGTGTAACACGCCTGCACCAGCGACCCGCGGGATCTCGCAAATAGTGCTCACATGCAACAGCAGCATTCTCCGGAGGCTCATCGGAGGCGAGATGCGCCACGAGACGGCGATCGCCAAGCGTGACGGCGTCGCGGTCCACGATGAGCACGCTCCCACTAGCTCCGGGAAGCGCAACCACCCGGCGGAGACGACCCTTGGAGTCGGTGTAGCGGCCCAACAGACCAGGCTCATCTCTCCCGGCTCCCCGTTTGGCTCTCGCGGACGGGCCGGTCTTGGACCGCGCGCTGGCTGGTCGGGTTCGCGATGGGACACGGGCCTCGAGCCGGGTCGCTTGGTGTGCGATTGGGGGCGAGATGGCGAGAGTCATGGCTTGTCTCCTGGTCGGTCTAGTCCGGGCAGCCGCCCGAGGGGAGTTGTTGGAAAGCCTTGTAGGAGCCAATCGGGGTACCGTCAAGGGGCGAGGATCGGACTCGAACGGCATAGTGCAGCAATCCGAGATCCCCCCTTTTAGGGGGTCTCGGAGCTCTCTGTCAAGCCGGCGCTCGTGCGTCAAAGTTGGCGCGAAAACGCTCACGTCGGTCGACTTCCGACAGGAAAGGACTACTCGCCGCTCGGTCTCCCGCTGAGAAGGTCGCGCGGCTCGGCCACCGACTCGCCTGCTCGCGGATCGCCTCCTGCCGCGGACACGCGCACATCTGGCGGCAGCCGGGGGACGCCGTAGCCGCGTAGAAGTCCCTGGTGCGCGTCGCGCTCGGCCACAAACAGAATTCCCTCTCGTCCCGGGTACTCCCAGTCGATCGGGTACTCACCGGCGTATGCGCGACAGGCTGTCAGCACCACGTCTGCCCTCCTTGCGCACTCACGGGCACGGGCACGGTCACGACACACGAAGACAACCAAGGGTGGCACCCCGAGCCGGCGCCCATAGCGGTTGGTATGCGCCGCCCAGCCCGCCACGAGATGGTCGTAGCGCTCGAGCTTTGCCGCCGACCGGCCGGTGGGCAGGCGGTCGTCGAACTCGACGAGCAAATCGATCGTGCCCACCTGCGCCCCCGCGACTGGGCCCCCCGCGTCCCTTTCGGTGACCATGTCCTCCGCGCTCATGCCCTCGGCGATACCCAGCTCCGCGGCGCGCGCTTGCGCCGCGATGCGCTCGCGCAGCGCTCCGGGCAACTCGATCGTCACGTCCGGGCGGACCGTCTCAAAGCGCTCTATCTGTACCCGCTCGCCCCTCGGGTCGGTGCGCATGAATTCGTGCGGCGCACGCCCACCCGGCAGCGTGAGATCACTCGGTCCGAGTGCCGCGCGTCCCTCTGCCCCCGAACGTAGCGGTGGGGACAGCACGGATTCTTGGGCGCCGCGCAGCGTCAGCGGGGCGCCGTCAATGGCATGCTCCAGCGCCAACACCCAGCCAGTCACGTGCACGTCGTGGCGCGCTTGACGCAGCAGCCGATCGCCCTCCACCGGCGCTGCCGGCGACGGAGGCCCTGACAGCGTGTCGACGTCGTCCTCCGCCAGCGCGGTCAAACGGTCGTGGGCGTGCAGCAGCTCGAGCCCCGCAGCGGCGATCGCGTAGCACATCGGCACTCCGCCGCCATCACGGCGATGGAACTGGAAGCGCCGCACCAGGCCAGCGTCTGAGAGGCGCTTCAGGCGACGTTGGGTGGTGGTGACCGCTCGTCCTGGATTGAAGCGGCGATGTATTTGACTGCCCAACACGTGGCGCATGCATGCCACGAGCGCCAGGATCTCCAGGTCGAGCGGCTCGGGATCCAGTGATCGCGCCTGGAGCACCGCCTTGGCCCAGCGCACGCTGTGCGCATCGTCGAGTTCGGCCAGCTCGCGGTAGCTGTCCGGAGGAGCTCCCGGGAGCACCAAGCCTATATCCGCTGCTCGAGCCGAGGAAGGCTGGGGCGCATCGCGCTCAGGCGTCTCATGCTGCTGAGCCGCGGGTTGCCGAGATGTGGCTTGCTGCGGTGTGGCTTGCTGCGGTGTGACTTGCTGCGGTGTGGCCCGCTGCGGCGTGGCCTCCTGGGAGCCATTCTGAGGGGGCGCGGTTCGCTCTACTGGAGATCCCTTCTGCATAGGCGCGATTCGCTGGGTTGAATCTGGGAGAGGCTCATTACGCTCATGGGCATCCCGCGCGGCCTGCGTGGCCTGCACGGCCTGCGTGGCCTGCACGGCCGGTTGGCCCTCGGGTTTTCCGTTGTGAGCACCCCGGCGCTCGCGATCCCAGTGGGGCTGACGCAGATCGGTGCGGTAGCGCCCCCCGCGCTCGGCCTGGCGAGCAGCGTGTAACGCCAGCCGCTCCGCGTCGACGCGGAGCGGGATCGTTTCGGCGACGAACGGGGACTGCCGGCCCTCGGGGGTGCTCCAACTGACGATCGCGTGATGGCGGGGCAGATGCAAGCGAGCATCGGGATGGCCGAGCGCAGAGAGATGATCCATGCCCGGACGCACGGTGTCGGAGAACTCGGCCATCGTCAATTCGACAGCCGCTCGCGCATCGCGCACGGAGGCCGTCGCGAAGTACACCCGGTGGGCGAACAGCGCATCGAGCTGATCACGAACCTCTCGTTCGGTCCACTGCGCCTCTGTCTGCCAGCACGCCACCGTCTCCAAGCCCGCCGAGCGCTTCAGCGCCATCGTTTCGGCGAAGCCGCGGTTGAGCACCAATGGCGCCTCATCGACCTTCAGCGCAACCGCCACGCGTCGTGCCTCCGACACGAGGTCCTGCTGACGAGCCAGCGCCGCATCGAGCATGCCCACCAGCAGCTGCATCAGCACGGAGGTGTTCCCCCCCCCCACCGCCCCCAACGCGCCCTTCACCACGAGCACCTCCTCCCCCGCGATCACCCGATCGAAGTCGACCCTCAGCGAATCGTTCAGCAGCACCCGCTTGATCGACTGCGAGTTGAGCAGTCGCGCGAGCTTGTTGACCGGTGCATCCAGCTTGGCGGTCGTCATACTGCGCGCATCAGCCAGCTGTGCCGTGAGCTCGGCGGTGAAGAACTCAGAGATCTCCTTGAACTCCGGCAATGCCCTCACGCGGGCCCCGACACGACTCCGGTAGGAGTACCCCTCCTCGCCGACCGACAGCAGCCGGGCCGCGTCCCACAATGTCGATTCGCGGTCATAGGCCAGCACCGCGATGATCGCGTTGCGCAGATACCGGTCTGAGGATGCCCTGATGTCGCCGTCGTCAAAAAGATTCTTCAGCGCCGCCACCACGTAGTCGGCGATCACATCCGCCGGGGCATCCACCGCGAGCGGATTAAACCCACACGTCGGCTTAGAGAAGTCCAGCAGCGTGCACGTCCGCCCCTCTGGCACGAGGCTTACCGCGGCCTCGGCGGCGTCGCCCTTGGGATCGAGCACGATCACCGCGCAGTGCTCTCTGCGCAGATCCTCGGCCACGGTGGCCACGAGATAGCTGGACTTGCCCTGCTCCACCGTGCCCGGGACCGCCGTGTTCTGCTTGCGCATCCCAGGATGGATCGACACCGGCCCCAGGGCATCGCGCAGCGTGCCCACTCCGTCGGCGGGGCGCAGGATCGCCGGCGGCGCAGGCGCCACGGGCAGAACGCCGCGTGCGAAGGGAACGGTCGCGTAGTCGATCGATGGCAGATGCCAAACGGCCGCCAGCTCCGTGGAGGCGAACACGCCCTTGTGAAAAGACGGCAGCGGATTGCCCTCCCCACGCTGCACGCGGCGGCCGTACAAACCGAACAGGCCGTGACGTACGGTCGTTCCGCGCTCGACCAAGCGGTTCTCCTCCTCCTCGGCACGCAACTCCGAGGCGATCCGCTCGCACTTCTCCCGATCGGGGGCGATCACGCGCAGATCAACGAAGAACAGCGGGCGGTGCTGGATGTCCAAGCCACCGCGCAGCTCGATGTCCTCGACCATCGACCGGTCGCGCACCATCAGGTGATCTCTGCGCTCACGCGACAGGTGCGCCTCGTGGCGCTTGTACAGCCGCTTGGCGTGGCGCTCGAACATCGACGGCGTGGGTGTCATCGCCACCTGTACGAACGCCTCGCTTGCGCAAGCGGCCATCACCGTCATCAGCCGGTTCATCGGAGGTTCGCGCTCGTGCTCGAAGCGGTCGAGCATCTTCCCGCGCTTGATGAACTCGGCGTGCTTCTTCAGCCGCAATACCGCGGGAGGCCGACCGGGCAGCCGATGCTCTGCCACCAGCCGGCAGTTTGGATAGGCCGTCCGCAATGCCGCCTGCACCATCTCCTCCAATCCCACCGGGCACGTCACCGCCAGCCATGCGGCACCCGGCCCAGTCGGGCTGCGCGCGTGGTGCACCTCGAGCGCCACCGACGGCTGACCCCGCAGCAGCCGCCGCCACCAGCGACGCAACAGGCGTTTGTGCAGCGCCTCGAACATCGACACAACCGCTTCCGCGCTCGCCTTGTCGGTGCGATATGTCTCCACTCGCATCCGCACATACCGTCGCCGTCGCCGGGCATAGAAGCGTGAGATCGCGACCAACGCCCCAAGGAGAAAGACCGACAAAACAAAGGACTTCATCGGAGAAACCCCGCCAGGAGCCCAGCCCCAGACGGCGCGCGCCTCACCTTCCAGAGCGCCCGGCAGCGAGTTGACCGCATCGTGCGCGGCACTCGATGCCGTCGTGGTCCCTCGCAATACCTTGCTCGAGACTGTGGACCCGCGCAGGCTCTTGCTCAAGGCCGTGGACCCTCCTACCGCGGCGCTCGATGCACTCGATGCCGTGGATCCCCGCAGCGCCGTCTCGAGTCCCCCGTCGAGCAGCCAACCGCTCGAAGCAAGGGCCACGAGGACGGCGAGCAGGCCCAGGGCTCGCCACAGCAGAAAGTGGAGCACCTCGTCTTCCTGCTCCGACCGCCAGGGGCAAACGGGACAGTCCTACCTGGAAGAGGTCCTACATGGGAGAGGGTCCTACATGGAAGAGGGACCTACCTGGAAGAAGGACCTACCTGGGAGAAGGACCTACCTGGGAGAGGGACCTACCTGGGAGAGGGACCTACCTGGGAGAGGTCCTACTGGGAAGAGAGACTTACTCGGGGGGGAGATAATGTGTTTGGAAGAGGGATATACCTCTACCGGGATGCATACCGCTACCGGGATTCGAACCCGGGTTTCCGCCATGAGAGGGCGGCGTCCTAGTCCCCTGGACGATAGCGGCGCGTGATCTGTCGGACGCCGAGGCTAGCAAAGCGCGCCCCGAACGGCTCGTCGCCGACACCCCGGCGCCGGTGCGATATCTTCGCTTTTCCAGCGGCACGCGGATGTGGCGGAATTGGTAGACGCGCACGGTTCAGGTCCGTGTCTGAGAAATCAGGTGGAGGTTCGAGTCCTCTCATCCGCATTGAGATCCGCACTTACGTGTTGACGCGAGTCTTTCGATCTCGGCCGCGGCGGTCTTCGATCTGTTCGCGCATCTGCGGATAGCGCCTCTCGCGGAACTGCGCCGGCAGCACTGGATGCTCAACGAGCACGGCCTCGAAAGGATCAATTCTCAGGGTCAGCTCGGCGGCGCGGAAATGCATGTCGCGCAGGCACTTGCGAAAGATCCGCTCGTTGATGCGCAGCACCGCCCTGGCCCGCTCCGGCGAGGAATCGTCATCCAGTAGATAGCGAGACCATTCCCGCGCGCAGACGATCGAGACGGCGAGCTGACGCATTGCCAGCTCGTCGGTCTTGTGCAGGATCTGGGCGTTGTAGATCCGGCTCTCCATGCAGCGCTCGGGATGCATGACCCACACCGGAGCCTCGTTCCCGGCCCCGTCGCGGGGGACGATCAATCGGACCGCCGTATCTCGTATGTCGCGGGCGCGAAGCCCGAGAGGCTGATCGATGAAGTCGATCTCGCGCTCGATCCCGTCAGCGTCGACGAACATGACGATGCCCGTATTGGGCGTGTGATCGTCCATGCTCGCCAGCTGCATCCGTGCCCTCAGCAGGCCGGCGGTGCGCTGAACGGCGCGGGCGCTTCCCTCGAAGTCGATGTCCTTGCTCGCAAGCGGAGCAAATGCCGCGACCTCGCCCGAGCGCTCTCTTAAGAAGCGCGTCCAGAACGCCACCGCCTGGCCACCCACGAGCACGATCGAACGATCGAGGCTGAGCGGCTCCAGCAGACCCAGTATCCGTTGCACCTCCTCGTGACGGAGCGGTGGCTTGGCGCTCACGGGCCGACTACCCAAGCGACCGCGAAGCTGCCAGGTCAACTCGCGCGGACCCTGCGAACGCCGCAAACAGCTCGTTCTCCTGACGCAGCTGCTCGGTCGACTTGCGACCAGAGCGCAGATCGCGCTCGTCCGCGGCACGCGCCGCCTGCTTCTGCAGCGCGCGGACACCCCGATCAAACCGGTCATCCCCCCTTCTCATCCCGGCTCCCCCTCCGGACGCCTCATAGACGCGCCGCACCTGCTCGTATAGGTGGGCGGGCAAAGCTCGCTCGGCCTCCGCGAGGAACTCGCTCTCTGAGCGCGCCGAGGGCATGCTCTGCTCAAAGAAGCGCTCAACCTCCTCCTGCACATGCTCTGCGTGCTGAGGAGAGCTCTCCCGGGCACGAGCGATCAGGTCGGCGGCCACTTCGCCCAAGGAGCGCTTGCGATAGACAACGGCCAAGCGCATGACCTCTCCAGCGGAAACCCGCTTGTCGCGCTCGCCCATCCGCTCGACCACGAGATCGTCCCGACGCGAGAGCGTGGACGCGCTCACACCAAGCAGACGAGCTGCCTCCGTCAACGTCGGATAGGCAAGCAATGAGATGTCGAGCGTCTGGGTCATGGCGAATCTTCAAAGAAGACTCTACCTCATCGATACACGAAACGCAAGAGACGCAATGAACGCAATGGATATCGGTTCACAGGGAGTTGCGCAGCCTCACCCGTGGCAACAGTTTGGCAATAGTCATATCCGTCCGGTACGTCCGATGCGTCCACGAAACCTCACAATCCGGACGATTCGGACACCCCTGGACACACCTACGCGGCGTGCGCACGGTTCAGGTCCGTGTCTGAGAAATCAGGTGGAGGTTCGAGTCCTCTCAACCACACACTCTCATCCGCACTCTCATCCGTACTCTGGGAACGTCATCAAGCTGCCCAACATCCTTGAGCTCGCCTCACAGGCCGGCGGCCAGGGACTGGACCTCGTGATCGTGATCCAGCGACTCCCGCGCGGACTCTTGCGCGGCATCGATCTCTCTCTCCCCCTCCCCACGAACAAGCAGGTCCCCGCGCGCGCTGCTCAAGGACAACGCCTGGCGTGTCGATGCGAACAGCACCAGGTCGAGTCAGATCGACCAGCGTCAATCGTCGGAGCGGAGATCGACACCGCAACAGCGCACAGGCGAGTGAGCTCGCCTGTGCGTCACTCTCCAGCCGCTCGGCTCGTTTCCCGCCTGGGGAATGGCGCTGACCACGCGCGCAAGGGGCTCTCATCGCTCGATCCCGCATTGTGCGGAGAAATAAAAATGGCCTCTACCTGACCCCGGGATATCGTCACGTTGTGGGTTCGACCAGCAAGCGCAAGCGCAAGCGCCAGGCCGTCCCGCCCGGCCTGCAGGCATGGATCCAGGCGCGCAGCCGCCACCACCTGTCGCACGCTCATGTGCAGATGGCACGAGAGCTCGGCATGAACCCGAAGAGGATGGGCTCGATCGACAACCACAAGCAGGAGCCGTGGAAGGCACCGCTACCCCAGTTCATCGAAGACCTGTACCTAAAGCGGTTCGGCCGAGAGCGCCCCGAGGTCGTCGTGACGGTAGAGCAGCGAGCACGAGAATTGGAGGAGAAGAAGAGAGAGAAGAAGGAGAAGAAGAAAGCCGCGCGCGAGGCGGCGGCGAGGGCAAGCCCTACCGAGAACCTGCTCGCAGACGCTGAGCGCTGAGGGCGAAAGAAGACGCGGCTCCGGGCCACCGCCCGCAATCTTGTTATACGCTCGTTGCTTTCCGCACCCGATAAGCGAGGATGTGCGCCCGTGTCCGATTTCCTTAGCGAGAAGCACAGAGAGATCTCCGCCCGACTGGATAAGCTCAAACCGCTGGTGGATGAGTACAACCGCCTCGAGGATGCCGCGTCGGCGCTGGCGAAAGTGATCGGATCGGCTGCATCTGAGGCCACCTCGGCCGTCGCCGCAACCGTCACGCACCGCCGTAAACGGGGACGCCCGCGCAGCTCCGGCCCTGTCAAACGAGCGAGCAAAGCGGTCACGGCCGCCACCCCGATCGAAGCACCACGCAAAAAACGAGGTCGTCCCCCGGGACGCCCCAAAGTCGCGACGAGGACCGCAGCCCCCACCGCCGGTCCTCGTCACGCCGGACGGCGCAAAGGCGGCAAACGTGCAGGGCAGGCACTGGCGTTGATTCGCGCCAATCCGGGTATCACCGTGCCCGAGATGGCCAAGAAGATTGGTATCGACGGAACGTACCTCTACAAGGTCCTCCCGCCCCTCGAGCAGGAAGGGAAGATCCGCAAGGACGGTCGGGGGTGGTTTCCGAAGGAGCGTTGAACGCCAGCCGTTCGGCGGTGCCCCTCAGCCCGCTGCTGGTCGTCCGATGCGGGCGCTCATCGCCAACTCGGTCACCTGCGAGGTTAGGGTCGAGCTGGCCTGAACGGCGTGGTGTTGCTCTTATTTTCTCTAAAAAAATTCCTCACAGATCACGCTCGGTCCGTCCTTGATCCTGCGGCTCGTTCACCCACCTCTGTGATCGGCGACGCTCCGCCCCGGCGCTCTACGGCTTGGGAGAGATGAGAACGTGGATCAGGGTGTGGCCTCCCGTGAGAGCACGTTCACATTCACGCCCTTCGACAGCACGTCGACGTGCAGGCCCTTCGAGAGCACGTCCACATTTACGCCCACGTTCACATCCACGTCCGTGGCGCTGTGCACGATGCTGCGCAGGGCATCGTACTCCACGTGCGCCAGGCGCTCTGTGATCGACAGGCCCGTCCCGAGGAGAGGCACGCTCTCGGCCGTCTCGAAAAACTTGCGCACCGTCTCGATCGCGGTTCGCTGGCTCACCTTGGCCAGCTCGAGCCACTGCTCAGGCAGGTCCACCCTCTCCTCGGCGGATGTCTCCTCGGCGCGAGTCTCGGGGACCCGGGTCTTGGCACTCGGCAACTTCTTGGTAGTCGGCATCTCAAGCCCTTCCTTTCGGATGGTTGGACCCCGCCTCCCGCACTCACCCTCAACAACCCCAGCCCAGCGAAGCGGTTACAGTCGCCGACGCCATGCGGGCGCCGCCGGACCCTTTCATTGGTCGCCGAGGGTCAGCAAAGACAGCGAACCGGCGTGATGCTCAAGGCCAGCGCCTGGCGTGTCGATGCGAACAGCACAAGGTCGAGTCGGATCGACCAGCGCCCATCGTCGGAGCGGAGATCGACACCGCAACCAGCGCACAGGCGAGCCAATTCGCCTGTGCGTCGTTCGTCTGAGAACCCACCGGGTCGCTGCGGGTACTTCGATTTTCTGCCGATATGACTGTCGTGGCGCTCAGTGCTCGACAGAAGCGAAAACTGGGACGCGAGCTACGCGATCTCGTCTTTGACGTCTGAGCCGCCGGTTGATCTCATCAGCGAGCTCCCGCAAGGACATCGCGCGTCGCTCGTCCACCAGCACCCGGTCGATCGCCTCATGAAGCCGCATCGGCCAAGCCTAGACCGTGCAACACCGCTCACAACCCTTGAAACCGACCTCCTGGACCAAACAACCAAGTCACAGCACGACGTCACCCTGAGCGCAATCCTCGAAATCCGCGGCGAAGTGCAACGCCGCCGTTCGCTGATCCCGGGCCAAGGCCGACCTCTTCGTCACCGTGTCGACCGCACACGCAGCCCGTAGCCCTCGGCCTCTTCCAGAATGTCCTCGCTGATCGATGTGTCGTGACCGGCAGGCCAGCGCCCCCGGGATGCCTCTCTCGCCCTGTCGAAGAACGCATAGCCGATCAGTGACATCTCTGGGTCCGAACGGCATAGGTAGCGCACTCCGGCGAAGCCGGCTTGCGCGAGCGCCGCCGCCCACGCCTGAGTCATGGCGTAGTCGGTCGTAGTGTGGATCTCGCCGTTGACACCGAAGTCGCCCGCGGCGGGTACGCAGCAGTCCGCCAGACGAATCTCGGCCTCGAGCGTGACTGTGAAGTGCGCCTTCGCGGCGATGTCCCGCTCATCGACGACGCTCACCCCCTTGAAGCTCTCGAGTAGAGCCGCCACCGGACGCTCGGCGAGGTAGCACGCGCCAACGCCGGCAATCGAGCACGGATTGAAGCGCCAGGTGTCCTGTGCGTTGAAGTACCACGCGCCGAGGTCGGCGGAGTGGATTCGATGTACCTCGGCGCCGGCTCCCAGCGCCAGCTCGGGGAAGTTCGCCAGCTCATTGACGTCCTTGGGCGGTGAGCCCAGGAACGACGGTGCCCGTCTAGGCGGCAAGGCGTGCGGTCACGCGGCGAACGGCCTGCAAAACGCGCTCGTCGAGCGGATGACGGCCCAGATACGCCACCGGCGACTCGCCGTCTAGCTCATCTTGCGGCGTCACGAACCACGACGCCTGCGTCCACGGGCTCGCCCCGGAGCGATCCAACTCGACGAGCAGCTCATGGAGTCCCGCAATCGTCCGCGTGCCAGAGAACTGAAACGCCGGGTAGAGCAGCTTGCCGCCCTTCGTTCCCAGCGCCAACAGACGACGGCGCTTTGCGAGGTCGCTGATCCCCTGCCGCGTTCGGACCGTCCCGAGCACCTCTGCGACATCAGACCACTCATACAGCGGCCCGAGGTGTTCATCCCAGGTCAGCTCAGAGGTCGCCAGAAGTGCCGCGCGGCGCCCCAGGCGCGCCTGCACCTCCGGATCCGCCAACCGACCCTCCGGGAAGTCGAGCCGCTCCAGCGTCTGCTGAAACGCCTGTAAAGCCATCACATAAGAAGCCATACCCAAACACTACCGCGTCAAGTCCGTCAAGTCAAGAGCGTCAAGAGATGGCAGCTACCGTAACGTCGAGGCCGAACGCGACGCTGCCCGACACTGTTGCAGCCCACGATCCGTGGCAACAGTTTGGCAACAGTCATATCCGTCCGGTGCGTCCGATGCGTCCACGAAACCTCACAATCCGGACGATTCGGACACCCCTGGACACATCTACGCGGGGTCCGCACGGTTCAGGTCCGTGTCTGAGAAATCAGGTGGAGGTTCGAGTCCTCTCATCCGCATTCTCATCCGCATTGCGAACGCCCTGCAAATCTCTAGGTGCGCTCACGGTACGCAGCGTTTGAGACTCTCACGCGCGCGGCAACGGACTGGCAACGAGCGCTCGAGCCGGGCTGGGCTCGTGCCCGCCACCAGCTGCCGGTGAGCATGTCCTCGACCAGCGGACCGCCACTCTGTCGCATGTCATCGATGCGCAGGAAAGAAGCCTTGACTTATAAGAAGTCAGCACTTATAATATCGTTGTGGCTTGGGAGATCGAACTGACCGAGCAGGTCGAGCACTGGCTGCTCGATGACCTGGACGGCGAGAGTCGGGCTCAGATCATCCCGGCTATCGACAAGCTCGAGGAAGTGGGGCCGACGCTGGGGCGGCCGGTGGTGGACCGAATCAACGCCAGCCGCCACCACAACATGAAGGAGCTCCGCTCCACCGGCGGCAACATACGCATCCTGTTCGCATTCGATCCCGAGCGCAAAGCGATCCTCCTGATCGGAGGCGACAAGACCGGCCAATGGAAACGCTGGTACGCCGAGAACATCCCGGCGGCCGACGACCTCTACGACGCACACCTGGAGAACATCTCATGACCAACACCAAGATCAAGACCACCCCCTGGAAAGAGGTCCGCAAGCGGGCCGTCAAACCCGAGGACGAGCCACGCATCGCACGCGAGCGCGAGGCCCTGGAGGCCGAGTTGCGTCTTGCGGCGCTCCGCAGGCGCCGCAAGGCCAGCCAGGCAACCGTCGCCAAGCGACTCGCAGTCTCCCAGTCGAACATCTCCCAGCTCGAGCGCGGCGCCGACCCCCGCCTCTCCACCGTCGCGAGCTACGTCAACGCGCTCGGTGGCAAGCTCGAGATCGTCGCCGTGTTCGACGACGAGCGAGTCGTGCTCTGAGTCCGGACGACGCGCCCGCCGCGGTTCAGCCGTGGCAACAGTTTGGCAACAGTCATATCGTCGCGTGGCAGCGCTACGGGAGCGCCTTCATGGGGCTTCGGAACGCGCCCCCACGGTCGCGTATCCTGTTGATATGTCGGACAAGCGCGCTTCCTCGCTGGGCGAGTTCATTCGTGGGCAGCGCGAACTGTCGGACGTGTCGGTGCGCCAGTTCGCAGAGCTGGTGGGAATCTCAAATCCGTATCTATCGCAGATCGAGCGTGGGTTGCGGACCCCTTCCGAGCAGGTGTTGCAATCGATCGCGGATGCGCTGCGGGTGTCGGCGGACACGCTCTACGATCAGGCGGGCGTGCCGCGCGAGAAGGACGGACCGTCGAAGGTCATTGCGGCGATCCGGGAGGACCCGAAGCTGACCGGCCGCCAGCGGCAGGCCTTGATTGAGGTCTACGATGCGTTTGTCGGGGTCGGGGCGCGCCCAC
>OBLU010003276.1_pt1 | contig 14669 bp, 12 predicted proteins | sample 1518681 | NCBI WGS metagenome assembly OBLU01 (sample SAMEA3539304, study PRJEB22396) | soil metagenome | biome: tundra; feature: field; material: soil | place: USA | collected 2010-05 | depth 0.15 m
CGACGGCGGCGAGTTCCTCCGCGGTCGCCGCCATGATGGCGTCCAGCGTGCCGAGACCCCGGGCCACCGCCCGGGCTCCCGTGGGCCCGAGGTGGCGGATCCCGAGTCCGACCAGCAGCCGGCTGAGGGGTTGGGCGGTCGAAGCCGCGATGCCCGCGACCAGGTTGGCGGCCGAGATGGCGGCGAAACGCTCGAGCTCGGCCAGTTGCGGCACGGTGAGCGCGTAAAGGTCCGCGGGATCGACGATCAGGCCGGCCGCCACGAGCTGGAAGACTCGTTCTTCACCCAACCCTTCGATGTCCATGGCCGAGCGTGAGGCGTAGTGGACGATCCGCTGCACGCGCTGCATCGGGCAGTCGATGTTGGTGCAATAGGTATCGCTCTCACCCTCCAGGCGTAGGAGCGGCTGGCCGCACGAAGGGCACGCGGCGGGGAACTTCCACGGCGGTGTGCGCCGCTTCGGCACACCCGGTCCGCTGAGCACCGGGCCGACGATCTCGGGGATGACGTCGCCCGCCTTGCGCACGATGACGATGTCACCGGGCCGGACGTCCTTCAACCGCACCTGGTCCTCGTTGTGCAGGGTGGCCATCTCGACGGTGGAGCCTCCGACGAAGACGGGTTCCATGCGCCCGAACGGTGTGGCCCGGCCGGTTCGTCCGATCGACACCTCGATGTCGAGCAGCCTCGACGTCCGCTCCTCGGGGGGGAACTTGAAGGCGATGGCCCAGCGAGGCGCCCGCGACGTTGCGCCGAGCCGCCGGTGCAACGCCAGATCATCCACCTTCGTCACCACGCCGTCGATCTCGTAGGCCAGGGCATGCCGCTCTTGGGCCAGCTCGAGGCAGCGGTCGATCAGGGCCTCGATCCCCGTGACCAGCCGCGCATCGGCGCTGACCGGGAACCCCGCCTTCTTGAGGAGGGCCAAGGTGGCCGATTGCGTGGCCGCCGGCCAATGGCTCCCCTCGGGTGCCCCGTCCACCTCGCCGACCTGGTAGGCCCAGAACGAGAGCGGACGGGTGGCCGTGACGGCGGGGTCTTTTTGCCGGAGCGCTCCGGCAGCGGCATTGCGCGGGTTGACGAACAGCTTGAGACCGGCGGCTTCCTGGCGCTTGTTCATGGCTTCGAAATCGGCCAGTGAGATGTAGATCTCGCCGCGGATCTCGAGCAGCGCAGGGAAGGGGCCGGTCTTGGGGTCGAGGGCCTTGGGCACGCTCTTGACCGTGGCCACGTTGGCTGTGACGTCCTCGCCGGTCACACCGTCCCCGCGGGTGGCGGCCCGGGTGAACCGCCCCTGCTCGAAGGTCAACGACATGGCCACCCCGTCGACCTTGGGCTCGCTCGAAAAATCGAGATGCCCCAGGTCCAGTTCGGGTATCTGGCGGCGCAGGCGCTCGGCCCAGGCCCGCAGCTCCACCTCTGCGAAGGCGTTGTCCAGGCTCATCATCGGGACGCGATGCCGCACGGGCTGGAACAGTCCGAGCGGAGACGCACCGACCGTCTGCGTCGGCGAATCCGGCGTGACCAGGGTTGGATACTGGGCTTCGAGCTCCTTGAGGTCGCGCACCAAGAGGTCGTAGTCCGCGTCGGGGATCTCAGGTGCGTCGAGCACGTGGTACCGCTCGTTGTGGTACTCGATCAGCTGGCGCAACTCGGCCGCCCGGGCCGACGCTTCGGTGGGGACTTCGCCGGCCACGATCAGGCGGCGATGCCGGCGCCGACCACTGCGTCCGGATCGACGACGTCGTAGAGGGCCACCGTCTGGCCGGGCGCCACCGGTCGCTGTGGCACATCGAAGAGCACGACCATCCCCGACTCGGTGCAGGCGACGGCGCACGGTGCCGGCCTGCCGTGCGCACTGACCTGGGCCACGGCGCGCTCGCCGTGGCCCAGCGGCCGGTCCACCCAGGTGAGTGAGGTGTCGGAGAGGGTGACGCTCGACGTCATCGCCTCGGCCGCACTCCCCACCGTGACGCGTCGCGCCGGCACGTCGACGGCGATGACATAGCGCCGTGCCCCGTCGTTCCCGTGGCCCATGCCCCGGCGCTGACCCACGGTCACCAGCTCGACCGCATCGACTGAGCCCACCGTCTCGCCCCGGCTGTCGGTGACCGCGGCCTGATGAAATTGCAATTTGTCGGCCAAGAAGCCCTGCCGCCCTTCGACGCTGCCGATGAAGCAGACGTCCTGGCTGTCCGGCTTGGCCGCGGTGCGGAGTCCCAACCGAACGGCGTGCGCCCGCACGTCGGACTTGGTCATCTGGCCCACCGGGAACACCACCCGGCCCAGTTCGGCCTGGCCCAGCATCGACAGCACGTACGACTGATCCTTCTCGGCGTCGGCGCCCCGGCGGAGGCGGAGCGCGCCGTCACCGGTGACGCGGGCGTGATGGCCGGTGGCCAGGCGCTCGAATCCCAGCCGGTCGGCGCGCTCGAGCAACCGGTCGAACTTGATGGACCGGTTGCATTCGATGCAAGGGTTTGGCGTCCGGCCCTGCGCGTGCGCCTCGATGTACGGGGTCACCACGTGGCGGTCGAAGTCTTCGGTCAGGTTGAAGACGTGATGATCGATGCCCAGCTGCTGCGCCACCCGGCGGGCGTCATCGACGTCGGCGACCGAGCAGCAGCCCGAGTCGGACGGCCCACCCCAGAGCTTGAGCGTGGCGCCGACGACGTCGTGCCCCTGCTCGACCAGGAGGGCGGCAGCCACCGAGGAGTCCACCCCTCCGGACATGGCCACCAACACTCGCACCGGTCCAGTGTGCCACCCGTTCTCAGGGGGCATGTCGCAAGGCGGCGATCACGCCCGGGATGGTGGCCAGGGCGCGCTCGATATCGGCGTCGGTGGTGTCGGGGCCGAGGGTGAACCGGATGGCGCCACGCGCCAGCTCGTTCGGCACCCCCATGGCCGCCAGGACGTAGCTCGGCTCGAGGGCGCCGCTGGCGCACGACGATCCACCCGAGGCGCAGATGCCCCGTTCGCTCAGCGCCAGAAGGAGCTCCTCGCGCTCGATCGCTTCGAAGCACAGATGGAGATGGCCGGGCAGGGTGGCCACCTCCGCGGCGACGGTCCGGTGCGTCCCGACCACGGATGCCTGCAGCCCCGCCGCCAACCGGTCGCGCAACGCGGCGACGCGGCATGCCGTCTGGCGTCGTTCGCTCACGCTCAGGCGTAGTGCGGCGGCCAGCCCCACGGCCCCGGCAACGTCCTGCGTACCGCTGCGCCGCTCGCGTTCCTGACCCCCCCCATGGTGCTGCGGGGCGAGGGGGGTGGTGGGGCGCACCGCCAACACACCCACCCCGACGGGTCCTCCCACCTTGTGCGCGCTGAGCGCGACGAGGTCGGCCTCCGCGGTCGACGAGGCCAGGTCCATGAACGTCGCGGCCTGCACGGCGTCGGTGAAGATGCGCGCCGTGGCGCTGCGCGCCCGCACCGTCTCGATGACCGCGTCCAGCGGCTGCACCACCCCGGTCTCGTTGTTGGCGAGCATGATGGCGATCAGCCTCGTGGAGTCGTCGATCAGGTCGGCCAACGCATCGAGCTCGACCACTCCGTCGTGGTCGACCGCCAGTTCGCACCAGCTCACCCCGTGCAATTGCACGGCCGCCCGACAGGACTCACGGACGGCGGGGTGCTCGACCGAAGAGCTCACCACCGAGACGGCGCCGCCGCCACCCGCCACGGCGGCACCCAGCGTCCCGAGTACGGCCAGGTTGGCCGACTCCGTGCCACCCGACGTGAAGATGATGTCGCCCGGTTCCCGCCCTAGCGCGGCCGCCACCTCGTCACGGGATTCTTCGAGCAGGCGGCGGGCCCGCTGGGCGGGGCGGTGGCTCCCCGTCGGATTGCCCAAGGGGATCGACCGTGCCTCGGCCATGGCGTCGGCCACTTCGGACCGGAGCGGAGTGGTGGCCCCGTGGTCGAGATACGTCGTGGCGCATGCACTCATGTGATCCATACGGTCTTGGCGTTGGTGAACTCCTTCAACCCGAGCTCGGAAAGCTCGCGACCGAAGCCAGAGCGCTTGATCCCGCCAAAGGGCAACTCTGGCGTCGAGACGACCATGGCATTGACGAACACGGCGCCGGCCTCCAATTCGTCGATGCACCGCCGCTGCTCCTCCTCGTCGTTCGTCCAGACACTCGAACCCAGCCCGAAGGAGGTCGAGTTGGCCACCTTGAGTGCAGCGTCGAGGTCGGGCACCCTCTCGACGATGGCGACCGGACCGAACAACTCCTCCTGCGCAACCGGCATGTCGGGCGTGACGCCAGAGAGCACGGTGGGCTTGAGGTACCACCCGGGCCCCTCCAACGGCTCTCCCCCGCCGTGCACCACGGCGCCCTGGCTCCGGGCCTCCTCGATCTGCCCCAGCAACTCGGCGCGCTGCGCCTCAGAGACGATCGGCCCCACCTGTGTCGCTGGATCGAAGGGATCACCCACCACCAGTGCGTCCATGGCCTCGGTGAAACGTCGCAGAAATTCGTCTGCCACCGGCTCGACCACGATGAAGCGCTTGGCTGCGATGCACGACTGCCCGTTGTTCTGGACCCGGGCCGTCACCGCCGTCCGCACCGCGTCGTCCAGATCGGCCGAGGCCAAGACGATGAACGGATCCGAGCCGCCAAGCTCGAGAACGCTCTTCTTCAAGGCATGTCCCGCGCTGGCCGCTACGGACATGCCGGCCTTCTCACTCCCGGTCAGGGTGACGGCCGCAATCCGGGGGTCCTCTATGAGCGCCGCGATGTCCTTGCTCTCGATGAAGAGGTTGGTGAATGCACCCGCGGGCAGGCCTGCTCGTCGAAAGATGTCCTCTAGGAGCAGCGCCGTCTGCGGCACGTTGGATGCGTGCTTGAGCAATCCGACATTGCCCACCATGAGGGCCGGTGCGGCAAAGCGCACGACCTGCCACAGGGGGAAGTTCCACGGCATGATGGCCAGGACCGGTCCGATCGGCTGGTAACGCACGTACGAACGGGAGGCACCCGTGCTGATCGGCTGATCGGCCAACAAGGCCTCGGAGTGTTCGGCGAACCAGCGCAGACCCAAGGCGCACTTCGATGCCTCGGCTCGGGCCGCGGCAAACGTCTTGCCCATTTCGGTGGTCACGATGCGGGCGATGTCGGGCGCCTCTCCTTCGAAGAGGTCCGCCGCATTGATCAGATGGCGGGCCCGTTCGGCGGAGCTGGTGGTGCGATACTCGAGAAACGCGTCGAAGGCCTGCTGCAAGAGCTCCTCTACCTCAGCCGGGGTATGAGAGGGGAACGTCTTCTCGGTCTGACCGGTGGCGGGGTTGATGGTGGCGTAGGACATGAACTGATTCTTACCGCAGCGTGGCCCCATCCCCCCACGTCAGGCCCAAATGCTCGGGAAGAGAGCGCCGCATCAGCTTTCCGGTGGCCGTATGCGGTAGCTCCGTGGTGGCGAAGTAGTCCTTGGGCCGCTTGTAGGGCGCCAAATTGGCCACCGCGGCCGCGCGCATCGCGTCCTCCATCCCTGTGCTGTCGGCGACGTACGCCACGCATACCCGCTGGCCCCACTGCTCGTCGGGCAGCCCGAACACCCCCACCTGGATGATCCCGGGCAGCGCCGCCAGCACGGCTTCCACTTCGGCTGGGTACACGTTGACCCCCCCACTGATGATGAGGTCGTGCCGGCGCCCCGACAGATAGAGGTAGCCGTCGGCATCCAGCTCTCCCATGTCGCCCACGGTGCAGGCCGACCCTCGCCAGGCCTCGCTGGTTGCCGCCTCGTTCCTCCAGTAGCTGAACCGCGCGAACGGGGGCATGTCGCACCAGATGGCGCCCGCCCCGCCCTCGCCGCCTGCACCGCTCTCGCCGCCTGCCCCGCTCTCGCCGGCGCCGCCCTCAGCCGCACCGGGGGGCATGATGAACAGGTGCCGGCCCAGCCGGGCCCGACCCACCGTCCCGGGGTGCTCGAGCCATTCGTCGGGTCCGCACACGGTGAACTGCGCCTCGGTCGAGCCGTAGAACTCCCATACGCCCCCGGGCTGGACCCGCTCCATCGTCGCCCGCTTGACCGATGAGGGACACGGGGCGCCGGCATGAGCCAAGAAGCGCAGCGAATCGAACCGCTCATCCGGCCCGAGCTCGGGCGACTGCAGGATCCGCTGGAGATGGGTCGGGACCAAAAAGGCCGTAGTCGGACGGAGGCGACGCAGCACGTGGAGCGCCGCCGAGGCGTCGAAGCGGCTGAGGATGGCCAACGAGCCGCCCGAGAGCAACGTCCCGGTGGCGAAGCGCACCGAGACCGTGTGGTACATCGGCGAGCAGACCAAGTGGAGGTCGTCCGGGTCGAAGTGCCAGACCGCCGCCTCGTCGTCGAATACCGCCTGCGCCGTGCGCTCGTCCCAGATGCCCGTGGTCACTCCCTTGGGCTGCCCGGTGGTACCCGAGGTGTAGTGCATGGGCCGTGTCAGCGGGTAGGGCGCCAAGTCCGCGGGCGGGCCCTCGGCGAGGCGCGACAGCTCCGACTCGTCCATGACGCTGAGGGACGGTTGGGCATCGGCAATCAGACGATCGCGTTCGCGGACGGTCAGCGTGGCGTTGAGGAGGACCGGGATCATCCCGCGCCTCGCCGCGCCCAGTACGGCACAGATCAAGTCGGCCGACGACGGGAGGCAGAAGACCACCCGATCACCCACCCCGCAGCCACGCGCCTCCAGCGCGCCCGCCATCCGGCGTTGACGGGCCTCGGCGTCGTTCGCCTCGAGCACCTCCACGGAGACCGCGCCCTTGACCACCCGTGCAGCGTACCGATCACCGCAGCAGCTTCCCGTGAGACGATGGCGCTCATGGCCCGTTCGGACGTGGAGATGGCGAGCGCTCTGCTCGCGCGCGCCCGCCGGATCGTGGTCCTCACCGGCGCCGGCATCTCCACCGATTCGGGCATCCGCGACTTCCGCGGACCCGACGGGGTGTGGACGAAGAACCCCGGCGCGGAGAAGGCTGCGACCCTCGAGACCTACCTGCATGATCCCGAGGCACGACGACGCGCCTGGCAGAACCGCCTGACCTCCCCCCTATGGACGGCCGAGCCCAACGACGGCCACGCCGCGCTCGTCGCGCTCGAGCGAGCAGGCCAGCTGGACACACTCGTCACCCAGAACATCGATGGCCTCCACCAAAAGGCCGGATCTGACCCGGCCCGCATCATCGAGATTCACGGCAATTCCTTGGAGATCGTCTGCCTGCGCTGCGACCATCGACAACCGGCAGAGCCCGTCCACGAGCGCGTGCGGGGGGGCGAAGCCGACCCCAGCTGCCAAGCGGTACGCGAGGACGGGTCGGCGTGCGGTGGCATCCTGAAACCGGCCACGATCAGCTTTGGCCAGAATCTCGTCGCACGTGACCTGCGCCGGGCTGAAGCGGCTGCCGCGGCGTGCGACCTGTTGCTGGCTGTGGGATCGACGCTCGCCGTCTTCCCCGCCGCCGGCCTCGTGCCGATCGCCGCCCGTTCGGGCGCCGTGGTGGTGATCCTCAACGGGGCCCCGACCGACATGGACCCGCTGGCCGAAGTGGTGGTCAACGGTCCGATCAGCGAGCTGTTGCCGACCCTGGTCGCGCCATGTCCGTGAGCGACTGGGGCCCTTCGACCTACGGCCAGCCGTGCGGCGCCTGCGCCTTCGACTGGGCCCTCCCCCTCGATGACGCTGCGCCGACCATGTCGGCGATCGCAGCCTCCTACGGCGATGTCCTCCGCGGCGCCACCGGTCGCGAGCAGCACCCGGACCTCTCCTGGTCCAGCGCCGCCTACGTCAGCCACGTCGGCGACAACTTGAGAATCTGGACCGAACGCCTGCGGGGCGTGGCCTTGGGGGCATCACGCAGGGTCGGCAGCTACGACGAGAACGAGCTCGCACGCGCCAGGAACTACGACACCATTCCGCTGCAGGCGGCACTCTGGTCGCTGCAGCTCTCGGTGGCCGAGTGGCTCGAAGCCGTCGACGGCACGCCGAGGAGCGGGACCGTGCTCCTCCACCCCGAGCGGGGGGCAATGGACCTACGAGAGGTCGTCGTGTCGAACATCCACGATGTGCAGCATCACCTGTGGGATATCGAACGAACGCTGCGCTGGGAGACGTAGGACCGGCCGTCGACCGACGCCAGGCAGCCGTCCGAGCAGCTACTTACCTTCTGACTTGGCCTTCCGTCGGGGCTTGAGGGCAAACCACCAGATGCTGGCCATCGTCCCCAGGATGCCGACGGCGGCAGCCACCGGCTTCACGACTTTTCGGGCCCCGGTCTTTGCCATGGGTGCAGACCCTAGTGCGCCGCGTTCGCGCGGGAGGTGGTGCGCTCGCTGCGGTAGCTCGTGGCCGCTGCCACGAGGGCGGCAAAGGGCCGGGGGTCACCGGCCTCCTCGGGGTGCCACTGCACCCCGAGCACGAACGGGGAGCCGGAGAGCTCGACCGCTTCGACGACACCGTCATCGGCGTGCGCCGTCGGGATCAATCCGGCGCCCAGGTCCTTGATCGCCTGGTGATGCGAGCACAGCACGGTGGTGCTCGACCCGAAGACCGCCGACGCATGGCTGCCCGGCGTGGTCGTCACCTTCACCTCGCCGAATACGAAGGGAGCACGTCGGTGCTCGTCATGCCCGACCACGTGCGGCAGGTGCTGGTGCAGCGTACCCCCCTGCTCGACATTGAGGATCTGGCAGCCACGGCAGATGGCCAGCACAGGCAGATCCACCTTCAAGGCCTCTGCCAGCAGTGCCTGCTCGCTCTCGTCGCGGGTCGGGTTGACGCCCACCACTTCCGGCTCGGCCGTCTCGCGGTAGGCGGCCGGGTCGACATCGCCTCCCCCGGTCAGCACCAGGCCGTCGAGAAGGGCGATGACCTCCCCGGCGCCAAAGCCCGGCCCGGTCGGGGCGGTCCGGAGTGGGGGGAGCAGGAGCGGGCGGGCGCCGGCGGAAGCGACGAGCTCGTAGTAGGACTGCGGCAGCACTGCCGCCGGGCGTTCCCACCCGCCCCAGGCGACGTGGGCGACATAGGTCGAGATGCCGATGAGCGGGATCACCACCACCAGCGTACAAAACGGTTGGACGGATCCCCACGGGCACGCCATCATGCGTCATGCCAGGACTCGAGTTCATCGCCAACGGAATCGCCAACGGATCCATCGACACCGTCATCGTGGCCTTTCCGGACATGCACGGACGACCGGTGGGGAAGCGGGTGACTCCCGAATTCTTCACCAACCACGTGGCCGCGCAGGGGATCGAGGTCTGTGACTACCTGCTGGCGGTCGACGTCGACATGAACCCCCTTCCGGGCTACCGCTTCGCCAATTGGGACTTGGGCTATGGCGACATGGTCTGCCGACCTGACTACGCCACAGCCCGCGCCATCCCCTGGCTTCCGGGCACGGCCATGGTGATCGGCGACCTCACGGACGACGAGGGCGTTCCGGTCGAGGTGTCGCCGCGGCAGATTCTGCGCCGGCAGATCGCCCGCGCCGCCGAGCGTGGCTACCACGTGCTGAGCGCCACCGAGCTCGAGTTCTTCCTCTTCCGCGACACCTACGAGGAGGCGCATGAGAAGCAGTGGAAGGGCTTGACGCCGCACACATCGACCATTGAGGACTACCAGCTGTTCCAGACGTCGCGCGAGGAGTACATCCTCCGGCGCGTCCGCCAGGAGATGTGCGCCGCCGACATCCCGGTGGAGTTCTCAAAAGGGGAAGCCGGTCGTGGCCAGCACGAGGTCAACGTGACCTACGGCGGCGCCCTCGAGACCGCCGACCGCCACCTCGTCTTCAAGAACGGGATCAAGGAGATCGCGGCGCAAGAGGGCCGGGCGGCCACGTTCATGGCGAAGTGGACGATGGAGGACGTCGGATCCTCATGCCACGTGCACAACTCCCTGTGGGACAGTGCCACCGACACACCGCTGATGGGCGAAGCGTCGCACGCGACCGGGCTCTCGACGCTGGGTCGGCAATTCCTGGCCGGCCAGCTCCACGCGGCACGGCAGTTGGCCTGGTGCGCCGCCCCGACGCTCAATTCCTACCGGCGCTACGTGCCGGGGAGCTGGGCCCCCACCGCGGTCGTCTGGGGCGAGGACAACCGCACGTGCGGCTTCCGGGTCGTCGGCCACGGCGCGGGGCGCCGGATCGAATCTCGCGTCCCCGGTGCCGACGTCAACCCCTACCTGGTGATCGCCGCCTGCATCGCGGCCGGGCTCTATGGCATCGATCACGAGCTCGAGCTCCCCGACGGCTACCCGCGCAATGCCTACGAGGCCACCGACGTGACCCGCATCCCCTCCACCCTGGTCGAAGCCATCGACGAGCTGAAGAACTCCGAAGTGGCGGCCGAGGCCTTCGGTGCCGATGTGCACCATCACCTCCTCAACACGGCCCAGCAGGAATGGGAGGCTTCCAACCGGCACGTGTCGGACTGGGAACTGGCCCGGAACTTCGAGAGGATCTAGCGGGCGCCGGCGCCGAGGCCGGGGTCAGTCGCCGTCCCCGTTCCCGCTGACGCGCCGTCGGTTCAGGCGCTTGTGGATGCCTTTGGTCTTCTCATAGAGGCTGACGAACTCTCTGAGCAGAGGGGCGTAGACCGCGGCGGCCTCCTTGTCGGGCTCATAGACGGCTTTCACCGCCACCATGGCCGGGATGTCGGCCACCGCGATGTGCGCAAGAGCCAGGTGGGTGAGCAGTCCCGCCCCCCGGACGTTGGCCAGGACGGGCTCGTCGATCTGGCGGATGGTGCGTCCCATCACGTCGGCGTGGATCTGGGCCCACAGGTCGGAATCGGCCCCCCCACCCACGAAAGCCAGGGAATCGAAGCGCCTCTTCGTGAACTTCTCGACGGCGCCGAGCAACCAGGCCGAGTTGAGCGCCACGCCTTCGAAGACGGCTCGCACCATGTCGGACCGGGTGGTGGAGAGCGAGATGTTGTGGAAGCCACCCCGGATGGTGTGGTCGTCGACGGGCGAACGCTCACCGTTCAGCCAGGGGGTGAAGAGGACTCCCCGCGCCCCCGGCTCGACCCCGGCTGCCGTGTCGTTCAACGTCGAGAAGATATCGAGCGGGGGCGCGCCGCCGGGGTCGAGGGCATCGCGGGGGTACAGGAGATTGTCCCGCAGCCAGGTGAGACAGGCACCGCCCGTCTCATGCTCGTCGGCCACCAGGTAACGACCGGGAAGGCCCGAGGGGATGGACGCGATGTTGGTCAGGACGTCGGTCTTCTTGAAGGGGACGTGACAGCTGATCCAACTGGACGTCCCGATATAGAGGTGCCCGTCGAAATCCTCGACGGCGCCCGACCCCACGGCGGCCGAATGGAGATCGGCGGCACCGGTGACCACCGCTGTGCCGGGAAGCAGGCCGAGCTCGGCCGCGGCCTCGGGCGTGAGACCACCGAGAACGCTGCCGGTCGGAACCAGCTCCGGCAACAGGCTCCGGTCGAGCCCGGCCAGGCCCAACAGGCGGTCGTCGTAGGCCACGGCGTTGATGTCGCGGTTGTCGGTGACCCAGTGCAAGGTGATCGAGTCGTGCGACGCGCGCGCCAAGCCGGTGAGACGCAGGTTGAGATAGTCGACCGGTTCGAGGAAGACAGCCGTGGCGGCATAGACATCGGGGCGCTCTTCGCGCAGGAAGTGGATGTGCCCCACCGGGTCCTTGCCCGAGAGGCTCGGTATGCCGCCGCTGCGCCGCACCCATGTCGCCGCCTTCGCGGCCGAGTAGCCCTGGACGTTCACCGTCCCGCGCACGACGCGCCTCACCGCATTGGCGCCGCGCGAGTCCATCCAGATGATGGAAGGCCCGATCGCCATGGCGTCGGCACCCACGGCCACGGTTCCCGACCATTGCGCCGTGCATCCGACGCCCACGATCTTCGCAGGGACGACGCCACTCTCGGCTATGGCGCGCCGGCCGGCCACCACGATGGCATCCCACCAATCACGCGCCTCCTGCTCGGCGCCGCCGTCGTCCCCCAACGCGAGAGGGACCTTTTCGAAGGCGTGGGCGGCGATGCGACCCGTGGCGGACACGACCGCCACCTTGGGGCCGCCGGTTCCGAGGTCGACCGCGAGAACATACGTCTCGTCAACGCCGGCCCCGGTAGCAGCGGCCCTCAGGGGAGTCGGTGCCGCAGCGGGCATTGTCGGCCCCCGGGACGTGCGCATGACGGCGAAGCGTACCGCCGCCCTTTGCGCACGACCCGGGCCGTGCTGCGTTGCTACTCGGCCAGGCCGGCTTCTGCTTCCAGCTCGATCTTGACCTTGTTGCCGACGACGACGCTGCCGTCCAGGAGGGAGTGGTTGAAGCTCACGCCGAAGTCGCGCCGATCGATCTCAGCGGTGGCGGAAAAGGCCACCACGGACTTGCCTTCCTGCATGGACGGACCCTCACCCAGGTACTCCAGGTCGAATTCCACCGGCTTGGTGACACCGCGGATCGTGAGGTCGGTGAACAGCTTCCACTCGGTGTCGGTCACCCGCTGGAGCCCGGTGCTCTTCAGGGTGATGGTGGGGTGGTTCTCGGCATCGAAGAAGTCGTTCGTGCGCAGGTGGTCGTCGCGCATGGACTGGTTGGTGTCGATGCTGGCCACCTTGGCCTCGGCCTCGAACGTGGAGTCCTCTGGGTTCTCGGCCACGGTGAACGTCCCGGAGAACTCGGTGAAGCGACCCCGGACCTTGGTCCCGATCAGGTGGCGGGCCACAAAGCCTGCCTCGGCATGAGCTGAGTCGACGGTGTACGTTCCCGGCTTCGGAAGGGTGATTGTTTGGGTTGGCATTGGAGCCTCCTATGGCAAGTGTGTGGTACTTGACGATATAGTATCTGACTAGACAGATACTTGTCAATCAGGTAAAGGGCGGATCCTGGTAACGTTGCGCGAGATTGAGGGAGCACATATGGGCACCGTGAGATTCCCCGAGCAGGGCGAATACAACGATGAGGCGCAAACCGCTCCCGAGGGCGGCACCTGCGGTGTCCTGAGCCAGATCGACGACGAGCGGCTGGCGCTCATGGGGCTCCTCGTGCGCTCCCACCGACGGCTGGCCGACCTGCTCGGACGCGAGCTCGAGCAGTCCGTGGGCATCCCCCTGGTCTGGTTCGACGTGCTGATCCACATTGGCGGCGCCGACGGGGGTCGCCTGACCATGAGCAAATTGAGCACAGAGGTGGCGCTCACCACAGGCGGCGTGACCCGGCTGGTGGACCGCATGGTCGAGGCCGGCCTCGTTGCACGCCAGAACTGCCCGTCCGATCGCCGTAGTGTGCACGTCGTGCTCACACCGGCGGGCCAGTCCACTCTGGGCCACGCCATCAGCGAGCACATCGAGGGGATCGACCGCCACCTCTTCGCCCCGCTGGACGACGCCGATCGCGCCGCCCTGACAGTGGCGCTCTCGAAGCTTCTTCGCAGCGGCTGCTGAGCGGACGCCCGGGGCGCTACGCCGGGGGCGGCGCTACCCCACCCGGCCGGCCTTACGCAGCCAGGCCCGCGCGGCAATCGTTCCTTCGTCGGTCTCGAGCTCGAGGACCGTTCCCTCCCCCTCACCGGGGCCGCTCATGATGGAGTCGGCCAGGACCTCGCGGGCGATGTAGTCGAAGTGTCCCTGAATCATGTCCAACCCCTCGAGGTGCAGGCGGATGTGATCGGCGACGTCCAGGCCGCTGCTCTTTCGGTGGTCCTGCAGGAGACGCACCACCTCGCGCGCCAGGCCACGGTGGCGGAGCGAGTCATCGAGCGTGAGATCGAGGGCCACCACCTCACCCCCCTCCCGCGACACCGCGAAGCCTTGTTGCCCGCGCACGCGGAGCTGCACGTCGTCGGGACCGAGTTCCACGGGGCCGCCGGAGAGCACGAGCGTGATCGAGTGGCCGGACTCGAGCGCGGCCGCGGCCGTGGCGCCGTCGAGGGCGGCCAATGCGGGCTTGAGGTCCTTCACCTGTTCACCGAGCCGCGGCCCGAGCGTGCGGAAGTTCGGGACCAGCTCGAATTCGAGCACCTCGCTCAGCTCGTCGGCCACGTCGATCTCGTCCACGTTGAGCTCCTCGGCGACCATGTCGTAGAGGATGGCCGGCGCATCCGACGGGAGGAACACGAGCGCGCGGGACAAAGGTTGGCGCACCTTGACCCCGGCTTCGCTCCGGGCCGCCCGGCCCAGCGACGTCAGTCGCCGGGCCAGCTCCATTTGGCCCTCGAGCTGGCGGTCGATCAGGTCCACCTCGGGCACCGGCCAATCGGCCAGGTGCACCGAATGCGTCTCGTCGACCCCGCCGAGGGCGCGCCACATCGCATCGGCCACGAACGGGCAGAACGGCGCCAGCAGGAGCGAGATGCTCGTGAGGACCTCGTGCAACGTGGCCTGCGCGGCGAGCGTGTCCCCGGGGACGGCATCCGGATCGGTGCGCCAGAAACGGCGACGGCTGCGGCGCACGTACCAATTGGAGAGGTCGTCGACCAGGCCGGCCAGCGCGGAGGCGGCATCGAGGGGTTCGTACGCCTCGAGGGCCGTGGTCGCCGTGACACCGGTGCTGGCCAGGCGCGAGAGGATCCAGCGGTCGAGGGCGCCCCGGGAGGCAGGCGGCGGGACAGCGGGGTCCGACGGTTCGAAGCCGTTGAGCGAGGCGTACGTGGTGAAGAAGCTGAAGGTGTTCCACAGCTTCAACAACATGTCGCGCAGGGCC
>OBLU010003279.1_pt1 | contig 14661 bp, 17 predicted proteins | sample 1518681 | NCBI WGS metagenome assembly OBLU01 (sample SAMEA3539304, study PRJEB22396) | soil metagenome | biome: tundra; feature: field; material: soil | place: USA | collected 2010-05 | depth 0.15 m
CAACCCCGAATCATGTTTGCCGCGGCACCCGTCGCTGCGACGCGACCGCCGCAATCCGGGTTGGTCACGAGCCCTAACCTCCGGCTAATCCGAACCAGCCTCCAGCGGTCTACTGTCGGGCTATATACACTGGCGCGGCCCTGTCGCCGCGATCCCGAGAGCGGCCGGCCTCGCCGCAGTCCAAGGAGGATTTCGTGAAGAAGATATCGGCGATCCTGATACTCCCGACGCTCGCCATCGCCGTCGCCGTCGCGGGTTGTGGAAGCAGTTCGTCCAGTTCGCCGAGCGCAAGCACGCCCGCCGCAACGACCACAGCGCCTGCGACGAAGCCGGCCAAGTCCGTGGCCACCAAGGTGACCATCTCGAGCGCCACCGTGCCCGGGGTGGGAGTGATCCTCGTGAACGCCGAGGGACGCACGCTCTACACCTTCGCACCGGACAAGAAGAGCAAAGTCACATGCACGAGCTCCTGCGCATCGGTGTGGCCGCCCGTCGCACTCCCAGGCGCCGAGGCGCCTACCGCCGCGAAGCAGGCCAAGGCGTCGCTGCTCTCCAGCGACGCGAATCCCTCCGGCGGCAAAGTCGTCACGTACGCCGGATGGCCCCTATATAGCTACGTCGCCGACTCGGCCCCCGGGACCGCGACCGGACAGGCCCAGAGCCTGAACGGCGGCCTCTGGTACGTGATCACGCCGGACGGCAAGGTGATCACGAAGAAGCCGTAGAGCCCATCGACCTCTACGCGGCACGGCCCGCGCCCCACTACAAAGCCGCCAACCCAAGCGACAGAACAGTTCCACGCGGCGCTTCGAGCGCCCGATACAGCCTTGGTTTCGCGTGTCCGGGCCGGCGCTCGCAATGTAAACGTCCTCGTGCACGGGCGACCCGTCCCAGCCGCTCGCGTCGGCTGGACTGTCGCCAGCCGAGCGGTTCCTTGAACTACTCAGCGGTATCCTCACGGTCGACAAGACCCACGCCGCGCGGGTCATCCGGCTGCGGCGAGGACCGCGTCTATCTCAGCAGCCGTAGGCAGCGACGGTTGCGCGCCGGAGCGCGAAGCGGCAAGCGCGCCCGCGACGCAAGCCCGGCTTAGCGCCTCTCCGCGCCCGCGGCCCTCCAGCAGCGACACGACCAGTGCGGCGCAGAACGCGTCCCCGGCCGCGGTGCCATCCACCGCATCCACGCGCGGCGGGTTCGCCCGAGCCACCACCTCCCCGGCCTCGAGCAGCACCGCCCCCTCCGCCCCCAGCGTCAGCGCGACCAGCCCACCGTAAGGGCCCACGACCTCGTACTCGTACCGGTTGACGACCAGCAGATCTGGCTCGAATTCCAGCGCGCCTCGCGCCGGGGCGGCGTTCAGGCAGAAGAACCGCGCCCCGCCAGCCGCTACAGCGACAGCCGCCATGGGAATCTCCAACTGACAGATAACCGCATCGGCCTCTCCCACGCGCACCTCGTCGGGCATCAGGCGCCGGTTGGCTCCCGGCGCTACAACGATCACGTTCTCCCCGCTCGCGTCCACCAGGATCAGGGCGACGCCGCTCTCCCCCTCCTCACGGACAACGCCGCTCGTGTCGACCCCCTCTCGCTCAAGCGAACGCAGCACGAGATCATCCCGGCCGACCCGCCCGACGAACCGCACCCGCGCGCCGAGTCGCGCGGCGGCGACCGCCTGGTTCGCCCCCTTGCCGCCGGGGATCCGCTCCAACACCGCGTCGGTGACCGTCTCGCCCGGCCGCGGCAGCCGCTCGCAGCGGGCAACAAGATCGATGTTCGCGGACCCGACAACCGTGATCCGAGGCGCGAAGGACACGGCCGCGGATGCTAAAGGCCTGCACCGCGACCCGCCTCGGGGAACGCTGCGCCGCCACCTCCTCCATTTGCTGGTGGCGGGCGGGAAGTGGCAGACTCGGATCTGAAGTCCGATCGTGTCGGCGAGCCGTTGCAGCTCAACACGCCAGAGTTGGCGCAACGTCGAGTTCTTGCCATGAGACACTCGATCACCGCGCGCGAGCCTACGACCGCGCGATTTGCGTGTCCGCGTCGCGGTAAGCAGGACTGTTGAGGCCGAACGGACGGCACCGGAGCCGCGCTGCGTCACCTACCTCAGCGGGTGGCGCCACTCGTATCTCGTGCCCTACGCGCAACGCGTGCGCGCCAACCATCTGGGAGTCGACGCGATAGGCGCTGGCGGACCGAGGGCGGCCGCTGCCAACGCTGGGGATCAAGGTCGGCCCCGCAGAGCGCGCAACCGGCAGCAAAGGGGGTGACTCGCTCGCCGCATTGAGGACAGTAGCCGGGATGCATGCGACGAGGATGCTGGACATCGCTCTAGCCCGGATAAACCGGATCGCAGTTGCTCCGAAGAATCCGCTCATTGCCGCCACGGACGAGCGAGCCGCCGCCGAGGTGCGAACGTCGCTGGCGTTTCGTGGCCGAAGGTGCTGAGCCGCGGCTTGGCCCCAACCCTCACAGCGACTGCTGGTGCGGGTCACGACCACTGTCGGTAGCCGTCGGCCGGGCGCGATCGGAGCGACGACTACACCTCGAGCAGGCGTGGTTAGTGACGCGACTCGATCCCGGGATCGGCGTTCCAACGCGCGCGTATGCCTTCAAAGCGTTCTGGATCGCCGGGGAGTCGGGGTTCTCCCCGGGGCCGAGAATGACACCAACGTCGCCGCCGTGGCCGAACGTCGGGTGGGGGAAGTTCGGGACGCCGTGCGCGCGCATGCATTTCGATTCCGCAAACTGGGGTTGGATGAGGCGGTGGGCTTGGAGCTCGAGCTGCCGCAGGCGGCGATCGCCAAGGCCAAGCTCACGGTGGCGACCGCGATCGACGCGCGAAAGCGAGAGCGCCGGCATCCGCGAGTGAACCGACAACTTGAATCCATCTGCAACGTTGGGAGAGATGGGGCCTGGCATGCGGCGTTCGCGAAGAAGCTGCTCCCAGGCAGGGTCAGGACCTGACATCGACGCCTCGGAGGGGTGGCCGGCGGGCGGCCTGTCCGGACTCGTGCTCGGTCGGTGGTCATCTTCGGAGGCCCGTTAGGGTCCCCACGCGATGGGGTTGCTACTCGCGACGCGGACAGATTTCACCCTTCAGGCCTTGCGGCTTGTTCGCAACCCGCATCTCTTCAAGTGGTACGCGGTCACGCTGCTCGCGTTCGTGATCTACGTCTACGCCAACGAGGTCGAGCGCGGCCGCTGGGATGTGATCGCGGCCGGTCTCGCGGTCTGGCTCGCCGATTGGTTTAACGAGATCGTCAATGCGCTCGTCCTGCAGGCCACCGACCGCGCGGCGCTGTGGACGACGACCGGCCCGACGGCCTACCAGTTCCTCGTCGGGCTGAACGTCGAGATCACGTTCATGTTCGCCCTGGCGGGCATCGTGTACGCGAAGCTGCTGCCCGCCAACCGCGCGACGCGGATCCTTGGCGTACCAAACCGTCTCGCGGTGGGGCTCGGCCTCTCGATCATCAGCGTCGCCGTCGAACTCTTTCTCAATGCAGCTGGGGTGTTCCACTGGGAGTACTGGTGGTGGAACACCCCCTTCGTGCCACTGATCATCGTCTTGGGCTACCTGTGGTTCTTTCTCTACGCCGCCTGGGTCTATGACGCGCCTAACGCGCGCAAGCGCTGGACGCGGCTCGGCGTGCTCGCGACGAGCGATCTCGCGATGGGCCTGGTGTTCGGGGTCGGATTCGGCTGGCTCTAGCGACGCGTCGCCGCTTGGGCCAGGCGACGACTCGTCCCCACGACTCGCACAATCGAGCGACGGCGAGTCCCAGGCCGACGTCGCGTGAGGCCTCCTGACGGCCACGTCGCAGAACACAATCTCTTGCGTGGTTGTGACCTTCCTGTAACTTCAGATCGGGCATTCTCGGAGGCGAAGCTGGGGCTTGCAGACGAGTTCGTTGACGTGGTCCAAACGTTTTGGCCTGCAGGGGCGAAGCGTGCGCTTACGCCTCAGGCGCTCAAGTTCGCAGACTGCATGCGCTCGCACGGCGTGCCGAAGTTCCCTGACCCGACGTTCGCCCCCGGCGGCTACGGAGTCATTGTCACCCTGCGGGAGCAGGCGGAGCGCGACCCGCCAGCGCTCGAGAGAGCCTCGAAGGTATGCGCGGATGAGGAGCGGCGATCCCGGCAGGCGGCTGATCGGACGACGCCCGCAGGTCAGCGCCGTTGGCGGTTGACCTGGCGCCGCGGTGCGCTGGTGTCCGTTTGCGGGCAGAGATCTGCGCTGCCTGCGCGCGGCGGGGAGTGAGGCCACCGGGCACGAATAGCTGACGTGTCGAGCATCGGCCGCCATGTCCCGTGGACCCGGCGCAAGATCGTGGTGGGGTATCCGCAGTAGCGTCCACATGGACTCGCGCGATCGAAGTCGGCGCGGGTGACTGGCCGTCAGGCGGCAGCGCGAAACCCGTGCCAGCGACCAACTTTGGGGGGAAGGCACCAACCTCCCCCTGTCGACGGGGTTAGCCTGTCGCTGTGTTCGGCCAGCTCGAGTTTGTCTACCTTCCAAGCCACGACGTGGCGGCCGACGTCAAGCACTTCGCCGACGGATTGGGCGCAGAGCTGGCTTTCGCCATCGAGGCGTTCGGGACGCGGGTGGCCATGCTTCGGCTACACGCGGATCCTCCAGCTCTGCTGCTTGCCGGGCACCTTGAGGGCGATCAGCCTGTCCTCGTGTATCGCGTGCCGGTCCTCGAGCAGGCCGTAGCCGAGTTGCACAACCGTGGCGTAGATGTCGCTGTGCGCTTTGAGATCCCGCACGGGCCTGGTGTCGAGTTAGTCAGCCCAGGACCGCAGCGCGTTGCGCTTTATGAACTCGTCCGACCAGGGGCCGCCGCGCGTCTTGAAGGCCGCCGCGACTTTTGACTCGCTGCTCGCGCGGTTGCCGTCTCGCGTTTCTTTCGCCTACCGAGATCGCTTCTCTCTCCGAGATCCGTGGCCGGCACCAGCGACGGGTGGCGCATCAGCACCTCATGGAGCGCGGCTTCTGTGGGAGCGGAGCTCTCTCCGATGACGCGCTCTGTCGCGTCGTTCCCGCCGCGGATAACGACAGCCCAAGGCATCCGCACAGGACCCCTACTGACAGCCGAAACGACAAGACCGGTCCGATCGGCTGCCCACGCGGCCTCAAGGTCGTCGATTGCGGCGATCACCGACGCGCGGGGCGGCAGTTTGTTCCTCGTGGCAACGAGTCGGCGTACAGGCCGCGCTGACCGATGTCTGTGTGCGCGTCGATGGCTGCCGTCTGGCGCAAGACGGGCTGTTTCTTCACTAGGACCGCGTCTCGGCGCGGCGCTGATGACCACCGGAGCCGGGAGGCTTGGACGGAAACGTCGCCGCCCACAGACGCTCCTGCATGTCAACGTAATCGAGATGCCGGGCTCCGAGTACGGTCGACCCACACCCACCCGGTGAGCTCGGCGCGGTGAACGTTAGGCGGCGCAGGCTCGGCAGGAAGATCCCGGGCTGTTGCTCGCTTGACAAAGAGCAAAACGCGACAGCGTGGGTGTTTGCGAGCAAAGTGCCGGCGTAGGGAGCCAGGACCAGAGGCAGGTTGAGGTGCGATCCGCACCGCTCTACATAGATGCCGCCAGGCTCCTCCGAGACCGCGAAGCTTCCGTAAAAGGTCAGTGCCGGTCCCACCAACGGTGGACAGATCTGGCGGGTGAGCGTCGGCGAGTTGAGGTCGATGATCGTGGTCCCGCCTACGGACGGAGACTGCGGCTTTCCGGTGCGAATGTTGTAGTAGATGTACGTCGTGGGCCCGCAGGAGTAGTGCACGCCGTCGCCGCATGGGTCGTGCGGTTGCACTTGGACCTCGAGCCATAGCACCGACAGCTCCGATGTTGCTGTAGTAATAATCCTGCTGACAGAGCGCATCGCAGGGGAACCGCCGCAATTTCCGCGTCTGGATGTTGTAGAGCCCGTACCACTGGCTCGAATCTCCACAGTAGAGCGCAACCCACGGGACCCCCACCACCTCGGCGTCGCAGCTCGGGGGCGCCACGATTCGCTCGCCTGTCCGGTCATCGAGGAGCACGAACTGTTCGCGAGTCCGCTGACGAGTCGAAGTGGTTTGCGTAAAGCCCACGTATGGCCCACTGACCCTGGGACCGCTCACGCCACGCGCCACCAACCGGAACTTGAGGTGCACGCCTACGGGCGCGCGAGCGGCGGCCGCGAGCGCCGGCATGGCGATCAACATCGCCGACAAGGCTGCAAGAACACCGATAACGCGCCGCAGTCTCCTCACAACCATCTAAACGCTCACCTCGTTCAGAAGTTTTCGATCCAAACCACCGACGAAGCAACCCGCGCCCCCGAGCCGCCGCGGTCCCATCGGTTGCTTGCAAAGTGCCGACGGACTCGACGAGTTGCTAGCACGCAGCGTCTCGCAGGAGGCGCTTGCTGTAACAGCCCGGTCCGGCTAGCGCCAGAACGCGTCCGTTCTCACATTTCGGCAGAGCGAGGCCTCGTCGGCGTTCCCCCGTCGCGCCAGCGGACTGGGCTAGTTGGGGATGGCGCCGGCTCGGGCAGCGCGATTCGGAATGGGATTAGCGTGCACCATCGATGTGCGCTTTGGCCCCAGCGAAGGCGGGTCGCGGGCCGCGTCGCTGACGGTTTACCACCGACGATCCCTCCGGCGCGCTTCAGATCGCACTGCCGGGCACAGGCGGTCAGCTGCCGCAGGGCCCAAGCGGGACCGCACGGGGCGACGGGCGCGCAGGGCCCCCCCGGGACGAACGGGACGAACGGGACGAACGGAACCGTGGGGCGACGGGCCCACGGGCCGCCCAGGACCACGGGGACCGGCGGTCAAGGCCAGTTCCGCCAGCTCGACGTGACACCGTGGATTAGGACCAGCGACCACCCGACCCGCCGCGGTGCGGCTCGAGCCAGCTCGAAGCTGCCATATGGCGAACCTTCACCCGCGCGTGAAGCCCAGCGTCTCAGCGAGAGGGCTCGAACGCCCGCTCGGGACGAGCAGCAAGCGTCCGCATCCCGGCTGGATCCGCGCCCGCTCACGGGCAAAAGCAGCACAGGCGCGTCAGAATCAACCGCGTCTAACGCTTAGCGTGCGAAATCGCGCCGCACTACGGCAACAACCCCGAACGGCGGACGTTAGTGCTCGACGTGCTCGCCTACGGCACGGGCCAGCATCATAAGGCCGCCGCAGAGGCGTGCCGCGCACCGCGGCCGGGTCACGCGAACAGCACGCCGCCGTCAATCATGACTGACTGGCCGGTCATATAGTTGGAGTCGGGCGACGCGAGGTACGAGACGAAGGCAGCCACGTCCTCGGGCGTTTCAACGCGGCCGAGGGTGATGAGCTCCGAGAACTTGGCCAGTGCCTCCCCCTTCTGCAGCCCCATCTGCTCGGCGAGCTTCTCGTCGATGAGCTCCCACATCTTTGTGCCGACGATCCCCGGGCAGTAGGCGTTGACCGTGATGCCGTGCTGCGCCCACTCCTGCGCGGCAACCTGCGTGAGACCCCGGACGGCCCACTTGGACGCCGAGTAGTGGCCGAGCATGGCGAAGCCCTTGTGCGCGGCGATCGAGGCGGCGCCGATGATCTTGCCGCCGCCGCCCTGGGCGATCATCTGCCGCGCCGCCGCCGTGTAGGACAGGAAGACGCCGCGCAAATTGATGGACATCAACCAGTCGAACTGCTCGGGCGTGACCTCGAGCAGCGGCGCGACCCCCGCCACGCCGGCGTTGGCGACCATGACGTCGAGCCGGCCGAGCTGCTCGACCGTGGCCGCCACCATCGCGTCGACCTGGCTGGCATCGCTGACGTCGACGTCGATCGCGGCCGCGCGCCGTCCGGCGGCACGAATCTCGTCGGCTACCGCCTCCAGCTCGGAGCGCATGGATGGCAGGTCCGCCACCGCCACGTCGAGCCCGTCGCTTGCCAAGCGGATCGCGATCCCGCGCCCGATGCCGCGGGCGCCTCCAGTGATCAGGGCTACGCGGCCGTCGCCGTGTCCGTTGGCGCTGCTCATGCCGCCACTCCTTTCTCGGGCCTCACGGCCCCGCCTCGCCCGCGCGCTCGCGCGGGGCTTGGATGTTACGGGTCCCGGCCGTACCGCGGCTCAGCCGACCGCGGGCGACTGGCCACCGAACTGGTCGTCCAGCTGCCGGGGATCGATCTGCAGCTGCGCGAGCAGCTCGGCGTCGCGCTCGGTGTCGACCTTCTCGCCGAGCTCGCGGTCCGCTCGCTCGACGCCCGCCGAGTCGCCGCGCGCCCGAAGCTGCTCGACGATCATCTGTTTGGGGAGGAGCATCTTCGTTTCCTTCCTTCCGGTGTTCGGACAGCGATCAACCGGTGCGCACGCCGGCGAGAAAGCCCTCCAGGGTTCGATTGAAGTCGCCCGCGGCCTCCATGTGTGGCGAATGCCCGGCGCCCGGCAGGACCTTCGTCTCGGCGCTCTCGGGGGCGGCGTTGGCGTGGGCGACGGGGATGACCTGGTCCTGATTGCCCCAGATGACAAGCATCGGACTTTGGAAGGACCGAAGCTCGTCGGTGAGCACCAGCTGCTGGCGGCCGTCGGCGAACAGTCGGTCGGCGAGCGCGCGCAGCGCCTCCTGGACGCCGTCCAGGCGCTTGTACTTCAGGACGTCGTCGATCATCTGGCGCGTCACGAGGTCCGGGTCGGCGAATAGCCGCTGCAGCACGGGCTTGAGCTCGCGACGGCCGGAGGCGGCGACGAAGCCCTCGATGTAGTCGAGGTTGATCTCCGGGCCCAGGCCGGCGCTGTCCACGAGCGTCAGCGAGAGCACGCGTCCCGGATCCTCGAGCGCGAGCGCGGCGGCGACGAGCCCGCCCATGGAATGCCCGGCCAGGTGCGCGCGCTCGATGCCCTGACTATCCAGGAAGCCGCGCAGGGCGGCGACGAGGAAGCCGAGCTCGCCGTCTCCGACCTGCTTGGTAGAGCCGCCGTGGCCGGGGAGGTCGAGCGCGTAGACGGCGCGGTCGGCGGCCAGCGCCTCGACATTGAACAGCCAGGTGTTGAGGTCCCCGCCGAAGCCGTGCAGCAGGACGAGCGGCTCACCGCCCTCGCCGGTGCGCAGGAAGCGCAGCGTGCCCGCTTCGACTGTCACGGTCTCCGGCGCCGGCCCCGCCTCCTCCTCGGCCTCCTCGGGCACGAAGCTCGCCTGGAAGTCGGCCACGAAGGCATCGATGTCCGCGTCGGGGACGTCGGCCCCGGCGATCACGCCGAGCAGGCCGCCGACGGGGACGACGTCGCCCTCGGCGGCCACGCGTCGGCGCAGGATCCCAGCCAGGGGCGCCTCGACCACGCCGTTGATCTTCTCGGTGTCGACCTCGGCCACCTCGTCACCGACGGAGAGCTCCGCGCCCTCGTTGACCAGCCACTCGAGGACCTTGCCCTCGGTCATGGACAGGCCCCATTTGGGCATGCTCAGCTTCTGGATGTCCGCGCTCATCGCGCGCTGGCGGTCGCCGCCCCCGCGACCTCGCGGACGGCGTCCGCGATCTTCTCGGGCGACGGGACGTAGGCGTCCTCCAGCGTCGGGCTGAACGGCACCGGCGTGTGCGGCGGCGTAACCATTCGCGGCGGCGCCTTCAGGTCCGCGAAAGCCTCCTGCGCGACACGCGCGACGATGTCGCAGGCCATGCCGCAACGGGGGCTCGCCTCGTCGACCACGACCAGGCGTCCGGTGTTTTCGACGCTCTCCAGGATCGTGTCCTCGTCCAGCGGCGAGGTCGTGCGGGGATCGACGATCTCGCAGCTGATGCCGTCCTCACGCTGCAGCTCCTCGGCGGCCTGCTCGGCGAAGTGCACCATCCGCCCCAGCGCGACCACCGTCACATCGGAGCCCTCGCGGACCACGTTGGCCTCCGCAAACGGGATCACGTAGGACTCCTCCGGCACCTCGCCCTCCACGGTGTAGAGCACCTTGTGCTCGAGGAAGATCACCGGGTCGTCGTCGCGGATGGACTGGATCAGCAGCCCCTTGGCGTCGTAGGGGTTGGAGGGAATCACGACCTTCAGCCCCGGGATGTGCGTGAGGATCGGATACAGCGCCTGCGAGTGCTGCGCCGCGGCGCGGATGCCTGCGCCGAACATCGCGCGGATGACCATCGGCGTGACCGCCTTGCCGCCGAACATGTAGCGGAACTTCGCCGCCTGGTTGTAGATCTGATCCAGGCAGACGCCCAAGAAGTCCACGAACATCAGCTCGGCCACCGGGCGCAGGCCCGAGGCTGCCGCCCCCGCCGCGGCGCCGATGTAAGCGGATTCGCTGATCGGCGTGTCCAGGACGCGGTCAGGGAACTTCGGGTAGAGCCCCTTGGTCACGCCGAGCACGCCGCCCCAGGCGTCCTCGTCGCCAGGCGCGCCCGACCCACCCGCCACGTCCTCGCCGAACACGACAACCGAAGGGTCACGCTCCATCTCCTGGGCGAGCGCCTCGTTGATCGCCTGCTGGAAGCTGATCCGTCGAGCCACCGTCTTCCGCCTTTCAGTACTTGATGTAGACGTCGGTGAGCACGTCGGCCGGCGTCGGGTCCGGCGCCGCCTTCGCCTCCCGCACCGCCTCGTCGATCAGCGCCTGCACCGCCCCGTCGATCTCGGTCAGCTCGTCGCGCTCGATTACGCCCGCCTCGCTCACGCGCCGCGCGAACGCGTCCAGGCAGTCGCGCGTGCGCCGCAGCTCCTCCACCTCGTTCTGCGCGCGGTAGGTCTGCTGGTCGCCCTCGAAGTGCCCGAAGTAGCGGCCGACCTTGCACTCGAGCAGCGAGGGGCCGCCGCCCGACCGCGCGCGCCGGATCGCCTCGCCCGCCGTCTCGTGGACAGCGAAGAAGTCAAACCCGTCGACGATCACGCCCGGCATCCCGAAGCCGTCGGCGCGCTTGGCGACGTCGACGCCACTCTGGTGGAAGTTGCTCGACGTCGCCTCGGCATAGCCGTTGTTCTCCACGACGAAGATGCACGGCAGGTGCCAGGCGGCGGCAAGGTTCAGGCTCTCCAGGAACGTGCCCTGGTTGGAGCCGCCGTCGCCGGTGAACGACACCGCAACCTGATCGGTCCGCTTGACCTTCGCGGTCAGCCCCACGCCGCACACCAGCGGCGGGCCGCCGCCCACGATCCCGTTGGCCCCGAGCATCCCCTTGCTCAGGTCGGCAATGTGCATCGAGCCGCCCTTGCCCTTGCACAGCCCGGTCGCCTTGCCGTAAATCTCGGCCATCATCGCCTTGACATCGCAGCCCTTCGCGATCGAGTGGCCGTGACCCCGGTGCGTGCTGGCCACGTAGTCGTCGGGACGCAGATGGCCGATGACCCCGGCGGCGATCGCCTCCTCGCCGGCGTACAAGTGCACGAAGCCCGGGATCTCCCCGGTCGCGAACTCCCTGTGCAGGCGCTCCTCGAACTCGCGGATCGTCCGCATCACCCGATACCCCTCGAGCAGCTGCTCCTTGGTGAGATCTCCCGCCGCGGGCGGCGCGACTGTCGACATGGCTCTCCTCCTATACGGGGGTGACGACTCTACCACCATCGGGGTTGCGCGCAGGGGGCCTGGGCGGCGGCGCGCATCACCGCGTCGACGTCGATCGTGAGGGGCCCGGGCACCAGGCGGACGGTCACCGCCTCGCCGCACGGGCGCTCAAGCTCGCGCTCGCCGTCGAGCGCCAAGGTGCCGGCGCCCGGCGCGACAGACAGCTGGTCGCCCATCTCGAACACGCGGTACTCGGCGACGCCGACCGAGACCACGAGCCCGGGCGCGAGCGGCACCGACAGCGTCACCGCGGCCTCGCGCGCGTCGCGCGCCAAGCGGACGTGCAAGCCCCGCCCGCCGCCCCGCGGGAGGGGATGCAGCATCCCGGCCACCGCCGACAGGCCGACGGCGCACGGGTTCGCGAACGTCACGAACAGCTCGCTGACGTCCGCCGTCCGCCACAACGCGCGGGCGCCCACGAACCGCTCGGGGCTCACCGCAACGTCGACGAGCGCAAGGTCGCGCTCGCGGCCCGGAACCTCCACCACGAGCGCCGCCTCCCGCCGCAGCGCGCCGGTCCCTGCCCGTCCCGCCGCGACAAGGCCGGTGGCCAGGCCAGCGACCGTCGCCTCGCGCATCTCCGGGAACGAGTTGTTCGTGCCAGTGGACAGCGCGCACAGCGGCACATCGCCGCACGCCTTGGCCACGACACGGTGCGTCCCGTCTCCGCCCAGCACGACGATCGCCGCCACACCCTCGCGACGCATGAGCTCGACCGCCACCGCGCTGTCGCGGGCCGTCCCGTGCAGCGCGATCGGTAGCTCCTCCACCTCGGGGACCTGTGCGGCGCCGTCGACGGCGGGCGTCGTGCGACGCGCGTGCAGGTGCCGGCGCAGCGTCGTCGACAGCCCGTCCGACGCCGGCATCATGAGCACCCGCCCGACGCCCGCGGCGCCCAGACCGGCGAGCAGGCGGAAGACCATACCGGCCTTGTCGGCGTTGCCGAAGACCGACGCGCCGGCGACCAGCCGGCGGATGTCCCGCCCCGAGGCGGGGTTGGCGATCACGCCCACGCTGACGTTCGGGCACACCCTCACATCAGCCTAGCTGTCTCGCAGCTCGATCCCAATCGCCTTCTGCAGCCAGTTTCGCGCCCCATCGCTGGCTGATGGTCGATTCCGCGGGCACCCAGCAATCGACCAATCGGACCGGGGCCGCTGTCGCCCCTTCAGCGAGCGTGAGTTAGAGACCTGCTTCTGGCGAGGACGAGGGTTCCTGGCGCGCTGTTCGCGAGTCCTGCTTTCGGCTCAGCGAATGGCCGCGGTGCGCCGCTGACCGACCTGGCGTGGCGTGCTCGCTACCTACCAGGACCGGCAGCGAGCCGCGGGAGGAGCGTGGTTAATGAGCAGCGATGTGATGGCCCAGGGACCGGCCAGTACAAAGGGGCCCCTGGCGTGACACACGAAGTCGATGGTTTCGTCGTCGCTCGCAGCGAAGGTCCTGGTAGGGCTCGTTGGCCGCTTGGAGATGACGAGTTGCAGTGTGTGCGTGCCGGGCTCGATCTGAACCTCGGTGCTCGTGTGATTTGCGATCGTGCCGGCCGTCTTTCCGTCGAGCACGATCGTGAACTTTGTAGCGCTCATGACCCGGAAGGAGCGGGAGAGCCGCAGTGTTGCGCTGATGACGATCGCCTTTCAGTGTTTGGGCTGGATCTCTTGTTTGTGGATGGTTTGGCGCCGATGATGAGGCGTTCGCGGTCGAAGAGGGCTGAGACGACGCGCTCGACTCGACTGCTTGCAACGCCCTCTGCGCGTGGCGTTGAACTCGGCGTTCTCGCCCTTACTCAGGGAACGCTTCGGGTGTCAGCACCTGATCGCCGCACCGGACACCTCCAGCGACACCGAGCTCAGGGGATCCTGATCCCGCAGGCGGGGGCCGCCTGCTTGAACGCCGGCGACTGGGGGTTGAGCCCGGGTCCGACAGGGAAAACCAGCCCGTCGGCGACGATGCCCTCGCCGTGGTTGGAGGGCGTCGAGTCGGGGTAGTTCGGCACGCCGTGCGAGCGTATACAGTCCGCGAACTTGATCGCTTCCGCTGTCGTCACCTGCCCCCTCCTCTATCGAAGCTGTCGTCGTAGCGCCGCGCGGGCGCCGGGCCTGGGGTCCCGGTCGACGAGCGCCGGCGCAGACGCGGGTCATCGGTAGCGGTTGCTCGCTCTCGGCGTGAGCGCTCTCTCGATCGCGCTGAACTGGAAGTTCTCGCGCCCACCCAGCAACCCAGCCGGTGTCCGCACCTCATTGCGATGGCCGACATCCTCAAGCGGCATCGAGATCAGGTTCTGTTGCACGCGGCCTCCGCCTGCTTGACGGCGGGCGACTGAAGGTTGAGTCCGGGTACGACCGTCCGGCTGACCCCGCCGCCAGCGGGGAACGTCGGGTCGAGGTAGTTCGTCACACCATGCTTGCGCATGCACTGAGCGAAGTGGAACGCTGCGAGCTTTTGGCTCTCGGAGATCGGTGGCGGGGAGCTGCCGCCACCGAAGAGCTTGCACGTCTTCTCGGCGGACTGGAACGCCGGCCCGCTGAAGGTGATGCCGTCGACCGTCAACGACGAGCTGCCGGGTGAGCTCGAGATCGAGAAGCCCTCGCCACCAGGGCCCTTCGTCGGGTCAGGGTAGTTCGGGACGCCGTGGGAGCGCATGCACTCCGAGAGCGCGAGCTGGGAGTTGGATGAGCCGCCCGTCGTGCTGCTCGACTTGCCGGAGGACCCGCAGGCGGCGATCGCCAGCGCCAAGCTCACGACGCCAAGCGCGATCGATGGGCTGGGGCGACCGCTGTTCGGCGCTTTGTCGGTACTCACGATATGCACGGCGTGGGACTCCTTTCGAGTCGGTCGCCGGCCGAGCGTACGAGACGACCAATAACACGGACGTAACGCCGTTACGTCCATGTTACCTCGGGAACTCGGCTGGTATCCACGCCTGACTGGTGGCGGACATCGGCCGGCGGCGTCGAGGTCAGGGCAGTCTGAAGCCGCACGCGGCTGCCGCCCGCTTGAACGCCGGCGACTGGGGGCTGCCCCCGGGTCCGAGCGCGAGATAGAGCCCGCCGCTGCCGATGACGTTGCCGCTGCCGGGTGGTGGGGGGGAGCGCGTCGGATCGGGGAAGCTCGGCACGCCCTGCTTGCGCT
>OBLU010003281.1_pt1 | contig 14659 bp, 4 predicted proteins | sample 1518681 | NCBI WGS metagenome assembly OBLU01 (sample SAMEA3539304, study PRJEB22396) | soil metagenome | biome: tundra; feature: field; material: soil | place: USA | collected 2010-05 | depth 0.15 m
GAGAAGACTACATCACCCAGGTCGCCGTGGCTTGGATATTGGGTTGTGTTTTCGTCCGATTCCTGGAGGACAACCGGCTTATCGATACCGCCTGGTTGGCGGGAGCAAACGATAGGCTTCAGCTTGCTCGTGATCAACACACTCTTTACTTCCAAACGAAGCCGACCCATAGCGACCGTGAGTACCTGGAGTATGTATTCCGGGAGATTGCCAAGCTTCCCTCGATGCGGGATCTGCTGGATGGTTCGCACAATCCCATCTCGAAGCTCGGACCAACCGGAGATGGCGCAACTGAGTTGCTGGAGTTTTGGCAGAAGGTTGATCCGTCAACCGGAGTGATCACCCATGATTTTACCGATCCGAACTGGAGCACCCGATTCCTCGGTGACCTGTATCAGGATCTGTCGGAATCAGCGCGAGACCGATATGCATTGCTGCAGACACCCGAGTTTGTTGAAGAATTCATCCTAAGTCGTACGCTAACACCTGCCGTCGCAGAGTTCGGCTACGCAACCTTAACGATGATTGATCCGGCTTGCGGCTCCGGACACTTCCTCCTTGGCGGTTTCCAGCGGTTGCTCGACCTACGCCTGCGTCACGAACCTGGCGTTGTAGTTAGATCCCATGTACAAGCTGCGTTGGGCCAGGTGTTCGGCGTCGACGTGAACCCATTCGCCGCGGCCATCGCGCGCTTTCGTTTGTTGGTCGCGGCACTGAAGGCTTGCGACGTGCTGACGCTTGCCGACTCTCCCGGTTTCAAAATCAACATAGCGGTAGGCGACTCGCTTCTGCATGGTCCCAGCCCGCGGGGACTCGTAGGTATGCAGAAGCGGCTGGAGGACGATCCGCTCCAGCATTATTACGATGTCGAGGACGCAGGTCAAGTTCGTCACTTTCTGATGCAGCGCTACCACGTTGTCGTTGGCAATCCTCCATATATTACCGTTCGGGATGCCGCACTAAATAAGGCCTACCGCCTGAAATTTGCTTCGTGTTACAAGCAATATTCTTTAGCGGTTCCTTTCAAGGAAAGATTCTTTTCCCTCGCATTCGCACGGGGCGCAGACGGCACATCTCAAAGCGGCTTTGTCGGCATGATTACTGCGAATTCGTTCATGAAACGCGAGTTTGGCAAAAGACTCGTAGAACAGCATCTACCAAGGTGGGATCTAACCCACATCATCGATACCTCTGGAGCATTCATTCCTGGTCACGGCACGCCCACCGTCATCTTGATTGGCCGTAACCGGCCGCCCCTCTCAGTCACCTTGCGGGCCGTAATGGGTATTCGTGGAGAGCCTAGCGATCCGATAGATCCTGCTCATGGTCAGGTATGGTCAGCAATAGTTAACCAGATTGATAGACCTGGCTCCACGAGCGAGTTCGTAAGCGTCATAGATGCTCCGCGATCAATGTTTGAGCGGCATCCTTGGAGCATTGGTGGTGGAGGCGCGGCTCAATTGAAATCGACCCTTGATGATAAACGAACCTCCACTCTGGATGGCGAAGTTACCGAATTGGGGTTTCAAATAATCACGGGTGAAGACAATTGTTTTGCCGTGAATCCCGCGACGGCACTCAGAAAGGGCCTCTCACTTACAAGGCCTCTGGGAATCGGTGAGAACACGAGGGACTGGCAGATCGCTAGAGATGAGGATGTCCTTTGGGCCACCGCCGCTATCAAGGATTCGCGAGATGATCCGACACTAACGAAAGTAAAAGGGTATTTGTGGCCTTATCGACAGGCATTGAAGAGCAGAAAGCTGTTCGGTACGCCCGTTGAACAAAAGGGACTGCAATGGTGGGAACTCCGCGAAGTCTATGCGGACAAACTCCGTACGTCGATTTCAATCGCCTACCCCGAGATAGCATCCCACAATCATTTTGTGCTCGCCAAGGATACCACGGTTTTTAATCAGACTGCTCCCGTAATAAAGCTACCCGCGGCCGCCTCCGTGAGCGACCATCTTGCTTTTCTTGGCCTTCTTAACTCATCGACGGCTTGCTTCTGGATGAAACAGGTCGCGCATCAAAAGCAGATGACTGGAGGTGATGGAGTCTGCGTGGAATCGCGTTCGAAAGTACCTTACCAGTTTTCTGCCACACAGCTCGGCAAACTCCCGATTCCAAAGACGTTTCATACGGGCCCACTTCGGGACCAGTTGATCGAATTGGCAGGGAAAGGCGATCAAGCTGCGTCGGAGGTCTCGGCCTTGACGGCAGTGACGCTGCTCCAGCAAACGAAATCTACGTCCGCGTCCGGTGTTCGGTCTGAATGGCAGCAGACCCTCAGCCGTCGGCGGTCGTTACGATCTCGAATGGTATGGCTGCAGGAAGAAATTGATTTTACCGTGTACGCTATGTACGAATTAGTGTCCCTGAATCTTCAGTGCTCACGCACCGAACCACCGGAAATCGACATAGATGCTGGACAACGTTCGTACGAAATGTTGTCTGGCACTAATGAGGATGGGTTCACTGTTCCGGAGAAAATTCCGGCAACCTGGCCAAACGACGTTCGCTCTCTCTGGCGACAGAGGATGGAGGCAATTCAAGATGACCCTAATTTGAAGCTGATCGAAGATCCACATTACAAGCGCCGCTGGATCGGTCGCCAGGGCGTCTTCAATCATTCACGTGATACTGACGAGCTGGAATCTGCCTGCAAGACCTGGATGCAGGACGAGCTCGACTCTTTCGGTTTCTGGTGTCGTCCTGAACTGAACAGTTGCGCTAAGGTGGCTGAGAGTCTAAATGGCCATAACCGTTTCCGGATGATTGCAGAACTTTATCGCGGACGCCCGGACTTTGAAATGGCCGCCCTAATTACAGAACTCGTCGAAGCTGAATCGGTACCATTCCTTCCGGTGCTGCGCTACAACGAGGAGGGTCTCGACAAACGGAAGGCTTGGGAGCGCATTTGGGAGATGCAACGGCATGAAGACACCGTCGACGCCGAGACGCAGACCGACAGCGAAATCCCCGACGCCATGAAACCCGGGGTCGCTAGGGGGCGAAAAGTAGAAGAGATTGGCGACATTCCGGTCACGCCAAAATACGATTCGAAGGACTTTCGAAAGCAGTCATACTGGTCACTTCGAGGCAAGCTCGACGTTCCCAAAGAACGGTTCGTCAGCTTCCCATTCTGTGAGCGCGACGGCGACCCGACGCCGGTAATCGCCTGGGCCGGGTGGGACCACCTTCAACTCGCCCAGGCAATAGCCGCTTATTACGAGCGGGTAAAGAACTACGAGGGCTGGACTGCGGAGCGGCGGGTTCCGCTGCTCGTTGGCATTCTGGAATTGCTTCCGTGGCTTAAGCAGTGGCACAACGAGATCCATGCCGAATACCACGAGCGAATGGGCGATTTCTTTCAGCAGTTTGTCGAGGATGAAGCCCGCGCAATGGAGATGACCCTGGACCAGATCCGGGGATGGACTCCTCCGGTGCAGTCGAGAACGCGCGGTCGGAAAAAGAGGAATACGTAACCTTCCTTTGGGAAACGGTGCGACAGAAACCGCATGGCGACCTACATCAAAGACCTTATCGAATTGCCGGATCAAGTTCGGCGCGGGGATTTTGTCCTCCGGTTGACCGAGGGCGTGACGAAGCCCGAAGAGACGCTGAACACGTATGTCGTGACGCCGCAACTGGTGCGGTGCTTCGACGATGCCTTGGGCATGATTCGCGCCGGCATTGAGGGACGCACCAGCAAGGCCGCCTATCTGCACGGCAGCTTCGGCAGCGGCAAGAGCCATTTCATGGCGGCGCCCTATCTGCTGTTGCAGCACAACCCAGCCGTGCGGTCTGTTGCGGAGTTGGCGCCCGTCGTTGATCGGCACAACGCCTGGATTCAGGGCAAGAAGTTCCTCCTGATCACGTACTACATGCTCAGCGCCAAGACCATGGAATCGCACATCCTGGGCGAGTACGTGAACCAGGTTCAGCGGCTACACCCCGGCTCGAAGCTTCCTGGGGTGTTTCTGGCCGAGTCGATGTTTCGGGACGCCGAGAAGCTGCGGACCGAGATGGGCGATGAGCGATTCTTCACCGCACTGAACCGGGGTTCCGAAACAAACAGCTCCGGGTGGGGCGAGATCGGTGCAGGATGGGACGCCGCGTCCTTTGAATCAGCGATCTCCGCGCCGCCAAGAGCCGAGGACCGCGTTCGCCTGGTGGGCGATCTCGTCGAGAAGTTCTTCACCTACGCCAGAGCTGGGGATTCGGAGTTCGTCGATCTCGACACCGGCCTGTCAATCATCAGTAAGCACGCCAAGTCGCTCGGGTATGACGGGCTGATTCTGTTTCTGGATGAGTTGATCCTGTGGCTCGCCAGCCACGCAGCCAACGTCGAGTTCGTGACCCGCGAGGGACAGAAGCTCATCAAGTTGGTGGAATCGCAAACCGCGGACCGTCCCACGCCGATTATCAGCTTCGTGGCGCGCCAGCGGGATTTGCGGGAGTTGGTGGGTGAAAACCTGACCGGGGCAGGCATCGTCAGTTTCAGCGACACGCTCAAGCATTGGGAAGCTCGGTTCGCCACCATCAAACTGGAAGACCGGAACTTGCCAGCCATCGCCGAGAGACGAATCCTCAAACCCAAGTCCGAAGCCGCCCGGCAGCAGATGGATGATGCCTTCCGGCAAACGCAGCAGATCCAAAAGGAAGTGATGGATGTGCTGCTGACCAGCGATTCCGATCCGGCCGCTTTTCGCAAGATTTACCCGTTCAGTCCGGCTCTCGTGGAGACCTTGGTAGACGTTTCGTCGGTGCTGCAGCGCGAGCGGACGGCGCTGAAGATCATGCTCCAGTTGCTGGTCGAGCAGAAGGACACGCTCAAGCTGGGCGACATCGTGCCGGTGGGCGATCTATTCGACGCCGTCGCGGAAGGGGATGAAGCGTTCTCGGACGTGATGCGGGTCCACTTCGACAACGCGAAGAAACTCTATCAGCAGAAGCTGAAGCCAATCCTTGAACGCGACCACGGCTTGACTTTCGAGCAGGCTGCATTGTTACCCGCTGAGGATGCGCGGGCAACCGCGCTTCGGAACGATGACCGACTGGCAAAAACGCTGCTACTTTCTGCCTTGGCTCCGAACGTGGAAGCGCTCCGGGGTTTGACGGCCAGCCGCCTCGCGGCCCTGAACCACGGGACAATTAAGTCGCCGATTCCGGGGCGCGAAGGCAACGTGGTTCTCGGCAAATGCCGACGATGGGCGGCGGAAATCGGGCAGATCAAAATTGGCGACGAGCCAACGAATCCCACAATATCCGTGCAACTGACCGGCGTGGACACGGAGAGCATCTTGGAGCAGGCCAGGACGGTGGACAACCCTGGCAACCGAATTCTGAAGATCAAGGAACTCCTGTTCGGCCAACTCGGGATTCCGCATGAAGATCAGCTTTTCGTCCGGCACGACTTCAAGTGGCGGGCGACGAAGCGCTCGTGCGAAGTCCTGGTAGCCAACGTCCGCGAATTGGCGGATGAATCCCTGGAGGCTCGCGGCGACGACTGGAAAGTGATCATCGACTACCCGTTCGACGAGGGACATGGCCCGCAGGACGACATTTCGAAGATCGAGACGTACCGGGCCAAGCAGAAGCCTGCGAGCCGCACTCTGCTCTGGATTCCTTCATTCCTTAGCAGGCAGGCGCAAAAGGATCTAGGCACACTGGTGGTCTTGGACCACATCCTCACGGGGGAGCGATTCGCGAGTTACGTGACTCATCTGGCGCCGGTGGATCGGCAGGCGGCAAAGACCCTGCTTGAGAACCAGAGGAGCCAGCTTCGCCAGCGGTTGATTCAATACCTGGAGGGCGCATATCAGGCTTCAAATCCGGTCCAGGGTTCGCTCGACACGGCCCACGAACTGAATGTGTCGGAGCATTTCCAGACGCTCGACCCGGCTTTCGATCTTCAGTCGCCGGTGGGCGCGAACCTTCAGCAGGCCTTCCAACACCTGTTGGGGCAGGCTTTGAAACACCAGTTCCCGGCGCATCCTGCGTTTGAGGACGAAACGAACCTTGGGCCTGCTACGTTGAAGCGGGTCCTCGCCGAACTGGAACGTGCCACTCAGACACCGGATGGGCGGATCGCCGTCGATCAGCTGAAACGGAGGGAAATGCGGCAGATCGCGAATCCACTGAAACTCGGGGAGATGCACGAGACGCATTTTCTGCTGGGCCATCACTGGAGAACCCATTTCCTCCGAAAACAGGCGGAACAGGGCGGCGCGATGACGGTCGGCAAGATGCGAAGGTGGATCGATGAACCTGTGGCCATGGGGCTTCTCCCCAAAGAGGTTCCGAATCTCATCATCCTGGTGTTCGCCCTGCAAACGAACCGAAGCTTTTTCCTGCATGGTGGGCCCACACAGCCCAGCCTGGAGAACGTGCAGGATGAACTGGAACTCCGCGAGCAAAAGCTGCCTTCGCAAGCGACGTGGGATAAAGTTCGGGAGCGCGCGGCCGCGGTATTCGGGGTCACCGCCTCACCGTTGCTCAACGCTTCCAACGTGTCCAAACTCATCGGCGATATTCAGGCCGAGATCGCCGCAAGGAAAGATGGCTGCGGACAACTCTCGGTTCGGCTCAAACAGGTGGCACCGCAGTTGGCCGAAGCGGGTACGACGCCTGCCCGGATCAGGACGGCTCAGGTGGTGAAGACGCTCGTGGATGCACTGGCACAAAGCGAGGGAGATGCATTCGTGACTGCCCTGGCGCAGGGTGAGGTGGCCTCTTCGGAGCGGGCGATGGGAGCGAGCTTCAAGAAGGCTGGGGACGTGCTTGAATCGCTCTCCCGAGTGAACTGGGAATTGCTGGAAGCGGTACTCCGGTTGGCTGATGACCGAAAGCAGGCAGCACAGGCCATTTGGACTGCCTTGCGGCGAGCATTCCAGGCCGATGAACTTGCCGTAGCGCTCGGGCCCGCCCTTGCCGAGGCGCAGAGCCGTGCGGTGAAGCTCCTGGCCGACGTTCCGAAAACGCAGCCAGAAGGAAGAACGCCTCCAGGTAAGACTGGCACCCAGGAGCCGCCACGCCCAAGTGGCGCAGCACAACCCGGAGACGGCGGTGCACCGGCAAAGCCGAACAAGTTCTCTCACCTCGAAAGCGACGAAGCGGAAGTCGCCGCGTTTTACGGGAGCAACACCGAAGGCCTCAAGAGAAATCGACAACTGGTCGAACAATTGAAACGCCTCTACGGGACGAGCCAGGTACGTGGCGATTCGGTCCCGGAGAATCTGCCAGCCGAAAAGGTCCGCGAGGCGTTGGAAGTGCATCATATCCGGCCGCTGTCCAAGGGTGGCGCCGACGCTCGATCAAATATGATCGTGGTGAGCGCGACGCTCCACACGCTCATCCACGCGGATGAGAACTGCGTCATTGACTTGGCAACGCACGAGATGACACTGTTCGGAGTGCGGGTCCCCCTGCGGGTGGAAGCGGCTCATAACGGATAGATGCAATGGCCTCTCTTTCCCAAATCCGCGCCCAGGTAGCGAACATCGTTCGCCGCTTGCCGGAGGCGCGCGCCATCGGAATCCGGACTGTGAACGGCTGGAAAGGCAACGCCCGGATCAGCGTGAGTGACCGCGAGTTCAGGGTTGTGTACTGCTCGTCCGAGTTGCAGATCCGCGAGGCCCTCCTGGATGCAGGGGCAACGTCAACGCCAGTCGTTGTCGTGACCAACTTGGAGGAGGGCGATCTCGGACAGGATGTCGTCGTGCGGTTTGCCAGGCGGCGTCTCCACTCCGTCGAGGGCTGGACCATCCTGAAGGACGTGTTCCAGGCGCGGGAGATTGATCCGAGTCTGCTTCGCCGGCCATGGCTGGCCGATTTCGTGATGGATGCACTGCCCGCCGATGGCGTTGACCCGGTTCCGACCGGCGTGCTGGACGCAGAAACAGTGTGGGGCCTCATCCTACGGAAAAGCCTTGGCTTCGGATCTTCGCGGCCGGATGCGCAGGACTTGCTGCAGTGGTCGCTTGACGCGAGCAACCTGAGCCGAATGGCCGCTCTCTCAGCAGATATGCGAAGCGCGGTCCGGGAATGGATCTCGGGTTCCGCCGGTAGGATGGCCGGACCCGTGTTGGACTGCGTTGATGCGGGACTCGGAGTCGATGTCTTTCCGGTTGGATTAGCGTTCGGAACCGTTTTTGCGGAAGCATCGTTTCCGGAGTTGCGGGCAGCGGAGACGAGATTGGAGTTGTACACGGGCAGGCGGCCCATTGACGCCGACGTGGCGCGCTCATGGGCAGATGCGGCAAGGGCGCTCTATGACCGGCTTGCGTCGCAGGGCGCCGATCATCAGGTGATGGCGATTGCTGATCGTGCGGACCAAATCCTCCGAGAAGTTCGCGCGGACAGCTTCGCTTGGTTGAGTGACTATTCCCGTCTCGGATTCGAACTCAGGCTTGACCAGTTTGGGCGCGCGCTCACGGCGGCGCTATCGTCCGAATCGGAACGAGTTCCTGACGATCTTCTGGCTGTCGCGGAGTCGGTCCAGAAACATCGGTGGTCGGAGCGGTTCCCCACGCGAGCGTCCCAGGTGGAGATGGCGGTAAGAATCGTCCAATGGCTGCGCACCGCTGGCCGCCCCGGCGTAGATCCAGAGTTGCAGAGCCTTGAGGACGCTGCACTTGCTTACGCTCGGGACGGTGGGTTCGTAGACTGGGCCAGGCAATCGCTCTACTATGGCGACCCTGTCGATGCGCTCTCGTCCGCCTACAGTCAGCTTTGCGAAGCTGTCGCCGAGCGGAGGCAGGCGCAAAACAGCCGTTTTGGGAATCTTTTCGCGGCATGGATGGAGGCTGGTTCGACCACCAAATTGACTGTGCTGGTCGAGGACGTTCTGAGAACAGTGCTGGCTCCAGCCGCCCAATCCGCCCCCGTGCTCCTCGTGGTTGTAGACGGCATGAGTTACGCGGTCTACCGCGAATTGCTAGAAGACATTCGCTCCACGGGTTGGGTAGAAGTCACCAAGAAAGGCGATCCGCCGCTGAGACCAGCCATCGCGGCGCTGCCGTCTGTAACCGAAGTCTGTCGTCGGAGCCTTCTGTGTGGCAGGTTGATGTCCGGCACCGGGGACGACGAAAAACAGGGGTTTGCCGGTCAGAAAGATCTGCTCCAGGTTTCGAAGTCGGGCGCGCCGCCGTTGCTTTTTCAGAAGTCCGATCTGACGGACACCGGCGGGGCAACGCTGGCAGCGGATCTCCGCCGCGAAATCGCGTCGTCGAAACGTCGCGTGGTTGCGGCGATTGTGAATGCCGTAGATGATCACCTCCTCAAGGGGGAGCAAGTCGCGGTACCGTGGACGCTGCGGCACATTCCGGTGCTGAGTCATTTGCTGGCGGCGGCCATGGAATCCGGACGGTTGGTCGTCCTGACCAGTGATCATGGTCATGTACTTGATCGGCGAACCACGTTCCGTCCTGCCACTGCCGGCGAACGCTATCGGATTGATGACGGCGATGTTACGGACGGAGAGGTACGGATCAAGGGTGCGAGGGTTGTGTTGCCGCCAGAGCGCGTTTTGATCGCACCGTGGTCGGAGAAGATTCGCTACGGGAGCAAACGGAATGGATATCACGGTGGTGTGTCTCCACAGGAGTGTGTGATTCCCCTAACGCTTCTGAGTTGGCCGGCGCTCGTGCCCGAGGGTTTTGAGGTAGTCGCGCCCTACGATCCCGATTGGTGGATTGTCGGTGGGATCGAGCGCCCACTCCTACACACCGCGCCACCAACCCCTGTCGCTGTTCAGCCTGGGCCGAAATACTCGGAGCGCGGTCAGGCGGAACTGCCGTTCGCCGCCGCGTCTTCGCCGGGGACATGGATCGAGCGACTCCTGAACTCTCCGGTCTTTGTTCATCAACTAAAACAAGCCGGGCGGGCTGCCCCAACCGCTGACAGGATGCGCGGAGTCCTCGCAGCGTTGGACGAACGAGGCGGCACTGTGTTAAGGCAGGCGCTCGCTCAGAAGCTCGGCGAGTCGGAGCTCCGAATGCCCGGCCTAATTGCGGCCTTGCGGCGAATCCTCAATGTGGATGGCTACTCCGTGCTTTCCGTTGATGATGCCTCCGGCTCAGTTGTTCTGAACAGGCAGTTGCTGGAAGTCCAGTTTGAGCTGAGCCAGGGAGAACCCACCCATGGTTAGCCCGCAAAGACGTCGGGAGATCATTGACGCACTTCGCCGTGGGACCGTGCCGCAGCGAGGTTTGGACACGTTCGCGGTGGGCATGGACAGGTTTCAGGAGGCAATCGATCAGGAGTTGGAGGGTGCGCGCACGGGGGGAGGGGTTTTCAAGGCGATCCGTGGAGAGTACGGGAGCGGCAAGACCTTCTTCGCGAGGTGGCTCCAGGAACGCGCCAAACGCCTGTCGTTCGCTACGGCAGAGGTTCAGATCTCTGAGACTGAGACACCGTTGCATCGGTTGGAAACCGTGTACCGGCGACTCATGGAGCGTCTAGCCACGGCTGATTCCGATTCCGGCGCGTTCCGAAGCGTGATTGACGGTTGGTTCTACACCCTCGAGGAGGATGTCCTTGCTGTCGGCGATCTTGGTCCCGCTGACTCGACGAAGTTGCTGGAGCGGACCAACGAACTCATGGAACAGCGGCTGGCCGCAATCGCCAAGACCGCGCCATTCTTCTCGGTGGCACTGCGTGGCTATCGGAAGGCATTGTCTCAGGGCGACTCCGCGACTGCCGAGGGAATCCTAGCGTGGCTGATGGCCCAGCCCAATGTCGCTGCTTCCACAAAGAGGTATGCGGGTATCAAGGAAGACATCGACCACTATGGTGCCCTCAGCTTTCTGCAAGGACTTCTCGTCGTTTTGCGGGACTCCGGCCATGCCGGCTTGGTCATCGTCCTGGACGAGGTCGAGACACTTCAGCGCGTGCGTAGCGATGTTCGCGATAAGGGGCTGAACGCACTTCGGCAACTAATCGACGAGGTTTATTCTGGCCGGTTCCCCGGACTCTATGTTTTGATTACCGGCACACCGGCGTTTTTTGACGGTCCGCAGGGCGTACACCGCTTGCCCCCACTTGCACAACGTCTCCAGGTCGATTTCGGTGCTGACACACGATTCGACAACCAACGTGCCGTTCAGGTGCGATTGCGAGGGTTCGATCTCGACTCGCTGGTCGAGGTCGGCAGAAAAGTCCGAGACATTTTCGCCGAAGGCTGCAACCGCGCTGACGTGGTTCGGACGATGGCCGACGATGCTTATGTTCGGGATCTTGCGCGGGCGGTCACGGGCAACCTGGGTGGGCGCGTCGGCATAGCACCCCGCGTTTTCCTGAAGAAGTTGGTGTCGGACGTCCTTGACCGGATCGACCAGCATCCGGATTTCGACCCCAGGAAGCACTACACGCTCACGATCAGCCAGGCAGAGCTCACCGAGATTGAGAGGAATGTCACAGCCGCCGCCAGCGTGGATGACATTGAACTGAAGCTGTGACGGCGTTCGATCAACTGCACCCAGCGCTTCAGCACCACATCGTCAACTCCCTCGGTTGGCGCGAATTGCGCCCTCTTCAGCAAGAAAGCATCGTCCAGATCCTCGCGGGCCGACACGCCATTTTGCTTGCGCCCACCGCCGGGGGCAAAACGGAGGCGGCGTTCTTCCCGGTCCTTTCCAGGATGCTAACCGAGAACTGGACCGGACTCAGCGTCCTGTATCTCTGCCCGATCAAGGCGCTCTTGAACAACCTCGATGTCCGGCTGAGCGGATACTGCAACCTGGTCGGGCGTCGGTCCGGGATTTGGCACGGAGACATCAGGGATGCAGAGAAGCGGTCGGTCCTGAGGGAGGCGCCCGATTGTCTGCTGACTACGCCCGAGTCTCTTGAAGTGATGTTGGTGTCGAGACGGACCGACGAAGAAGCCCTCTTCAGGAATCTGCGGGTTGTCATACTCGATGAGATTCACTCCTTTGCGGGCGATGACCGTGGGTGGCATCTCCTGGCTCTGCTGGAGAGGTTGACAAGACTCGCAGGACGGGAGATCCAGCGCATTGGCCTCTCCGCAACCGTCGGCAATCCGGCCGGACTACTTGATTGGCTCTCAGGACACTGCCACGGTGAGCGTGTCGTAATTGCTCCGGAAGATAGTGTCTGCGCCAAGGCAGAAGTTGAACTCGATTTCGTCGGCAACCTCGACAACGCGGCTGTCGTGATATCGAGGTTGCATCGCGGCGAGAAGCGGCTGGTGTTCAGCGACAGCCGTTCCAGGACGGAGCAGCTCGCGGCGAGATTGCGGGCTGGCGGTGTCCAAACTTACGTTTCACACAGCTCCCTGAGCGCCGAGGAGCGGAGGAGGGCCGAGCAGGCTTTCACTGAAGGGTCTGACTGCGTGATCGTCGCTACCAGTACCCTTGAGCTTGGAATCGATGTAGGCGACCTGGATCGCGTCATCCAGATCGACGCCCCAACCACGGTTTCTTCCTTCCTTCAACGGATGGGTAGAACGGGACGACGCACTGGTGCGACGAGGAATTGCCTGTTTCTCACGACCTCCCGATCCGCCTTGGTCCGTGCGGCAGGACTGATCGAGTTGTGGAGAAGCGGGTATGTTGAGCCGATAGAACCCCCGCCGGCACCATTCCACATTTTTGCTCAGCAGCTAATGGCATTGGCGCTCCAGCAAGGCGGCGTTGGCAGGAGAACTTGGCGCGAATGGATTGGCCGAATGCCGGCGTTTTCCAAGATGACCGACGAGGAAACAGAATCCATCGTCGCGCATATGCTGACCCAGGGCTTGTTGAACGATGATCAAGGATTGCTCTGGTTTGGGAAAGAGGGCGAAGCCGCGTTTGGCCGAAGGAACTTCATGGAGCTTCTCTCGGTTTTTCAGAGTCCTCCGCTTTTCACTGTGAGGCATGGCCGGACGGACCTGGGAGAAGTTCACGAGTCGTCATTCCTTATCAGAACGGGCGACCGGCCAGTGCTGTCGCTGGCTGGCAGAAGCTGGGTTGCTACGAATATCGACTGGGCGAAGAGAGTGGCTTACGTTGAGCCAACTGAACAGGCCGGCAGATCCAGATGGCTGGGACCAGGGCAGCCTCTGTCGTTCCGTCACTGCCAGGCGATCAAGGCGGTCCTCATCTCCGAAGCGAGCTTTGCCCCCTACTCCCGCCGAGCGGCGGAGGAAATGTCGAATGCGCGCGAAGAGTTCGGCTTCCTGTCTGAGGGGGCGACAACCGCTGCGAGGTCGCAGTCAGAGGGGCGAACCTACTGGTGGACCTTCGCCGGTCTGCGCGCAAACGCTGCCCTGGCAGAGTCAATGCGCGGCTTGTCTTGTGTGGACGCCTTGGCAGACAACCTTTCGATTAAGATTGATGACGGGACCAAAGCGGGTGGGATGGAGCCTGTCCTCGCAGCGTTAAGACAGAACCCGCCACGAGGAGCATCCTGCGTTGAGGTTGCGAAGGCCATCGAGGATCTGAAATTCAGTGACTGCCTGCCTATCAGCCTCGCGGAACGTATGCTTTCAATTCGCCTGGAAGATCCGAAGGCTATTTCGCATACGCTAGATGAATCTCTGAGAATCCTCACCGTTCCCTGAAAACGCTGAAGTTAGTTGGTGTGCTCGACGGGCTTCTCGCCGTAGTTCGCGTCGATTTGCCCACTGCGCGATCAGCAATGGGGCGGGGTAGCCCGTGTCGGATCGGGGCGTCGGAAAACGACTTCCGTGGTAGGAAGAATGGGAGTGTTTGCCAAGAACCGGCGCGATTACACAGCCACCCTAAGCTTGATCCTATCGTTGGGCGCGTTCACGAGATCCTGCTTCGTGCCCAGGTACCGCTCAGTCGTCTGGACGCTCGCGTGGCCCAGGAGCATCTGAATCTGCTCAAGCTCCCCACCGGCGGCGCGGCACAGCTTCGCCGCGGTCCGGCGACAATCGTGAGGCGCGATACCGGCGACACCGGCCGCGGTGGCATACGGCTTAAGCATCTGCCAAATCACTTTCTCCGACAGCTCCTCGCCCTGCACCTGGCCGCCGCGATTCACGGGGCGGAACAGGTAGCCGTCCACCACGCCGGCGGGACCGGTCCAGGCATCGATGGCCACCTTGACAAAAGTCGGTATGGGCACGGTCCGAATGCGCCCGTGCTTCCCAACGAGATCTACAATGCACCACCGGCCATCGCGCTGCTGCATGTGCTCCATCGTAAGCGCCGCCGCTTCGAACCGGCGCAACGCGCAACCGAGGAGCACGGCGATGATGGCGCGGTCGCGCAGGCCGACCAATTTGGAAATGTCGGGCGCGTTCAGGAGCGCCTGAGCTTGTTTGGTACTTAGCCAATTCCCTGTTCGGACCCCGAGGGTTTTCGCGCTCTTCACCCGCTGGATGCCGGCGGCCAGTTCGGGCGCCAGCAGGCCGTTGTCCATGGCCTCCACCGCCAGCTTGCGGATGGCCGACATGCGGACGATGATGCTTGATGACCCCAGCCCGCGTTCGTCGAGCGTTACGCGCCATGCGTTCACGGCGGCTTTGCTGAACCCGGGCCGGGGCTCCAGCCGGTACCAGTCGAAGAATTCATCCAGGGCCATGGAATAGACCCTTTTCGTGATGGGAGACCTGACGGAGTCGAGCACGAGGCCCTTCATCCGCCGCCATTCCGTTGCTTTGTCAACTACGGTTAACTCGTTCATT
>OBLU010003283.1_pt1 | contig 14656 bp, 13 predicted proteins | sample 1518681 | NCBI WGS metagenome assembly OBLU01 (sample SAMEA3539304, study PRJEB22396) | soil metagenome | biome: tundra; feature: field; material: soil | place: USA | collected 2010-05 | depth 0.15 m
ATGAAAACATCCCGCGGTTCAGACGAATCGCTTCGCTGCTCGTTTTGTCACAAGTCGCAGGACGCAGTGGCAAAGCTCATCTCTTCGCCATCGGACTATCCCCGGGCTTACATATGCGATGAGTGTGTTGGGGTGTGCAACTCGATCCTCGAGGACGACCGCAGCGAGGTGTTGCCCGGTGTAGCGCCGGCGCAGTTGCCGAAGCCGCAAGAGGTCAAGGCGTTCCTGGATGAGTACGTGATTGGGCAGGACCAAACGAAGAAGAAGCTGGCCGTCGCCGTCTACAACCACTACAAGCGCATCCAGATGAACAAGACTCGCGGCAACGATGTGGAGCTTGCGAAGTCGAATATTCTGTTGGTGGGTCCGACCGGTTCGGGCAAGACGCTGCTGGCGCAGACGCTGGCAAAGATGCTGGACGTGCCGTTCGCGATTGTGGACGCGACCACGCTGACGGAAGCCGGGTACGTGGGCGAGGACGTCGAGAACATCATCCTGAAGCTGCTGCAGGCGGCCGAAGGCGATGTGACGCGCGCGCAGAGCGGGATCATCTACATCGACGAGATCGACAAGATTGGCCGCAAGGACGAGAATCCGTCGATTACCCGCGACGTTTCGGGCGAGGGCGTGCAGCAGGCACTGCTGAAGATTCTTGAGGGCACGGTCGCGAATGTGCCGCCCCAGGGCGGGCGCAAGCATCCGCACCAGGAGTTCACGGCTGTTGATACGACGAACATTCTTTTCATATGCGGCGGAGCATTTGTCGGGCTGGAGAAAGTGATCGGCCGGCGCGTGGGGAAGAAGGCGCTGGGTTTCCGGGCGATCGCCGATGCGGATGTGAAGGAAGGCGAAGTAACGCCGATCCGGGCACAGCGCGACACAGAACTGCTGCGCCAGGCGGAGCCGCAGGACCTGCTGAAGTACGGCTTGATTCCGGAGTTTGTGGGCCGACTGCCGGTGATGGGTATCCTGGACGAACTGGATGAGGTGGCTCTGATTGAGATCCTGACCAAGCCGCGGAATGCCATCCTGAAGCAGTACGCAAAGTTGTTCGACTACGAGGGCGTCAAGGTGACTTTCTCCGACGACGCAGCCAAGGAGATCGCTCGCGAGGCTCTGCAGCGGAAGGTAGGCGCGCGCGGGTTGCGCATGATCCTCGAAGAGCTGATGCTGGACCTGATGTACTACGTGCCCGGGAACAAGAAGATCGGCGACCTGACGATCACGGCGGAGATGGTGAAGAAGCACAGCCTGACGCTGCCGATGCTGCTTGAGAAGGCCGGCTAAGGTCTTCGTTACTGAAGTAATTGTCTTTGTTGCTCAAAGTGACAAATCAGCGACCCTGAAGCGGCCATCTCAACCCCCGTGGGAGGTCTGTGGTGATTCGCCGCGGGTTCGGACAGCTATTTTTTGTGGTCACACAAAAGTGCGGATGCGTGCCGAGCAGAAAGCATTACAATCACTGGAAGTGTTACCCGCAGGTTGCACCCTTGGGGGCGCACGGCACGTCTAATGGGGAGAGTATGGCAAATCAAACCAAGACCGTTTTGACCGGCGAAGTCCGGAAGCTGCCGATGATGCCGATTCGCGACATGGTCATCTTCCCCCATATGATGACTCCTTTTGTCGTGGGCCGCGAATCCAGCGTTCGCGCGTTGGAAGAGGCGTTGACCGGCGATCGCAAGATATTCCTGGCTACGCAGCACGATGCGTCCGTCGATGAGCCGAGCGCGGACGACATCTACGAGACCGGCACGATCGGGAATATCGTCCAGAGCGTCCGCATGCCGGATGGCAACATCAAGGTGCTGGTGGAAGGCGTGGAGCGGGCGCGCTCGATTGAGGTCACGGATGAGGACGGCTTTTTCGTCGCAACCGTGCGCACCGGCAAGACGCAGCTTGAGATGACGCCGCAGGTAGAGCAGTTGATGCACCGGGTGCACAGCCTGTTCGAGCAGTATGTGAAGCTGCAGCAGTCGCTGAACCACGAGACCATGGCGGCCAGCGTTCGCATGGACGAGCCGGCCAAGCTGGCAGACACCATTGCGGCGAACTTGCAACTCGGCATCGACGAGAAGCAGCAGTTGTTGGATGTGTTCGATCCGGAGACGCGGCTGGCGCGGGTGGCCGACGTGCTGGATGTGGCCATCGAAAAGCTGAACATGGACCGCACCATTCAGTCGCGCGTGAAGCGGCAGATGGAGAAGGCGCAGAAAGAGTACTACCTCAACGAGAAGATCAAGGCGATCCAGAAGGAGCTTGGGCGCGGCGAGAAGTCGGAGTTCGACGAGCTGAAGAAGAAGATCGAGACGGCGGGAATGCCGAAGGATGTGCTCGAGAAATCGCTGCAGGAGTTGAAGAAGTTGGAGGCGATGCCGCCGATGTCGGCGGAGTCGACCGTGTCGCGCAACTATCTCGACTGGCTGCTGGCGGTGCCCTGGAAGAAGCGCTCGAAGGAGATCCGCTCCATCGAGCACGCGGAAACCATCCTGAACACTGACCACTACGGCCTGGAGAAGATCAAAGAGCGCATCCTGGAGTTCCTCGCAGTGCGGCAGTTGGTGAAGAATCCGAAGGGATCGATCCTGTGCTTCGTCGGGCCTCCGGGCGTGGGCAAGACCTCGCTGGGCATGTCGATTGCGAAGGCAACGGGCCGGAAGTTTGTACGCATGTCGCTGGGCGGCGTGCGGGATGAGGCGGAGATTCGCGGACATCGCAGAACGTACATCGGTGCGCTGCCAGGGCAGATTATTCAGTCGATGAAGAAGGCCGGCACGAAGAATCCTGTGTTCATGCTGGACGAAATCGACAAGATGGCTTCGGACTTCCGCGGCGATCCGGCGAGCGCTCTGCTGGAGGTGCTGGACCCGGAGCAGAACAGCTCGTTCCAGGACCACTATCTGGATGTGGAGTACGACCTGTCGAACGTGCTGTTCGTGGCGACGGCGAATGTGCTGCACACCATTCCCGGGGCGCTGCAGGACCGCATGGAGATTCTGCGGCTGCACGGCTACACCGAGATTGAGAAGCTTGAGATTGCGAAGCAGTATCTCGTTCGCAAGCAGCGCGAGGGCACTGGCCTGACCGAAGAGCAGATCATTTTCGAGGACGATGCGCTGAAGGGGATCATTCGCGGGTATACGCGCGAGGCTGGCGTACGCAACCTGGAGCGCGAGATCGGGAATGTGTGCCGCAAGGTGGCGCGCAAGGTGGTGCAGAGCGGGCCGGAACATCGCGAGGTGCTGACCAGCGAGAACCTGTCGGAGTTCCTGGGCGTGGCCAAGTTCCGCGACTCTCAGGTGGACGAGAAGAGCGAGATTGGCCTGGTGACCGGCCTGGCCTGGACGGAGGTCGGCGGGACGATTCTGCAGACCGAGGTGCAGGTGCTCGACGGCAAGGGCAAGCTGACGGCCACGGGACAACTCGGCGAGGTGATGCAGGAGTCGGCGCAGGCTGCGCTGAGTTATATTCGCTCACGCGCGCAGCACCTGGGACTCGGCAAGGAGTTCTACCGGCACGTCGACATCCATGTGCACGTTCCGGAGGGCGCGATTCCGAAGGATGGGCCGTCGGCGGGCATCACGCTGGCGACTGGCCTGGCCAGTGCGCTGACCAAGATCAAGGTGCGGCGCGATATCGCCATGACCGGCGAAATTACGCTGCGCGGCAAGGTGCTGGCGATCGGCGGTCTGAAGGAGAAGCTGCTGGCGGCTCACCGGGCGGGCATCTTCGAGGTGATTGTGCCCGAGGACAATCGCAAGGACATGGCCGACATGCCGGAGTTGCTGAAGACCGAGATGAAGATGCACTTCGTCGCACAGATGGATGAAGTGCTGCAGATTGCGCTGGAAGAGAAGCTGCCAACGCTGGAGGAAGAGACGCCGGATGTGCTGGCCGCTGTCCTGCCGCCCGTGCTTCCGCCGCCACAGCCTGTCGCACACCAATAGTCTTCACACGAAAAATCATCCGAAGCCGAGCCCCCTTCCGGGCTCGGCTTCTTTCTTGCGGGAGAGCTACCCCTGCTATACGGTGCTGCGACCGCTGATGAAGTGGATGATGAGCGAGATCACGGCACAAAGTAGAAGCAAATGGATGAGCAAGCCCGCGCTCTTGAACATGAAGAAGCCGCCGAGCCACAACACAACCAGAACAATTGCGAGGATCAGAAACATAAGCATCCCTGCTTTCTTCCTTCAGAGTGTCTCGCGCCTTGCGCGAGCGATGCTCTTAGTGAGAGCAGAAGATGGGGCTGCGCGTTGCTTGGGAGGAACACAAAGACGCGATCGACGGCCTGGGATAACGCGGCGGGAGGAGGCGGCATCTATGCACTATCGTCGGGAGTTTTCGACGAATGGGTGCTCACAAGGAGGAACGATGCTGATCCTGCTGATAGTTCTCTTGCTGCTTACGTTTGGCTCCTTCCCCAGTTGGCCGTATAGCAGGGACTGGGGATATTACCCGAGCGGCGGCCTGGGGTTGCTCGTTCTGATCGTTCTAATCGTCGCGCTGTTCAATCACGGATTCTAGGACGTTCCGCTGGTTGCTTGCAGAACGCAGAAGGAGCGCCCGCAAGGCGCGCTCCTTTCGTGTTCTGCAATGCAATCGCGAGGGTTTACCTACCGCCGGCAATGGAGGGAATGAGCATCACTTCGTCGCCATCCTGGAAGGCGTAGGTGTCGCCGCCGAGGAAACGGATGTCTTCGTCGTTGATGTAGATGTTGATGAACTTGCGCAGCTTACCGTTCTCATCCTTGATCTGGGTGGAGAGCGCGGGAAAGGTGGAGTCGAACTCCGTGAGCAGCGCAGGAAGATTCGCGGCGCTCGAGTCGAATTGTTTTTGGCCATCGGTGTGGCGCGTGAAGGCGGTGGGAAGCACAACTTTGATAGACACTAGCATTCTCCTGCTGCGATCAATTCTGGTACGGACTCTCCGTCGAGCGAGCGGAGGTAGGCGTCGAAGTCGGCGAGGCGCGGGCGGATGGCCCGTGCGTCGAGATGGTCGTAACGTCCGACGAGCGCGTCGGTCGTCTTCAGGCCGTTGCCGGTAATGCAGAGGACGGTGGTCTCATCGGGGGTAATGCGTCCGTCCGCGAAAAGGCGTGCGGTGACTGCGGTGGTTACGCCGCCGGCGGTTTCGGTGAAGATGCCTTCGGTCTCGGCGAGTTCCTGGACGCCGGAGACGATCTCGACATCGGAAACGTCTTCGGCCCAGCCTCCGTCGGCAAGAATCATCTTTGCAGCTGCGGCGCCATCGGCGGGATTGCCGATGGCGAGCGAACGAGCGATGGTGTTAGGCCGCTGCGGAACGATGTCGTCCGTTCCCTCTTTCACGGCGACGGAGATGGGCGAGCAGCCGGTGGCCTGCGCTCCGAAGAAGCGGACCGGACGAGCGGGCTTTTTGACCAGGCCAAGGAAGATGAGTTCGTTGAACGCCTTGCGGATCTTGCGGATCAGCGAGCCGCCGGCCATGGGGACGACGACGTTGTCCGGCAGACGCCAGCCGAGTTGCTCAGCGATTTCGTAACCAACGGTCTTTGAGCCTTCCGCATAGTACGGCCGGAGGTTGACGTTGACGAAACCCCAGTTGTACTCGTCGGCGATGAGCGTCGAAAGGCGGTTGACGTGGTCGTAGTTGCCGTCGATGCGGATGAGGCGCGCGCCGTAGACGAGCGTGTTGAGGATCTTGGCAGGCTCGAGATCGGCGGGCACGAGGATGCAGGCCTTCAGACCGAGACGGGCAGCTTGTGCAGCGACTGAGTTCGCGAGATTGCCGGTCGAGGAGCAGCCGACCGTGTCGAAGCCGAACTTGCGCGCATTCGCCAGCGCGATCGAGACGACGCGGTCCTTGAAGCTCAGCGTCGGAAAACAGACCGCGTCATTCTTGACGTAGAGATTATTTGCGCCGATGCGCGCGCCCAGACGGCTGGCTCGAATCAGCGGGGTGAAGCCGACGGGCAGGTCGGGTTGGAAACCCTCCGGCACGGGCAACAGGCGAGCGTAGCGCCAGATGCTGGCGGGGCCGCGGGCGATGGAGTCGCGCGTAAAGACTCCCTTGGCGGAAAGCAGATCGTAGACGACCTCGAGCGGGGCGAGGCAGTCGGGGCAGCCTGAGAGCGGCCGATTGCCATAGCGCTTGCCGCACTCATTGCACATCAGTTCGTACGAGGGACTGGAATATTCCATCTAACTCTCTCCGAGCGAGAGAGGGCGCGAGGTGCTGCGATCGGACTTGTCAGAATCTCTCTTGGGGGCGCCGCGAACGGCAAAGGAAGGAGAAATGCGGGTGCAGGCTCGGCTAAGCACTGCGTGCTCCGAATCTCATGTTCCCTGCGGCTTTTCGGGCCAGCCAGGAGAGAGTTGACACCGGTACTGTGTTCTGTCCGGTTGTCGTGGCGTCGCAGGGCTCGTCCCTCAACCACTCTTCATGAAATTCAAATCTGCGGTAAGGCAGACTGGAATACTTACTTGTAGCACATGCGAAGGCGCGGATACAACTTGACGGGTTGGCGGCAATGTGGAAGCCTAGCGGCATCCGAGGTGTTGCCATGAAAGCTGTTCTGGCTGCGTGTTTGCTTGCAATCTGCTTAGCCGGAAAAGCGCAAGCGCCTGACCAGGCGACCGCGCATGCTCCCGATGGCGGGACCATCATGCGCATCCAAAGCATCGCCATCTTCCCGCTGACCGGCGCTCCATTCTCCGCGACCGTCAATACCGAGTCGACCAGAATCCTGGCGGATGGCTCGACGGCAACCGAGAAGAACCGGCGTATCGTCGCCCGAGACAGTTCGGGAAGGATATTCCAGCAGCGAGTTCTCTTCAGCCCGCAGGGCGACACCGACCCTGTCCGGATCCGCGCGCTTCAGTATCAGGATCCGATCAGGCATGAGCTTTATGACTGCATTGTGGCGGAGAAAACCTGTTACGCGACCAAGTATTTGAAGCCTGCCATGGCCGAGATGCCGGCGGGGATAGGCGGACTCCAGGTGTGCGGGTGCGCTACAGCGCATCGTCCGGGTCTGACCATTACGCAGGAAGCTCTGGGCCAAAAGACCATCGAGGACGTTGAAGCGACCGGCTCGCGCGAGATTACGACCTTGCCCGCAGGACAGATTGGGAATAACAAGCCGGAGCCGATCGTGAAGGAGTTCTGGTACTCGCCGCGGCTGGGGATCAACCTGGTGACGATGCGGTTCGATCCTCTCTCCGGCAGCGAGAATTTCGTTGTGAACCATGTGTCGCTGGACGAGCCCGATCCGAAGCTGTTCGAGCCGCCTTCGACTTACCAGATCATTCGCCAGATGGTCGAGAGACCGGCCACAGCACAGGCAGCGCGATAGCCGCTGCACGGATTGCGCGTCAGTCCTTCGCGAGAATTTTACGCACCCCTGCGACGAAGGCTTCCGGGTTGAACTCGGTGCGCACGATCTCGTCGGGGCAATCCGTGAGGATCGCGACTCGCCAGTTGCAGACGAAGGCGACCACTTGCTCTTGCGTGGCCGTCTTGACCTCCGAGCAGAGGTGCTCCGCTTCAGGAATGCCGTGCTCGCCTTCAACATCGACGAGCACGAGATCGTAGGCGCGTTTGCTGAACAACGACAAGGCATCGGCGGCGCCGAGCGTGGAATCGACGCGATAGCCGTTCACGCGTAGTATTTGGTCGCGCAGCGGGCGCAGCATCTCGCGCTTGCAGACGTGCAGGATCGTGGGCTGCCCGGATTGCGGCGGCGGGTTCTGCGAATCTTCGGTCACCGCGAATTAGATGCAGGAAACCCGGCGCCCGTTTGCCAGTCCCCCCGGCCGATTACGCAGGGTCGTAGTTCAGGTTTTCCCCGAGCCAGCGCTCGACCTCGGCCATGCTCATGCCCTTGCGATGGCTATAGTCGGCAACCTGATCGCGGTCGATCTTGCCAAGCGAGAAGTAACGCGACTGAGGATGTGCGAAGTAGAGGCCGCTCACGCTCGAGCCGGGCCACATCGCGAATGACTCGGTGATCAGCATCCCGGTGTTGGCCTGAACATCGAGGAGCCGCCAGAGCGGACCCTTCTCCGTGTGATCCGGACACGCGGGGTAACCGGGTGCGGGCCGGATGCCGCAATACTTCTCGTCGATCAGTTGCGCGGGGCTCAGGCCTTCGTCGCGGCCATAGCCCCACTCATCGCGGACCCGCTTGTGCAGGCATTCGGCGAACGCTTCTGCAAGTCGATCGGCCAGCGCCTCCGCCATGATCGCGTTGTAGTCGTCGTTTTCGGCCTTGAAGCGGTCGCACAGCTCTTTGAGACCGATCCCGCTGGTCACCGCGAAGGCGCCAATGTGATCGGGCAGCCCTGTTTCCTTGGGCGCGATGAAGTCGGCGAGCGACCTGCAGGGCTCGCTGCCTTCCCGGTTCGCCTGCTGGCGAAGAAAGTGAAGTTGCTCGAGCACCTTGCTGCGCGTCTCATCCGTGTACAACTCGACGTCGTCGCCCACGGCGCTCGCAGGAAAGAATCCGTAGACGCCGCGCGCGGTGATCAGGTTCTTCTCGATGATGCGATCCAGAAGCGCGTTGCCTTCAGTGAAGAGTTGGCGCGCATGCGTGCCTTGTTCCGGGTGGTCGAAGATACGCGGGTAGATGCCCTTCATTCCCCATGTGTGGAAAAACGGCGACCAATCAATGTACTCGCGCAACGTTGCCAGCGGGAAGTTGTCGAGCACATGCACGCCGACGAACTCCGGCTTAGGCAGGTCCTCCGAACGCCACTCGATCGGAGTCCGCCTTGCACGGGCGATGTCCAGCGAGACGACCGTCTGGCGCGGCGCGGCGTGGGCGGTGCGCAGCGCCTCGTATTCGGCGCGATGCTGCGCAACGAAGTCTGCCTTGCCATCGTCGCTGAGCAGGCTGGTGGTCACGGGTACGGCGCGGCTGGCGTCCAGCACATGGACCACCGGCTCGCTGTAGTGCGGCGCAATCTTCACCGCAGTGTGCCGCCGACTGGTGGTCGCTCCGCCGATGAGCAGCGGCAATTTGAAGCCCTGGCGCTCCATCTCTTTTGCCACATGCACCATCTCGTCGAGCGACGGCGTGATCAGGCCGCTGAGACCGATCATGTCGGCTTTCTCCTCCCTGGCACGCTCGAGAATCTTTTCGCACGAGACCATCACGCCCAGGTCGATGACGTCGTAGTTGTTGCAGGCGAGCACTACGCCGACGATGTTCTTGCCAATGTCATGGACATCGCCCTTCACCGTTGCCAGCAGGATCTTCCCCTGCGCCTTGACGACCTCACCGGCCGCGATCTTCGCTGCCTTCTCGGCCTCCATGAACGGCGTCAGGTGCGCGACGGCCTTCTTCATCACGCGGGCAGACTTCACAACCTGTGGCAGAAACATCTTACCCGCGCCGAAGAGATCGCCGACCACGCTCATGCCGTCCATCAGCGGGCCTTCGATCACCAGCAGAGGCCGGCCCAGTTTCACGCGTGCCTCCTCGGCGTCGATCTCGATGTATGCGTCGATTCCCTTCACCAGCGCATGCGAGAGGCGCTCTTCCACTGTGCCGCTGCGCCACTCCTCGGCCTTCTTCTCGCTGACGATCTCACCGGCGCCTGCAGCCTTCAGTTTCTCGCCGTGGTCGACCAGGCGCTCGGTTGCGTCTGGACGGCGGTTGAGCAGGACGTCTTCAACCAGCACCTTCAGTTCCGGCTCAATCTCCTCGTACACCTCGAGCATCCCGGCGTTGACGATGCCCATGTCCATGCCCGCTGCGATGGCGTGATAGAGGAACGCAGAATGCATGGCTTCGCGGACCTTGTTGTTGCCGCGAAAGCTGAATGAGATGTTCGAGACGCCGCCGCTCACCTTGGCGTGCGGAAGGTTCTGCTTGATCCAGCGTGTCGCGTTGATGAAGTCCAGGGCGTAGTTGTTGTGCTCCTCCATGCCGGTCGCGACGGTGAGAATGTTGGGATCGAAGATGATGTCTTCAGGCGGGAAACCGACGTCGTCGACGAGGATGCGATAGGCGCGCTCGCAGATGCGAATCTTTTCCTCGTAGGTCGCGGCCTGACCCTGCTCATCGAACGCCATCACCACCACCGCAGCACCGTACTTCAGCACCTTCGCAGCATTCTGACGAAACTTCTCCTCGCCTTCCTTCAGCGAGATGGAGTTGACGATTCCCTTACCCTGCAGGCATTTCAGCCCCGCCTCAATCACCTCCCACTTGGAGGAGTCCACCATGAACGGCACCTTCGCGACCTCGGGCTCACTGCCCAGCAGTTGCAGGTAGCGCGTCATCGCGGCAACGCCATCGATCATGCCCTCGTCCATGCAGATGTCGATGATGTTGGCGCCGTTCTCGACCTGCTGGCGCGCGACGCTGACGGCTTCCTCGTACTTGCCTTCCTTCACCAGCCTGGCGAACTTCGGCGAGCCGGCCACGTTGGTGCGCTCGCCGATCATGATGTAGACGCCGAGTTGCTGCGTAAACGGCTGCGATCCCGAGAGCCGCAGCGGCTTTGTCTCGATCACTGCGCTCATGCTGCGACCTCGAACCGGCCAAGCCTTCGCGGAGGCTTGCCTTCGAGCGCCTTTGCGATCGCAGCGATATGCTCGGGCGTGTTGCCGCAGCAGCCGCCTGCGATGTTGATCAGGCCGCCGCGCGCGAAGTTGCCGAGATGCCGCGCCATGTCCTCCGGGCCGAGGTCAAACCCAGTCTCAGAGAGCGGATTCGGCAGTCCGGCGTTGGGATAAGCAGAGACCGCGACGTTCGCCTTCTCCGATAACTCCTCCAGAAACGGATACATCAGGTCCGGACCGAGCGAACAGTTGAGGCCAACGGACAGCGGCTTCACGTGCTGCACTGCGTTCCAAAAAGCCTCCGTGGTCTGCGCGGAGATCAGCGTCTCGCCGCCACGACCCACGGCCGCCGAGATCATCACCGGGAGTTCCGTGTTGTTCGCGGCGTGGCCATCCTCGTCGAACACCTCGCGAATTGCAACGAGCGCAGCCTTTGCGTTGAGCGAGTCGAAGATCGTCTCGACCAGAAGCAGGTCCGAGCCGCCGGCGATAAGAGCGCGCACCTGCTGTTTGTAGGCGGTTCTCACCTGGTCGAACGTGACTACGCGAAAACCTGCATCGTCGGCATCGGGTGAGTTCGAGAGCGAGACCGTCAGCGGCCCAATTGCGCCCGCCACAAAGCGCTGACGCCCGGTAGCGTTGGCGACGCGATCCGCCCATTCCCTGCACTGCCGGGCTGACTGCTCGTTGATCTCCCAGGCCAGGTCGTTGAGCATTGGATCGTCGATGATCTTCTGGTAGAACTCGGGATCCTTGCGGCCGCCGTGCTCGCGCGGGTCTTCCACGAAGAACTCGCTCTGCGTAATGCTGGTCGCACCGAAGGTGTTGGTCTCGATGATGTCCGCACCCGCCTCCAGAAAGCGGCGATGGATGTCGCAGATCATCTTCGGTTGCGTCAGCGAGAAGAGGTCGCCATTGTTCAGCAGGTCCTTGGTCGAGTCCTTGAACCGCTCGCCGCGGATGTCGGCTTCCTTCATGCCGTAGGTGCGAATGGTCGTGCCCATCGCTCCGTCAATGATGGCGATGCGGTTCTCGAGAATCGTTTCAAGAGGATGAATTTTATGAGGGTTCGTCATGACTCCTCCGATAGCGTTGCGCGTGGCAACGCCGGCAATATCCGTGTTGATCCGCGGGTGCGCGGCGACTTGATTGAGGTTGCTCGCTAAGCGAGTACGCCAGCTTCGTCTTTTTCCGACGAGATGGCGTCGGGCATGGCCGCCGGCGGGACCAGCAGGTCTTCCTTGCGCATCACGAGCGTCGTGGCGTTCAGGCTGGCGAGTTCGAAGCCGTGACCGTGCGTGATGGCGTCCGTGGGACACGCCTCCACGCAGTAACCGCAGAAGATACAGCGGTTGTAGTCGATGTTGTAGACCTTGGCGTAACGCTCGGCGGAGGAGATTCGCTGGGCTTCGGTGTTCTCCGCCGCCTCGATGTAGATGCAGTTCGAGGGGCAGGCGGCCGCGCACAGGAAGCAGGCGACACACTTCTCCAGGCCATTCTCGTCGCGCTGGAGTTGGTGCTTGCCGCGGAAGCGCTCCTGGAGTTGGGCGCCGCGCAGGGGGCCTTTGCCGTCGGGGTAATTCTCGACCTCGGTCGGCTGGAACATCTGCCCGAAGGTGACGCTCATTCCCTTGGCAATCGCGGCCGTATTCTTCAGGATAGACATATCTTGAGTATACGACGGCGGCGCGGTCGGCTGAAAGGCATGCGGCCCTTGGCAGACGGGGCGCGGATGTGATTCACTTCCACGCATGGTCAAGAACACCTCTCGCCGCAATTTTCTCCGCACGGCACCGATCGCCGCAGCGGCCGGCTTCACCTTCACCGATGCGCTGATGGCGGCGGCCCAGGCTGCGCCGGGCGCGGAAGTCAACGCTGCCGCGCAGCCGTTCCAGCTGTTCACTGCGAACGAAATCGCGGACGATATGAAGGCGCTGGACGCGAAGCCCGGTGACCATCCCCTGTACCCGTCGAAGGCGATTCCGCTCCAGGTCGTGCTGACGACGGAGAAGCATAAGAGCGCCACGGAGTTCGAGTGGCACGAGGGCCGCGACCACGTCGTGCAGATCATCGACGGCTCGACGCTGTACGAGGTGGGCGGAACGCCGACCGGAACCAAGGTGATGGGGCCGGGCGAGTGGCACGCGACCGGATCTACGGGCAGCAAATCGATCATCCTGGTGAAGGGCGACATGCTGGTGATTCCCCGCGGAACGCTGCATAAGCGGAGCACGGAGGACAGCGTGACGTTCACGCTGATCTCGAACGCGGCGCCGGCCAAGGCGTAAGGCCGCTTGGCAGCTTCCGGTCATATGAGATCCGCTGGCGAGACGGCCTTCAGGCGCGAGAAACCGGGGCCGAAGAAGCGCGTATCCCGGCTAAGGATGCGGTCGGCGTTCAGTTGCGCATGAGCGGCGATCAGGAAGTCGCCAAGGATGCGGGTTCGCGTGCCGCCGCGCCGCTTGTATTGCTCGAAGAACTGTCCGGCAAGAAATGCAACATTTTGCTCAATCTTGTCCACCTTGCAAGACAGGAGGGCGAAAAACTCGTCCGTTTTGTCGACCGATGCGAAGTTGCGAGAGATCTCGGCATAGCAAATCATCGAAACGACAAGCGATCCCGACTTCTTTGCGGCGGACAATGCTGCGTCAGCGCGCTTTACTTCGGCGAGCGAGCCGGTCAGAAGATCGAGGAAGATATTTGCGTCAACGGCGGTAACCATCAGTCGCGCGTCTCATCTCTTCCGCGCATCTCGTCCAGATATTGATCTACGGATTTGTAGCCCTTGGCCAGAAACTGCTTGCGCAAAGAACCGCCGTACCGCTTGAGCGCCTTTTCAAAATCGGCCACGTCGTCCTTTGCTTTGAGTATCACGGTGCTTCCCTTCAACTCGAACTCGATGGCGGAGTTCTTATTGAGTCCGAGATTGTCGCGGATCGGCTTGGGAATCACTACCTGGCCGCGTTCACCGAGTTTGGATTGAAATTTCATACCTTGAGTATGAATCCTCCGGATTGGGAAAGCAACGTCATTCGATGCCTAGCTTCTTCCAGAGAGCGTCGATCTTTGCGGCGATGGTGGGGTCTTGCTTGAGCATGGGGGGCCAGGGGCGGGTGAAGCCTTCGGCGGGCCATTTGCGGGTGGCGTCGATGCCCATCTTGCTGCCGTAGTTGGGCAGGCGGCTGGCGTGGTCGAGCGAGTCGACCGGGCCCAGCGTGAACTGGATGTCGCGCTCGGGGTCGATGTTGTTGGCGACGCGGAGCGTGACTTCGGCGAGGTCCTGCACGTCGCAGTCTTCATCGACGACGACTACGCACTTGGTGAACATGGCCTGGCCCATCGCCCAGATGCCGTTCATGATCTTGCGCGCGTGGCCGGGGTAGGACTTGCGGATGGAGACGATCATCAGGTTATGGAAGACAGCCTCGGGGGGCAGGCAGACATCGACAATCTCAGGCAGCGTCAGTTGCATCAGCGGCAGGAAGATGCGCTCGACGGCCTTGCCCATCCAGGCGTCTTCCATCGGTGGCTTGCCGACTATGGTGGCGGCGTAGATGGGGTCCTTGCGGTGGGTGATGCAGGTGAGGTGGAAGACGGGGTACTGGTCCTCCATGGTGTAGAAGCCGGTGTGATCGCCGAAGGGGCCCTCGGTGCGCAGTTCGGCGAGGTTGACGTAGCCCTCGAGGATGTACTCGGCGTGGGCGGGGACTTCGAGATCGACGGTCTCGCATTTGACGAGTTCGACGGGCTTGCCGCGCAGGAAGCCGGCGATAAGATACTCCTCGACCTCGGGCGGCGCGGGGACAATCGCAGAGAATGTCGTTGCGGGGTCGGTCCCGATGGCTACGGCGACCTCCATGCGGCCCTCGCGGACCTTGGTTACGGTGTGCGTGGGGAGCGTGGAAGGGTTGGAGGCTGGGGTAATGCCCCCGGAGGTCTGGGCCATGATGTCGACACGGGCGGACTCATCCGCCACCCGTGACGATGAAGCTGTCACGGATGGGGCACCCGGATTGGTGGCCATTCGTAAATGGTCGCGGAGGTGTTCAGCGGCGTTCTTCTGGCGCTGCCAGTGCATGCCGGTGGTCTGGCCGTCGTAGACCT
>OBLU010003284.1_pt1 | contig 14655 bp, 13 predicted proteins | sample 1518681 | NCBI WGS metagenome assembly OBLU01 (sample SAMEA3539304, study PRJEB22396) | soil metagenome | biome: tundra; feature: field; material: soil | place: USA | collected 2010-05 | depth 0.15 m
AGTTTCGTGATCCGCTTAATCCGGCGTCCGGTTTTCAGTCCTTTCAGTTCCGGGCTCCTCATTGCACGCGGTGGCGGAACTCTTGATGGATCACGACGAGCGGCTAGCCATGTGGCGGCACCAACACATGCTGATGGCCGGACGACAAATTGGTCGACGTCCCGGAACGGGCGGCAGTGAGGGAATGGCCTATCTCGATACCACGCTGGCTCAGCGTCTTTATCCCGTCTTGTGGCAAGTGAGGTCGGTGCTGTGATCACCCGTGACGACTGCGTCGCGTTGGACGCCCGTGACGAACTCGCTTGGGTGCGTAGTGAGTACATCCTGGACGATTCGCTGCTCTATCTAGACGGCAACTCACTGGGACCAGTATCAAAGGCCGTGCAAAGAAGGGTCCGCGAGACCATTGATCGGGAGTGGGCTGAGGGACTGGTGCGCGGTTGGGGCGACGGCTGGATGCAGGCGCCCACGCGACTGGGCGATCGACTGGCCCCGCTGATCGGCGCGCTTGTCGGCGAAGTCGTCGTGGCCGACAGCCTGACGATCCTGCTCGCCAAACTGATTGGTGGTGCGTTGGACCAGCGTCGGGAGCGTCACGTGGTGTTGACCGACGTCGCTAATTTCCATTCCGATATCTACATCGTTGAGGCGATGGCCTCGCGGGCGGGACGTGCCGTCACCGTCAAGGTCATTGAACGCTCGACGCTCGATCGAGAACTGAATGATGACGTGGCCCTGGTAATGCTCACCCACGTGGACTTTCGTACCGGTGAGATGCTTGACCTAAAGGGCATCACCAAAAAGGTGCACGACGTGGGTGCGCTCATGCTGTGGGACTTCGCCCACTCCACCGGGGCGGTGCCGCTCGACGTAACGCAGGCCAACGTCGACTTTGCGGCCGGTTGCGGGTACAAGTACTTAAACGGCGGTCCCGGTTCGCCGGGCTTCTTGTACGTACGAACATCATGGCAAGGAACACTAAAGAATCCTTTTCCCGGATGGCTCGGACACGCCCGGCCCTTCGATTTTGAACGGACCTACGAACCGGCCCAGGGCATCCAGGCCTTCGTCACGTCGTCACCTTCCATCGTGGCCCTGGCCGCGCTCGATGGTGCCCTCGACGTCTGGGACCAAGTTACCGTGGCCCAAGTGCGGACCAAGAGCTTGGCCATGACGGACCTCTTCATGGCCCTGGTGGAAGAGCGTTTGTCCGGCGTTTTCGAAATCGTTACGCCGCGTGACCATTCCGTGCGAGGCAGTCAAGTGGCGCTTCGTCACGCGCAGGCCTACGCCATTATCCAGGCCCTCATCGAACGAAAGGTGATCGGCGACTTCCGCGACCCCGACATCTGTCGGTTCGGATTCACCCCGCTCTATCTCCGTTTTGTTGACGTCTTCGACGCGGTCGAGCATTTGGTCGAGGTCATGGCGACCGAGGCATACCGCAATCCCTGTTTTGGCGTGCGAAAGTCAGTTACCTGAGCGTCGCGGTCGTTACTGTGAGAAGACCACGGTGTGGTTGCCGACCAGGGCCACTCGATCTTCACTGACGAGTTGGACCGCGCGCGAAAGAACGTTCCGCTCAATATCGCGTCCGAGCGCCACGAGTTCGCTCGGTTGGCGGGCGTGCGGGACGCGCACGACGTCCTGTTCAATTATGGGTCCCTCGTCCAGGTCGTCGGTCACGAAGTGCGCCGTCGCACCAATGAGTTTCACGCCGCGCTCGTAGGCCTGGTGGTAGGGCTTGGCCCCTTTGAAGCCGGGCAGAAAGGAGTGGTGGATGTTGACGACCCGTCCGCGGAGACTGGCGCACAGCTGTGGCGAAAGCACCTGCATGTAGCGAGCGAGCAGCACGAAGTCAACCCGGTACTGCTCAATCAGCGTCACCAGCTCCGCTTCGGACGTAGCGCGGGTCGAGGGAGTTACCGGTATTTCGTGGAAGGGGACCTGGTAACGGGTCGCGAGGTCGTCGCAGTCGCGATGATTGCTCACCACGGCCACGATGTCGAGGGCCAGATCGCCCTGCTCACGGCGGTAGAGCAGGTCAGCGAGACAGTGGTCAAACCTCCCCACCATCACCAGCGCCCTCCGGCGCACCTCTTCGGGCCGAACCCGGAGCGTGGGAGCGAAGCGGGCCAACATCTCGGCGAGGGTACTTTCAACCCGATCGACGTCATCGATCATGGTTTCGAAGCGGGTGCGCATGCAGAACTGGTTGGTTACCGGATCGGTGAACTGGTCGTTCTCCAGGATGTTCCCGCCTAACTCAACGATGGCTGAACTGGCGGCGAGCACGATGCCGGGACCATCATGGCACTGCAGGGTAACGACGTAGGCGGCCAAGTGCGCTCTTCTCTCTTTGGGCCATCGTAGAACGAAATGGGTATTTCTACCGAATCACTGCGCTCTTCAAAGTCCGAGGAACCTCGGAGCGGTTTGCTGGCGACGACGCCTTACGCCTTGTAGGCGAAAAATCCCTGACCGGACTTTCGTCCGAGTAGGCCGGCCTGCGTCATGCGCGACAAGAGCGGCGGCGGGGCGAGGTGAGGTTCTTTGAACTCCGCGTAGAGCGACTCGGCGACGGCCAAGGTGGTGTCGAGTCCGATGAGGTCGGTGAGGGCGAGCGGCCCGAGGGGATGGGCGCATCCCACCACCATGCCGGTATCAATATCCTCGGCGCTCGCGAAGCCCGATTCGAGCATGCGAACGGCCGAGAGCAGATAAGGAATCAGCAGGGCGTTGACCACGAATCCCGCCCGATCGGGCGATGAGATGACGCGCTTATTTAGTGAATCGATGGCGTACTCGTGTACCCGGGCGGTGGTTTCGGCGCTGGTGAGCAAGGACGCGATTACTTCGACCAATCGCAGTACCGGCACGGGGTTGAAGAAGTGCATGCCAATCACCTGTTCGGGCCGGCTGGTGGCGACGGCCAGTTTGATGATCGGGATGGACGAGGTATTCGTCGCGAGAATGGCTTGACGGTCGGTAATGACGGCGTCCAATTTTTTGAAGACGGCGACCTTAGTGCCTTCATCTTCGGCTACGGCCTCGATCACCATCTCTCGGTCGGCCAGGCGTTCGAAATCTTCGCTAAACGTCAGGTTGCCGCGAGCGGCGTTGGCCTCATCGTCAGGCATTTTGCCGGCGCTGACGGCCCGAGACAGCGAGCGTTCGATCCGGGCCTCGCCAACGGCAACGGACTCGGCGTCGCGTTCGACCACGACCACGTCGGCGCCGGCTCGGGCCGCAATCTCGGCAATTCCCGAGCCCATCAGGCCACATCCCACTACACCAATACGATCCATCGGGACCTCCTCATTCGACCTCGTGCGTTGGTCGCGCAAAGAAAGTCTAGGTCTGCTGCGCAACGTCCGAAAGTGGCCGGCTACGCCGCCGAGCGGTGAAAGTAGAAAGTCATCGGCGCGTCTGGCGTCGCGCGGAGTGTCGCGCACGGTGAGGCGGCCATGACGGAGCCGGCCTTCGCTGGCTACGATGGAACGAAACCACGCATCACTTCGCAGAAGGATTTGGTCGGGCTATGGACACAGTCAACGTCATTATTGAAATCCCACGCGGGAGTCAAAACAAGTACGAGTACGACCACAAGAATCACACCATCATGTTGGATCGACACTTGATTGTTTCGATGGGCTATCCCGCGGAGTACGGCTTCGTACCCGACACCCTGGGCGGTGACGGTGACCCCTTGGACATCCTGGTCCTGACCGAGTACCCCACCTTCCCGGGCTGCTTGATCGAAACGAAAATTCTGGGCATGTGCCACATGACCGATGAAAATGGCGAGGACGCCAAACTGATCGGCGTGCCGGATTACGACCCCAAGTGGAAGTCGGCAACCGACATCGGCGACATTCCCAAGGACGTGCTGGACCGCATCGCCCATTTCTTTACGGTCTACAAGGATCTGGACGTTGACAAGTGGATGAAAGTCGAGAACTGGGTGGGCCGGAACGAAGCGCTGGCCGAACTGGAAGCCTCCCGAGTTCGTTTTCAGGGTTAGCCGGTCCGGGTTCGCTACGAGACATGAGCGATATTGGCGTAACGATCCAAGAAAGTTCGGTGGGCGTTCAGGCCCGCCATCTTTTGGTGGCGACGCAGTCGGTTTTTTTCGGCTCTTTACTGATTTGTATTGTCATCAATCATGGTCCGATCGCCCGCAACGACGGCATTTCCTTTTGCGGGGTCTACGCCCCTACGGTTTTGATCTTGATTGCCGGCTTCAGCATCGCGGCCGTGGGGTTGTGGCGAACGGCCCGGTACTTCGCCCAAACCGACGCGCCAGCCTTCAGCGTGGTGGGTCTGTGCGTGGTGGCGTTAGGCCTCTTCGCCTTGCTGCTGACTCCCCACAACCAACGCGTTGCTCGATTGGGCCCACGTGGTGACCGGAGGAACGATGTCGTTGATCCAACCGGGCATCGCCATCTTGATACTCAGGAGGCGTCGCTCAGCTTTGTCGCTCACCGGTTTTGTCATTCAACGGCTGGGCGGCGTCATCGGTGCACTTTCCCTGCCCGACTAGCGCTTTCTCTTTCTCTTGCAGGGTGCAACATTATTTGAGATCGGCTTTGGATTGTGTCTCATCCAGTGGACCCACGAAATCTAAGGGCGCCGCTCGCGTCCGCTCCGTGGAGTAGGTCCGTTATCGGCGCCTCGACCAGGAAACTGCCGTCCGAGGGAAAGTTGCACGTCAGTTAATCCAGTATGGACGAAAGCCTGGCTTGTCGGGATCGCCAATGATGACCGCTTCGAATTCTCCGCCGCCACGTACGTCCTAACGAACGAAGGCCCGGTCTTCGGCTCTGACCATCGACTCGGCGAGCACTTCCAGGGCCATTAGCCAGTCTTCGCAATTGATAGAAAGCGCGTGTTCACCTTCCAGCGAAATCTGTCCGAAGAACAGGGCGTACCAGATTCGGGCAAAGGCCACCCCGGTCATGCCCGGCGCCAGGAGATTCCTATCGATAAGCGGCTGCACGTGTTCCATGATCAGGTCGCTGGCTTCGCGCTTGGCGGCGGCGATGCCGGTCGAGGCCGTCGGGTTGTGCCCCGCGAACGACATGCTTTCTATTCGCAATATCCGAGCATCGGTTCGTAGCGGCAGTTGGGCGTCGGAGATCATGATCTTCAGCGCCGCGCGAAGGTCGTCGGTCGTTTCCACGCCCTTGAGCGGGGTGGTGAAGATTACCGCGAGACCGACGAGCACTTGTCGAAAACGATAAACCACGGTGGCCGCGATGAGGTCTTCGCGGTCCTCAAAGTAGCTGTACAGCAGCGCGATGGAAATGTTGGCCTCCGAGGCGACCCGCTTTACGCGAAACTGCGTCAAACCGTTGCGCTCGATTTCGAGTGCGGCCGCCTCTAGGATCTTGTCCCTCGTCATAACTGGACATTACTGCTCGCCGTTGACACTTGTAAAAACTAGAGTTCGGCTGCCCAATCGCGACTGTTCAATATTTCGTCCACCCGATTGAGAAACCTGGCGGCATAGGCCCCGTCGACGGCGCGGTGGTCGAAGGTGAGGGCCAGCAGGCCCACCGAGTGGACCACGACCGTCTCGACGCCGTCGACCTCGATCACTACCGGTTTACGACTTACGCCATCAGTGGAAAGTATGGCGACCTGGGGCTGATTGATGATGGCGCCGGTTAGCAGCGTGGCGAACGGACCGGGATTGGAAATGGTGAACGTCCCATGGGCCGTGTCGTCCACGGTGAGCTTCTTGTGGCGAGCGCCGTCAGCCAGCTGACGAATCTTTTGCGCCATGGTTCGAAGGTCGTATCCGTCACCGCCACGAATGACCGGAACGATGAGTCCTTCGCCCTCGAGGTCCACGGCGATACCAAGATTGAGTTCGTGGTGAATGATCAGTTCGTCGTTGTTGACTGAGGCGTTGAGACGGGGAAAATCTCGCAACGCGCTCAGCGTGGCCACGGCGTTGAACGCAAGATAGGTGAGACTGAATCCCTCGCGCTCCTTGAACGCCGCACCCTTACGACGTCGCACTTCTTCGATGTGTTCGTAGTCGACTTCCTTGACCATCAAGGTGTGCGCCGAGGTGGCTTTCGAGCGGACCATGTGCTCCGCGGTGAGGCGACGAATCTTGGTGAAGGGCACCACTTCGTCACCGCGGAGACCAGTGGTGGCGTGCTGGCGAGCGCTTAGGGCGTTTTCGACGTCGTGGCGAGTAACACGTCCGTCGGGACCGGTGCCGGTGATGGTCGAAGGATCGACATCACTGTCACTCAGCAAACGTCGAAGGACCGGCGACTGCGACGTTGACGTGTCGCTCGCCGGTGAATCGCCGGCGTTCGAGGCGACGAAGGCGAGCACGTCGTCGCGAGTAAGTCGGCCGTGGGCTCCGGTGCCGCGTATTTGCGAGGCCTCGAGGTCGTGTTCGCCCAGTAGGCGACGCACCACCGGCGAAAGCGGTGCGGACGGCGAGGACGCGCTCTTGGTGGTGACCGGTGCGTTAGAGCTGCCGGGGACGGTGACGCTGGTGGGCGCCGGCGCTTCGGTTTTTGACGGGGTCGGCGCATCGCCGGGTTCACCTATGATCGCGAGGATCGTGCCGACGCCCACGGTTTCTCCTTCTTCAACATGAATTGCCGTGACGACGCCGCTGGCCGGCGAAGGGATCTCGGAATCGACTTTGTCGGTGGAGACTTCGAAGAGCGGCTCACCCTTGACCACGGCATCGCCAACGTTCCTGAACCACTTGGTGACGGTGCCTTCGTTCACGGTTTCGCCGAGTTGCGGCATCGTGACGTTAGCCAAAGCGTCCGCTACCTCGACGCAAACCGGTCCGGTTCGTCATGCTCACTTGGTTTCGACGAGTAAGCGTTGCGCCAACCAGTCGGCGCTGAGCGGACGATGACGGTAGACCACGTTGGCACAACCGTGGTTACCATTTTCGAGCAGCACCAGCTTGGTTTCGCCACTGGCCTCATTGGCCAATCGTTCACCGTCTTGCCAGGGGAAGAGGCGGTCTCGCTTTCCCATGACGACCATGAGAGGGGTGGTGATTTTGGAGGCGAAACCTTCCAGGGTCAGGTCCCAGGCCCGCTTTTCCGCCTCTTCGGGCGACGAAGAAAATGATCGGACTTCGAAGGCGTGACGAGTCAGCGGGTTGAGGTCTTTCCAGGTGGCACCGAGGTTGTACGGTCCGGCTAAGGCCACGGTTCCCTTGAGGGGCAGATCCGAACTGGCCATTCGGGCTGCGTAAAAGCCGCCGAGGCTGACCCCCCATACGCCAATGCGGTCGTTGTCGACCTGGTCCATGGAGTGCAGATGAGTTAGTACTGCTTCGCCCACCTGATCCCATTCGGGGCGGATCGCCAGGGTCCATTCGGCTTCGCCCTGGCCCGGACCGTCGAGCGCGAAGATGGCCATACCGCGATCGAGGAAGGCCCGTTCGACGTCGCGGAATTCCTCTTTCGTCGAGTCCAGTCCGGGAATCAAGATGACGGTGGGGTGGGGTCCGTCGTCATTGGGAACCCGGAAAACACCGACCAACTTCGATCCTTCGAAGGAGATCTCCTCCCGGCTACCGGGCGGGTCGAAGAGCGGCAGGGCTCTGTTAAGCGCATCAACGGCGCGAGCGTGCGCGGCCTTGGCCTGATCCTGGTCGTGGACGAACATGAATTTCCCGAAATGGAAGTACGTCGCCGCGCGAGCGTAAAACTCTCCGGCACTTCGCGTGCGGCCCTCGTCGAGGGCCGTCGTGGCCAGGTCTAGATGCTCTTGCGCCGCCTCACACCAGGCGTTACACCAGTCGTCCCACTCGGTGAGCCCCTTGGTGATGCGCGCGTAATCGCTGGCGTCGACGCCGTTGGCGGTGAATCGCGGTTCCCAATTGGCAATCGCCGTCTCTAACAGAACATCGGCCATGGTCCCCCTCAGATTTCTGGATAGATATAGATGCTGATGGTAACTGACAACCAAGCGCGACGGACAGGGCGGTACCCTTGAAAACTTTTCAAGGGAAATAGGGGTTTTTGGTGCCAGCCGCCTTGAATGTGCCTCGCCCCGTCGTTAGGGTTGCCCCATCACTCACCGAGTGATCGATTCTGGTACTGCGAAATTTGGGGGAGCGCCAGAGACGCACTATGTAGGGGGGAATTCATGAACAGAAAAGGGAAACTTTCTCGTGCACTAGGTCTGTCGTCGGTGGTGACCACGTCGATGATAATGATGGCCACGTCCAGCGGAGCCAGTTCGAGCGGCACGCTCGCCAAAGGCGCGCCGGTAACCATCGGGATCTCGCTCTCACTCTCGGGTGACTTCTCGGCCGATGGACAGGCGTACCAGCAGGGTTACGAACTGTGGGCCGATTCGGTGAACGCCAGTGGTGGACTGCTCGGACACAAAGTTAAGCTCGACATCGTTTCCGACGCTTCGAGTCCCACCCAGGTAGTGACCAACTACCAGGATTTGATTTCCGTCAAGCACGTCAACCTGACCTTCGGTCCCTTCTCCACGTTGTTGACCCTTCCGGCGGCCCAGGCCGTTAACCGTTACGGCTACGCGATGATCGAGGGAGCCGGTGGTGGACCATCGGTCTTCCAAGCGGGACTGAAAAACGTCTTCGACGTCACGCTGCCGGTTTCGTATGACTTGGCGCCGTTCTCGCACTGGCTCACCACCCTGCCCGCCAGCAAGCGGCCTACCACCATTGCCTACGTGACGTCGAATGACCCGTTCACCCAGCCGGTGGTCCAGGTTGCGCAGAAGCTCATTGGCAAGTCGCTCAAGACGGTGTACAACAAGGTCTTCCCGGCCGAAGCCACCGACTACACCGCCATCGCCGACGCCGTCGCCGCCACCAAGCCCCAGGTGGTGGTGCTCGGTTCGGTCGACGTGCCCACGGTCTCGGCCTTCATGCAGGCCTTCGAGCAAACGCACTTCACGCCGAAAGCCTTCGTCGCCACGGCCGGTCCCGACCAGGGACAGGCCTTTCTCAGCGCGGTAGGCGCGGGCAATGCGGACGGCATGATGGTGCCGAACTCGTGGTACGGAAGTTCGCCCATTGCGTCGAGCAAGGCCATGGTCGCCGCGTACATCAAGAAGGACGGCGGCACCAAGGTGTGCACCAATCCCTGCACCGCGGCCAGTGTCAACGCCGACATCGCCGAGGCTTATTCGGTGGGTGAGGTAATGGCTCAGGCCGTAAAGGCCACGGGCGGCTTTAACAACGCGAACATCATCAAGTACCTCCACTCGGGCGTCACCTTGACCAGCGTGCAAGGTGCGGTGAAGTTCAACGCTCTGGGCGAGAACCTGGCCCAGACCGCGTACACCTTCCAATGGCAGGGTGCGAAGTTCGTGGAAGTCAACCCAACCACAGACAAGGGAGCTGTGCCGGTCCTCTTCCCCAAGCCCGCTTGGAAAAGTTGATACTTGAATAGCGCCGCTCTCACTCATGCCATCATTGACGGCGTACTCACCGGTTCGGTGTACGCCCTCATGGCGACCGGTTTGACCCTCATCTTCGGAGTTATGGACATCATCAATGTGGCCCAGGGAATCTTGGTGATTCTCGGCGCCTACTTGAGTTACGCCCTCTCCGTGCACTTTGGGATCGACCTCTTCGCCGGGCTGCTCATCACGATCCCCACGCTCTTTGTCGTGGGGGTCGTGGTGGAGCGGGTGTTCATCACGCGCCTCAAAGGACCGGAACGGACCGCCATGTCCATCCTGGTCACCTACGCGCTGTCGCTGGTCATCGAGGGCGCGCTCAACATGATCTTCTCGGTCAATGACGTGCAACTCCAGGCCTGGTACGTCGATCGGTCGTTTCTCCTTTTCGGGGTCTATTTTCCCTATATCTACGTCTTCGGCTTCCTGATGGCCGTCGGCCTCTTGAGCGCCCTGTACGTGATGCTCTATCGAACGCGTTTTGGCGCGAGCATTCGCGCCTCCTTGGCCGACCAGACGGCGGCCGCTCTGGTGGGCATTGACGTGAAGCGGGTGGCCACGCTGTGCTTTGGCATTGGCGTGGCCGTGACCGCCGCCGGCGGCATGGTCTACGGCGCGACCAATACGTTCAACGCCAGCACCAGTTACGACCTCATCACCAGACTGCTGACCATCATTGTGCTCGGCGGCATGGGCAGTCTGGGCGGCGCACTGCTGGCCGGCATCTTGATGGTGACGTTAGAGGACATCGTCGCGGTGGTGTGGTCGCCGGTGTGGTCGACCATGTCATTCTTCATCGTGCTCGTCATCGTGTTGTCACTCCGCCCGCAGGGCATATTCGGAAAACAGACCGCGAGAGTCGCCTAGTGGTGCGACTGAAGAGCGGGTTGTGGTTTCTGGCCCTGCTAATTTTCGCCTTTTTCCCGACGGTGGTGACCAATCCGGCCTTCGTGACCATCGCGGTGTACACGCTCATGTACATGGCCTGCGCCACGTCGTGGAACATGTTTTCGGGCTACTCCGGTTACGTGGCCCTCGGTTCGGCCGCCTTCTTCGGTACCGGCGCGTACACCATGGCGCTTTTTGCTATTCATTTGCACATGACGGGCGGTGCGGCCATGTTCTGGCTGGTGCCGCTGGGCGGATTGGCGGCCATGGTGGCCGCGGTGCTGGTGGGGGCCGTTGCCTTGCGGGTGCGGCGCCACACGTTCGTGGTTATCACCATCGCCATCTTCTTCGTGTTTCAGCTGGCGGCCATCAACGTGAACTACACCGGAGGTTCGTCGGGGCTGACGCTGCCGTACGTGCCGTGGCTGATCAGTTACTTCGACGTGCCCTTCTACTACGTGGCCTTGGGAATACTGATCGTGGCGACCGTGCTCTCGGCCCTGGTTCGACGGTCGCGTTTCGGACTCCAATTACTGGCGATTCGTGATGACGAGGATCGCGCCCTTGGGCTGGGCGTCAAAGTCTTCCCGGTGAAGCTCACCGGTTTCGTACTGTCTTCGTTCGCCATTGGCATGGCGGGCGCGCTCTACGCCATGTTCCAGGGCTCGATTTACCCCCAGTTCGTGTTCGACCCGATCTTTGATATCTCGGTGGCGTTGATGGCCTTCTTCGGCGGCTTCGGCACGTTGCTCGGACCGTTGCTCGGAGCGCTGATCTTGGAGTCGCTCCAGCAGTACTTGACGTTGACTTTCTCCAACGGTTCGTTGTACCTGATCCTTGAAGGGTCGCTTCTACTTTTTGTGATTCTCTTTATGCCCCAGGGAATTGTGGTCTACGTTCAGCAGTGGTGGACCAGGCGCTCATTAAAAGCCGAATTGACGCCGTCCGTTGGTGACCCCGCTCTGGCGACTGGCGGACATTCATGACGACCTTGCTCCACGCCCAGGGTGTATCGCGAGCCTTTGGGGGCGTCCAGGCCCTCAACGACTGTTCGCTCAACGTGGAAAAGGGCAGCATCGCGGGACTGATTGGTCCCAACGGTTCGGGCAAGACCACGCTGTTCAACGTCATCACCGGTTACGTGAAGCCCGACACCGGTTCGGTCACCTTTGACGGCGATGACATCACCAACAATCGACCGGACAAGGTCTTCGCGATGGGCGTCGGACGCACCTTTCAACTCACTCGGATCTTTGCGCGCATCACCGTGCTCGAGAACATGCTGGTCGCCACCCAACGCGACGAGAGCTGGCTGCGCGGACTCACCCGTTCGAAATCCTCCAAGAGCGAACTGAACGCGGCCATGGAGGGCCTCGACTTCATGGGCCTGGCTCGATTGTCGTCGTTGCCGGCCGGATCGCTCTCCTATGGTCAGCGCAAACTGCTCGAGCTCGCCTACGTGCTGGTCGCTGGGCCGGACGTCATTTTGTTGGACGAACCGGCCGGTGGCGTCAACCTGACCTTGGTGAACCTGATTAGCGACAAGATCCGAGCCCTCAATAAAGATGGCAAGACCTTCGTCATTGTGGAGCACAACATGGAGTTCGTCATGAGGCTCTGTGACACGGTCACCGTGATGCACCAAGGCACCGACCTGGTCTCGGGATCGCCGGCCGAGGTTCGCGCTAACCCGCTCGTCTTGGACGCCTACCTCGGCGGCGGCGACGAGGAATCAACGCCCGAGGCCGACCATGGCTGAGTCGAACGCCTTCGTTCGCTTCGAAGGCGTGGTCGCCGGTTACGGGGGCGGCGACGTCCTCAAGGGAGTGGACTTCGAGGTACCCCAGGGCGGGGTGACCTGCATCGTGGGACCGAATGGGTCGGGCAAGTCAACGCTGCTGAAGACGGTCAGCGGTCTGCTGCGTCCCCGTCTCGGGGAGATTTGGTTCAAAGGAAAGTCGTTGGTGGGACTCAGCCCCAGGGAGATCCTGAGACTGGGCGTGGTGCAAGTGCCTCAGAACCACAGCCTCTTTCGCGAGATGACGGTGCAACTGAACGTGGAACTCGGCGCCTTCTTAGTGAAGGACCGCAAGGTCATCGCCGAACGAATGGACAAGGTTCGTGAGTTGTTTCCCATCGTGGCCGAACGGGCTAAGGATAAGGCCGGCAGTCTTTCCGGCGGCCAACAGCGTTTGGTGGAGTTCGCGCGCTGCTTGATGCTCGAGCCCGAGTTGGTGGTACTCGACGAACCGTCGATGGGACTCGACCCCAAGACGCTGCGATCGGTGTTTGACACCATTAAAGTGATGAACAGCATGGGCCGCACGGTATTACTAGTGGAACAAAACGCGCGTCAGGCCCTGAGCATGAGCAACTTCGCGGTGGTAATGGAAAACGGACAGGTCCGTCTTTCGGGCACCGGAGCGGAAGTGTTGAACAACCCCGAGATTGGTGCGCTCTATTTGGGTGGCACCATCGAAGAGAGCTCCAGCACGTGAGTAGACACTACGCCGCAGGATATTAGGAGGATGGGTAGATGAGCGCGAAGAAGATGCGAATCGGCTGGATCGGTTGCGGCCGGATGGGAACGGCCATGGCCAAGCGTTTGGTGCTGGCCCGCAACGACGTCACCGTGACCAATCGCACCCGCGCCAAGGCTGACGTGCTCGGCGAGCTCGGCGCCACGGTGGCAGAAGGTCCGAAGGATCTGGCGAACTGCGACGTGGTCTTCATCATGGTGTCGGCTAACGCCGATCTTTTAGAGGTGACCAGCGGTGCCCAGGGGGTGCTTTCGGACCCCCAACAGGCGCCCCAGATCGTGGTGGACTGCTCGACCGTCTCCACCGAGACGTCGGCCAGCGTGCGTGAAGCCTGCGCGGCGCGCGGCGCCGCATTTCTCGCCGCTCCGGTGAGCGGCAACCCGAAGGTGGTCGCCGCGGGACAACTGACCCTCGCCGTCTCGGGCACCCGTGAAGCCTTCGACGTCGTGCACCCGTACTTCGATCAACTGGGCAAGGGCGTCACCTACGTCGGTGACGACGAAGTCGCGCGGCTGGTGAAGATCTGTCACAACATGTTCCTCGGCGTGGTCACCCAAGCGTTGGCCGAGATCATCGTGCTGGCCGAGCGCGGCGGCATCAAGCGCAGTGACTTCCTGGCCTTTCTTAACGACTCGGTGATGGGTTCGACCTTTTCGCGTTACAAGACGCCGGCCTTCGTGAACCTCGATTTCACGCCGACCTTCACGCCCGTGTTGCTGCGAAAGGACTTCGATCTGGGCATGGCCGCAGCGAAGAAAATGAGCGTCTCGATGCCGGTGTCGGCGCTGTGCACCGAGTTGGTGGTCAGCGCCATCGGGGCGGGCCACATCAGCGAGGACTTTGCGGTTCTCTTGCTCGAGCAGGCCCGCAGTTCGGGGGTCACGCTGGAATCTGAGGGTATCGAGGTCGATGACGGATTAAGTGGAGGAAAGCAATGAGAGATGGATTCGGCCCTACGGTAATCACTCCGGGGCACATGGGCGTGGATTTTGAATCACGTGTCGATTTCGATCGACTGCGCAGCTACCGCCTAGCGCGGGCGCGCGAAGCCTTGGAGGCCAGCGAGTTCGGAGCGCTACTGCTCTTTGACTTCTATAACATCCGCTACGTCTCGAGCACCTGGATAGGCGGTGCGCTGGGCGACAAGATGTCGCGCTACTGCCTCTTGACCCGCGATCACGAGCCCATGGTGTGGGACTTCGGCTCCGCCGCTCGCCACCACCAGCTCTTCGCTCCCTGGTTGGAGCCGGATAACTGTCGCGCCGGGATGCTGGGGCTGCGCGGGGCGATTGCGCCCCGGGCCGGACTGTTCGCCTCGGCGGTCAAGGAGATTGTCTCGATCTTGACTGATCACGGCGTAGCGGACCAGCCCATCGGCATCGACATCGTCGAGTTGCCCTTCCTCTTCGAGATGCAGGCGGCCGGCATCGAGGTTCGTGACGCCCAGCAGACCATGCTGGACGCGCGACAAATTAAGTCAACGGACGAAATAATGCTGCTCTCCCAGGCCGCGGCCATGGTCGACGGGGTCTACCAGGACATCTTCGAAGCCCTGAAGCCGGGTGTTCGTGAGAACGAGATCGTGGCCCTGGCTAACAAGCGGCTCTACGAGATGGGCTCGGACCAGGTTGAGGCAATCAACGCCGTGTCGGGGGAGCGGTGCAATCCACACCCGCACAACTTCACCGATCGCATCATTCGTCCGGGGGACCAAGCCTTCTTCGACATCATCCACTCCTTCAACGGCTACCGGACCTGTTACTACCGCACCCTGGGCGTGGGCAGATCG